>ERZ779656.119-NODE-119-length-67432-cov-12.502531_pt1 | contig 67432 bp, 60 predicted proteins | sample MGYA00511102_ERZ779656 | MGnify/ENA primary metagenome ERZ779656 (study PRJEB29588, sample SAMEA2143980) | human gut metagenome | biome: human gut; feature: human-associated habitat; material: faeces | place: Denmark | collected 2008/2010 ... | reverse complement strand
TTGGTAACAATTTGCTATCAATTTCTGCATATCGCTCACGCATTTTATGTGTGCCACCATTCAAACCAATCAACAAATACAGGCCTACACCCATAATTGGGAAAATTAGAATTAAGATGACCCAAGGCATTTTCATAGAGGATGTCTTATTTGATGCGTACAATCCCAAAACCAAGATCCCACTCAAAATCCTTGTAAATAAATTTATGATTTCTGCATATTCATTCAAGCGTGTTACGATAGTAATAATAAAAATCACTTCCAGAAGAATGCAGATTATGGAAAAACACAGCCGTTTTACCCCATTTTTTGTTTTTGCTTTGCCCTCTAAAGTATCTTGTTTCATATATATTCCACCTTCCTACTTGCTCAGTTTTCTCCCTAAATTTCGTGGAACATACCAATTTTGTCTTTTATTCTCTGCATTTCATTATCTGCTTCAATGATAGCTCTTGCAGAATGAAGTAATTCTTCACTTATCTCATCATAGCCAGGCATTTCTTCAATTCCTTTTTTATAGCGAAGTTGATGTTCCAATGTTGCCCAGAAATCCATACCATTGGTTCGAATCTGTAATTCTACACGCATAGGTGTTTTACCCTTAGCAAAAAATACTGGTATTTCAACAATCATATGATAGCTTCGATAACCATTCGATTTTGGATTTTTTATATAATCTTTTATTTCAATAACTTTAATATCATCCTGTTGGGTAATCAAATCTGATATCATATAAATATCGTCAATAAACGCACAAACTATTCGAACGCCTGCTACATCATTGAGATATGTCTGTATATTTTCTGTTGTAAATTCATATCCCATCTTCTGCAGTTTATCGTAAATACTATTGGGCTTCTTAATTCTTGTTTTTATAAAAGAAATAGGATTTCGATTGTTCTCAACTGAAAATTCATCATCCAAAACCTCAAGTTTAGTTTGTATCTCCCGAATAGCACAACGATACATCATCATTAAATTATAAAATTTTGTAGCATTATTTAAAAACTGTAGTGATTCCGGACTGTCCATTCTGAGTTTTTTTACTTCATCTTTTGTCATGGAACTTTCCTTTCTACCTCATCCCTGATTTCAAAACATTATTTATTTTGATAGTTGATTCGTTCTCCTTGAATTACTGGATAACAAATCATTTTATCACTATCCAGATTTTCTACATGCATATCTACTGCACTGATCTGATGGTTTTCATAAGTATTGTAATAATAAATACCTTTTGTAACATTACAACACGACGTATACAATGTGATTTCATATTTTCCATCCGCTACTTCGCAACATCCTCGTTGCTGATCCACAGATCCGAGAATGTGGAAGAATTGGCTAACGCTTTCTTCCTCTGATTCACCTGAAATTGCATTTACCTTTGTAAAAGCTACACGTACAAATCGTGAGGAAGATGAGAGATCTCCCGGAAGACCTAATCCTCCCATACCTCTACTATATGCATCAAGAGCCAAATTTTCGCAGAAAGTATTTCTGGGCTGTTTAGGAGATAAATACATATAATTATTTAGTTGAAACATCTGCTGTGGAAATGGCGGATTATTCGTAAGCACTCCTACTGGATTGTCATAAATATGCAAACCATCTGACATAGATTCTACCGTAATTGACTCATTCTCATCAGAAATGATCCAGTGTAATTGTGCTAATGGTAATTGCTCGCTGAAAGGAGTATTAACAATATTAATTCGTTCAAGAAGCTCGCGAACTTCAACTAAAGAAGAACACTGACTTAAAATCCACGGAATAAATTCAAACTGTGCAATATTTTCCACATCTGGCTTAATCGCGGCATAAACAGCATTTCCGACAAAATTCAGTCCTGCCATTGCCACTCCTTTTTCATTCATAGCATCATAATACAAAGGATAATCCTCTGCAACATGAGCCATTCCAATAATTGCATAATGATTTTTCATATCGCCAACATGGCGAAAATTAAACGCATAATTACGTGGTGTAATTACTATCTGATCACCATAAGAGAATTCATAATCGAGGGTTCGTCCAAAGTAAAAATCTTTTGTTTTATAAGTTGCTGCTGTACACATGATCGTTTATCCTCCTAAATAGATTGAAATATGTCAATGATTTTTTTCTTGAACAATAGTATAGCACAATTCTTTTATTTTGTTCCAACTTCATACATGATCATAACATGTAAACTTTAAACTATTTTCCTAGATTATTTCTCCATCAGTTTTTCAAACCAGGTATCCATAGCTAGGATGAATTGACCTACGTCTGGCAATTCTTGCAGCATTTCGTTTCTCGTATATATATTTTACCACATACTTTTTCCAAAGGCACTGACTTCTCAGCCCTTAATTTTCATCTCTGCTATTATACGTTCTTCCCTCTGTCTCTCTTCACAATAATCCCAGAAGTCTTTCAATGCTTCCTCATCCGATTTCCACGGCAATGGTATGGGATCCAATTCATCTAATCGCTTCACAAGTTTGCGTACCTCTTCGGTATCGAACTCCTCATCACTTGCCTCCATTACATAAAAAATCCAGTTTTTCATTTATCATTCTGATTTCTTCGTCTTTAGTCATGTTAAAACCTCACTACATTATATACGTGACAGTTTTCGACAAAATCTTATAAATTTTTTGAAATTATTTTCTATTATTTTCTATTCCAGACTGCTTCGGATGCACAAACCTCAGATGCACAAAAGATCCCGGGCTGCTCACCCGGGATCCTTTGAAAAGAGATGTATGAAACTATGCGTTGCATTTGTTCCTGTCGATCCATAATGTAAGCTCTTACATTTTGAATCATAATTATTCTACCATTATTTCGACTATTTGGCAAACAGATTTCTTACAGTTGCGAGTTTTTCGCACTTTTAGCCAAAATCAGGACTTCTTTTTTGTCTAATCCTCATATTTAAAGTAGTCAAAATCCGCTGCTTTGCGGCTTCCACAGCCTCCGTTGTTGGCATAGATGCCTACCAGCGTACCGGTATGGCGTTTAGGATCATCGGGAACACCCTCGTCACAGAGGTAAATGCAGTTCTCCAGAACTCCGACCTGCTCCCAGTTCTCTCCGTCATAGCTGTAATAGAAAGTTCTGGTCAGCTTCTCCACCACTACTTTCAGATACAGAGCGCCTTCCTTCACATGGTCCACTTCCGCCACCAGCTCCTCGCCGTGGTTGCGGTTGATGACCAGTTGGATCTTCCGTCCGCCCTCATAGCACAGAGAGCATCTGGCATAGGTGGCTGTACTGTAGTAGCAGGTCAGTCCCGCCTGTTCTCCGTCCTTATCCGGGTAGAATTCCAGCTTCGTCTCTGCCACGTAGGACAACTCCTGTTCTCTGCGTAACAACGTATTTTTCGCACGGATCTCATTCAACTGTCCGTCTCTGGTCCAGATCCTGTAATACCCGGGACGTTCCGTCAGTGACCAGGATCCGTTATCCGGGTTGCGCACGAACTCCCATTCCAGATTCAGCCTGGTATCGTTAAAATCATCAAATAAGTTTCTCTCGTAGATACACTCGGGAAGATCCGGTGCAATCTGTGTCAGGCTGGGGCCTTTTCCTTCGTTGACGGTAAACCAGCCGTCCTCCGTCCACTGTACGGGATCCAGAGCAGACTCTCTGCCTACGGTAGTATAGTTGCCCTCGTTAGGTCTTCCGCAGAGATAATAACACCACCACTGACCGTTCTGATCCTGTACCAGCTTGCCGTGTCCGGCTCTCTGAATGGGTGCCGCAGGGTCCTTCTGACGCATGACCGGATTATAGGGAGAACACTCATAAGGACCGTAGAAATTCTTACTTCTTCCCACATTGATGCCATGGCCGTAACCGGTGCCACCCTCAGCCACGATAGCGTAATAATAACCGTCCTTTTTCATGATATGGGGACCTTCAGAGCAACGCTCGCCCGTGCCTTCCCATGCGGTCTTCGCCGGACCCGCCACTGCCAGTCCGTCCGCCGTCAGGGGAACCGCCTGTGCTGCCTTGGCAATGATCATATATCTGCTGCCGTCATCATCCACGAACAGAGACGGATCGATATCGTCCACTTCCAGACATACCGGCTTACTATAAGGACCCTCCGGCCTGTCGGACACCATCACCAGTTGTCTGCGCATTACGTTGTTATCACGCTTGCCGTCCGCATTCAGGCGTAAGGTAACATAGATATAGTATTTTCCGTCCACATATTCAATATCCGGTGCCCAGATTCCGTGGGAATCCCGGATGTCGCTGAGATCCAGCCATTCCGGATTCGTGATGGCATGACCGATAATGTGCCAGTGTACCATATCCCTGGAATGGGAAATGGGGATCGCCGGAAAATACTGGAAACTGGAATTCACCATGTAATAATCGTTACCGACACGGATCACCGAAGGATCCGGGAAAAAACCGCGTTGTACAGGGTTATGATAAGTTCTAGGTTCACTCATAGGGAGTCTCCTTTTTACATGTATTAGTCTTTCTATTTGCGCAAAGCTGCGTGTACCACGCTCATACTATAAGTGTATTCTTTACCAACTCTCCTGTCGTGCCAGTTTCCCTTTTATTTTATGACAAATATTGCGTTTTCTCCGGACATTTCAAAATTTGGCATAATTATTCCATAATGGAATACTGCATCCACTCGTATAACAGCTTCGTGCCCTCCATGATCTCGGGCGGAAGCAGCGCGCGGGCCACCAGCTTTAATTCATCGGATTCGATGTCTGTTCTGCGAAGATGGGCATAATCGCCGTCAATGCTTTCTACGATGTATTCAAAACGATTCATAAGGGTATACCTCTTTCTTTGATGTGTTTGAGATAAGTTTAAGAGGTTTTTGGGGGAGAGTCAAGGGGATCTGACGCAGCAGCGGCTTATCGCATAAATTGCTTCGCAATTCATGCGATATCCGCTGGACTTCGCCATATCCGCACTAAAAAAGAAGCGCACTATTGCAAGCTAGCTTGCATAGTGTGCTCCCTTTTTAGCACGGCTGCGTCGAAGCGGTCCTGACGCTTACATCATTCCGCCCATGCCTGCGCCGCCGGCGGGCATTGCGGGGGTGTCTTCTTTGATATTAGCTACAACGCTTTCGGTAGTAAGTAGTGTGCTTGCTACGCTGGTAGCGTTCTGCAGAGCGCTTCTGGTAACCTTAGCGGGATCCAGGATGCCTGCGCTTACCATATCTACATATTCCTCTTTCAGAGCATCGAAACCGACACCGACCTCAGACTCACGTACCTTGTTGATGATAACGCTGCCTTCCAGTCCTGCGTTTGCTGCGATGTGATACAGAGGTGCTTCCAGTGCTTTCAGGACAATGCCTGCACCGGTCTTCTCATCACCTTCCAGACTTGCTGCCAGTTTGGCAACTTCCTTGGATGCATGAATGTATGCGGAACCGCCACCACAGATGATACCTTCCTCTACGGCTGCTCTGGTAGCTGCCAGAGCATCTTCCAGACGAAGCTTAGCTTCCTTCATCTCGGTCTCGGTAGCAGCACCTACACGGATAACTGCAACACCACCGGACAGCTTAGCCAGTCTCTCCTGTAATTTCTCTCTGTCGAAATCAGAAGTGGTCTCTTCGATCTGCTTCTTGATCTGTGCGATTCTGGACTGTAATGCTTCCTTATCGCCTTCACCGTCTACGATCACGGTGTTCTCTTTCTGTACCTTAACGGATTTTGCACGACCCAGCATATCCATTGTGGTATCTTTCAGTTCATAACCAAGCTCGGAGCTGATCACGGTACCACCGGTCAGGATTGCGATATCCTCCAGCATAGCTTTTCTTCTGTCACCATAGCCGGGAGCCTTAACGGCTACTACGTTGAAAGTACCACGCAGCTTGTTAACGATCAGGGTGGTCAGTGCCTCGCCCTCTACATCCTCAGCGATGATCAGCAGCTTAGCGCCGGACTGAACGATCTGCTCTAACAGAGGCAGGATCTCCTGAATGTTGGAGATCTTCTTGTCAGTGATCAGGATATAAGGGTTATCCAGAACAGCTTCCATCTTATCCATATCGGTTGCCATGTAAGCGGAAATATAACCTCTGTCGAACTGCATACCTTCTACCAGATCCAGTTCGGTCTGCATGGTCTTGGACTCTTCAATGGTGATAACACCGTTGTTGCTTACCTTCTCCATAGCATCTGCAACCAGCTGTCCTACAGCCTCATCCCCTGCGGAGATTGCAGCTACTCTTGCGATGTGCTCCTTGCCGTTTACTTTCTGGCTCATCTTACCGATGGCTTCTACTGCACATGCGGTTGCTTTCTTCATACCTTTTCTCAGGATGATGGGGTTAGCACCTGCTGCCAGGTTCTTCATCCCTGCATTTACCATAGCCTGTGCCAGAACGGTTGCGGTGGTAGTACCATCACCGGCTACATCGTTGGTCTTGGTAGCTACTTCCTTTACCAGCTGTGCACCCATGTTCTCGAATGCATCTTCCAGCTCGATCTCTTTTGCAATGGTAACACCATCGTTGGTGATCAGGGGTGCGCCGAAGGACTTATCCAGTACTACGTTTCTTCCTTTGGGTCCTAAGGTTACTCTTACGGTATCTGCCAGCTGGTTTACACCAGCCTCTAATGCTGCACGGGCTTCTGCGCCGTATTTAATCTCTTTTGCCATAATAATCAGCCTCCAATTTATTTGTTCTTAGTCTTAATTTCTTTTTAGGTTTGCAATTACTGAATGATTGCAAGGATGTCGCTCTGCTTTACGATGATGTACTCTTCATCATCCAGCTTTACTTCGGTTCCTGAGTATTTGGAATAGATGACCTGATCGCCAACCTTAACTTCCATCTTTACTTCCTTACCGTCTACGACACCGCCGGGGCCGACAGCAACAACTTCTGCCTGCTGGGGCTTTTCCTTATTCTGACCGGGGAGCACGATACCGGACTTGGTAGTCTCCTCTGCAACTAACTGTTTTAATACTACTCTGTCACCTAAAGGTTTCAAACTCATGACAACTGCCTCCTTATAACTATTTAAATATCATATTACTCTTTTTCATTTGTTAGCACTCATTTTTATCGAGTGCTAATTTCTATAGTTTATATTAGTTTTATATGCCGAGTTTTTCAAACGCATTCACCGTTATTTAAATAACTATTTCTTTTATTTTCTCGTTTTATCTCCGTTTTTCTAATGTTTTTATATTACATGTGTAAAAATGCGATTTAATATTTCGTTTATAATTCTGAAAATCCATATCCGGTTCATCCCTTGCAAACTCCTGTGCAGACATAAAGCTATACCGGTTACATCGTATAAGCAAAAAGCAGCCGGGGATCTTATCATTATCCCAAGCTGCTTCTGTTCCGCTCTGTATTTACTTTCCCGTCCTATGCGTTCTTGGATTCCTCATGCCATTTCTGCCACTTCTTCTTATAAATAAAGTAGCAGGGGATTCCTACGAATACCATTCCGCCTAAGATATTGCCGATGGTAACGGGAATAAAGTTGTTCAGGCTGTGCAGTACTGTCAGTCCCTGGATCTGCTCTGCGGTCAGGCCGTATGCTTCCTGTGCCTTTGCAACATACGCGGGATTCTGTGCAGCCATCATGCCTACGGGAATGTAGAACATATTTGCAACACAGTGCTCGAAACCGCCGACTACGAAGGCCATGATCGGGAAGAAGATCGCCCAGATCTTACCGACGATATCCGTAGCTGCCGCTGCCATCAGGATCGCAATACATACCAGAATGTTACACAGGATACCGGAGGTAATTCCTTTCAGCGGAGAAATGCCTACCTTGCCGACTGCCACTTTGATGGCATAAGCCCCCAGCAATCCGCCGGTGTAGTCCAGATTTCCGGAAAAGTAGATCAGGGTATCAATGATCAGCGCGCCGATCAGGTTGCTGAAATATACCACGATCAGATTGCGGATACATTCGAACCAGGTCACCTTTTTGCCTACCACGTCCATGACGATCAGGCAGTTGCCGGTGAAAAGTTCTCCACCTACAAATACAATGATCATCAGTCCCACAGGGAAGATGATACCGGCTACGAATCGGGCCAGACCTACGTTGTCAATAGCATGCGCCGCAGTACTGCTGGTAGCTCCGCCCAGTGCAATGAAAGCACCTGCCATAATGCCTAACAGGATCATCTTGCCCAGAGGAAGATGTGCCTTGCCCTCTCCGGCCTTCATGTTATTATCAATGACTTCTGCCGGGGTATTAAAATGCTGTTCCATATTTTCCCTCATTTCCGTACAGCCCTTATCTGCCGTACTTTCTCATACTCATTTACTACCTATATTACACGAAATCTGCGGCGGGAATCAAGCTTTTCCCCCTATGTATCTGATTATATACATTTCCTCTCACCGTTTTTGTCATAACACAATCTTTTTTTGTAAAATTTATGCAAAAAAATAGTAGACAAAAGCCGAAATGTGTAATATACTTAGGATGTTCGGCGAGAGCCGAACCGCTTATATAAGTAGATTTCCGGAAGAATTCCCCTTTTACACAATTAAAGTGGCTGCAGGTTTCCCGCCTGCGGCTGCTTTAATTGTGTTATAAGGTATTCTTTGTGGTTTTCCCCGGAATTGCAAAAGTTTTTGCAAAAATTTAAAATTTTCACTTGCTAAATGATAAACATCTATGCTATAATAGCTTTCGTCAGTGATTCAGCTGATACAATTTCATAGGGGAATAGTACAGCGGTAGTGCGGCGGTCTCCAAAACCGTTAACGGGGGTTCGATCCCCTCTTCCCCTGCTTTCAAAAGTCGATGTTATCGGCTTTTTTTATTTTCTGTTTTGGTAACACTTTTTACCTCACCATGGCGCGATCTGAAGAATCACGCCATGATGGGGTGTTATTTTAATGTGAATTAACAGGAATGTTTTTCATCATGATATTGAACATACGTTCGATTTATGTTATACTGTATTTGTGTAATCGAACAGAAAGCGGATGCGATTTTCCGATTGTTAGATGCCCTCTAGTCTTACAAAGGAGGGTGATGCCCATGAATACGATGGAAGTACTTACTCTGTTGTTAGTTGTCTTTGCAGCTTTATCATACATTGACAGACATGGTGACGATAATAACAAAAAGAAATAGCATCCCCTCGCCAAAGTAGATGCTATTTCTTTTCTAGTATTTTACTGAGGGCAAATCGGAATTTTCACCTCCGACTTACTTTCTAAATAGATTATACACCAAGAGGGATTGAGAAATCAATCCCTCTTACTTTTTTATTTCTCAAATCTCCTCTTTCTCCGCATCCGGCGCAATCACCGCCCCAATAGCGGTAGCATAATCAGAATACTCCGGAATAGTAATCTTTACATCCCACAGGCTCTTGAAGTCTTCGATGATCTGGCGGCACTCGAAGAATTTGGTCAGGCCGCCGATGAGGATATAATCCTTGATGCCGGTGTTCCGGGAGGCCAGGATTCCGGCCTGGCAGATGTTCTCGATGACCATATGGACGATACCAGCCGCGATGTCTTCGGGCTTGGACTGGGCATCCGCTTTGCCGAAGTTGGACGCAGTCACGTCCAGGTTCAGGCCGGGGAGCTTTTCCTTGGCCAGATCGCCGATCCGCAAGTCGATCTTTGCCACATCACCTTTCCGGGACAGAGGGACGATCTCATGGATGTCCCCGGTATTCAGTATGATCGAGGACAGTCCGCAGATGGTTCCGCCACCGAGGCCGACACCACCTAAATGCTTCATCTCATTCTCCGTCACCTTGACGAAAAAGCTTCCGGTTCCCATACTGATAACGATAACTTCCTTTTTATCCGTCAGATAATAGCCTCCGGTTCCTGTGGCAACGAATTCATCTACCTTATAGGTCGGACGATCGTATACCGCTTTCTCCACATATTTGCTTCCCACGCCGGTGATATAGACACCTTCCACATCTAAAAGCTGCAGATTATTCTCATACAGATATCTTCCGAAAGCACCGTAGAGGGATGCCACCTGGCTGTCTGCCTTGACTGCCATGGGCGGAAGCATATGTTCTCCTTCAAAAGCTACGATCTTGGTGGTACTGCTGCCGATATCAATTCCTATTCTTACGGCCATATCTTTGTCCTCCTCATAATGAAATGCTAAAAAGCTTCTTTAGAACAATCGGTCCATGGCATCCTGCACGGAGCTGACGCCGATGACACGGATTTTGCTTCCTTTTTTGCACTCTTCCAGTGACACGTAGGGCACCACGCATTCCTCGAAGCCCAGTTTCTCCGCCTCCGCCACACGCTGTTTTGCCATGCTGACCGCGCGGACTTCGCCGCTTAATCCCACTTCTCCAAAAGCTACCATTTTCGGATTCAATGCCTTATTCCGGAAGCTGGACAGAATCGCCAGCACGATTCCCAGATCAATGGCCGGCTCCTGGATCTTGATACCTCCCGTAATATTCACGTAGGCATCGCAGGAGGACAGCTGCACTCCCGATCTCTTCTCCAATACCGCCATCAGCAGGTTCACACGGTTGAAATCCGTACCGGTGGTCTGTCTTCTGGGGATGCCGAAATTACTGTGGCACACCAGTGCCTGCAATTCGATCAGAAGCGGTCTGGTGCCCTCCATGGTACACGCCACCACAGAGCCGCTGGCATTCTCCGGCCGTCCGTTCAGCATATATTCCGAAGGATTCTTGACCTCTGCCAGTCCCGTTTCCCGCATCTCGAAAACACCGATCTCGTTCGTAGATCCAAAACGGTTCTTCACCCCCCGCAGAATACGGTAGGACGCATGTCTGTCCCCTTCAAAATAAAGAACAGTATCCACCATATGTTCCAGCACTCTGGGACCTGCCACCGTACCTTCCTTGGTCACATGGCCTACAATGAAGATTGAGATTCCCAGTCCCTTTGCCAGCTGCAGCAAAATACCGGTGGATTCCCGCACCTGAGACACGCTTCCCGGCGCCGCCGACACGTTCTCGTTGTACATGGTCTGTATGGAGTCGATGATCACGACCTCCGGCTTGCTCTTGCGGATCACTTCACTGATGATATCCAGATTCGTCTCACACAGTAGCAGCATATGCTCCGAAAAAGCCCCCAGACGATCCGCCCGCATCTTGATCTGTACCTTGGATTCCTCACCGGAAATATACAATACTTTATGTCCCGCCGTGGATAAGTTATGGCAGACCTGCAATAACAGTGTGGATTTACCGATACCGGGGTCTCCGCCTACCAGCGTCAGAGATCCCTGCACAATGCCGCCTCCCAGCACCCGGTCCAGTTCCTTAATTCCGGTGAGAGTCTTATTTTCCTCCCGGATAGCGATCTCCGACAGCACACAGGGCTCCGAAGCCTCTCTCCTGTCTCTCTTTGCACCGTTTCCGGTATTTTTCAATTCCGTTTTATCTATCGTCTCTTCCACGAAAGTATTCCACTCTCTGCAGCCGGGACATTGTCCCAGCCATTTCGTGGATTCATAGCCACAGTTCTGACAGAAAAATACAGTGGCCGTCTTTCCTTTTGCCATGCTCTCTCCTCAATCATTGTAATACCTATTCAGCCCCCGCAAAACCGCCTCCGGAAACTCTGAATATTTAAAAAAAGCCCAGTCACGAAGTACTACAATGTCCTCCGTGCCTGGACTCCTTTGCAGTGCGTCCTTACGCCTCTACGATCTTAACAGGTACTTCACCTGCTGCTTCCAGTTCTACGCTCAGGCTCAGTTTGCCGCCAAGTCCGGTTTTCATGGTTCCTACGTTCTTACCGTCGATAAATACTTCGTACTCGGTATCGTCCTTCAGTCCTACAGTGATCTGGGAATCCTCGTCACCTTCTACGATGAACTCCACACTGTTGTCAGCTTCCTTGAACTCCAATACACTGGTTCCGGGAACAGATTCATATAAAAACATGCCGTTCTTTTCCAGCTTTGTCATCTCATTGTAGGTCTTAACCTTCAGCAGATCTCCTGCATGCTCATAATCTTCCACTTTTGCCTTCTTGGCCAGCTTGTGATTACCAAAACTGATAGATCCGTCTGCTTCACTGCGAAGTATTTCTTCCACTACTGCCATCTGTCTGTCCTCCTGAAAGTAACTGCATCCGCAATACATCTTTCTCTTTCGTTCTTTGCGAATGGGGTTTGAATAGTTACAGTATAATATATCTCACCCTGTTTTTCTACAAAAAGTTTTATTTATTTTGTAACTATTCAGAGTCATGTAAATTGTGTCATAGGTACGTCGAATGCTTGCATTCGTAAGAACCTTTGACGTAATTTATAGGACGAAGTAACCTCAATGAGCAAAAGGAACGCTCTGCAAGAGCGATTTTGCAAATTGAGTGACTGAATAGTTACAAATACTTAATTTTTCACGGTAAATACAACTTTTCCATCCTTGAATCCGGCGGATACCTTATCTCCCGGTACCACCTTTTTCTGCAGGATCTCCTCTGCCAGAGCATCCTCTACCACGGACTGGATTGCACGCTTCAAGGGTCTTGCTCCCATCTTGTTATCCGCATATTTGGATACCAGATGCTCCTTCAGCGCTGCTGTGATGGTCAGATGGATCCCCAGCTGATCCTCACATCTCTTGTACAGATTGGATGCCAGAAGATTCACGATCTCCTTCATGTTCTCATTGTTCAGCTGGTGGAACACGATAATATCATCAATACGGTTGATAAATTCCGGCTTGAAGCTGCGCTTTACTTCTTCCATGACATTGGATTTCATCTTCTCGTAATCCTTTGTCTCGCTCTTCTCTGTGGCAAAGCCCAGATTCTTGGGATCCACGATACGCTGTGCACCCGCATTGGAAGTCATGATCAGCACAGTGTTCTTGAAGCTGACCTTGCGTCCCTTGGAGTCCGTGATATGACCGTCATCCAGTACCTGCAAAAGTACATTAAATACATCCGGATGCGCTTTCTCGATCTCGTCAAACAGAACAACAGAGTAGGGATTACGGCGAACCTTCTCGCTCAGCTGTCCGCCTTCTTCAAAGCCTACATATCCGGGCGGTGATCCGATCATCTTGGAGACCGAATGGCCTTCCATGTATTCGGACATATCAACACGGATCATGGCATCTTCAGAGCCGAACATGGCTTCTGCCAATGCCTTGGACAGTTCCGTCTTACCAACACCGGTAGGACCTAAGAACAGGAAGGAGCCGATGGGACGGTTGGGATCTTTCAGACCCACACGGCCTCTGCGCATGGCCCTGGCCACTGCGGTCACTGCTTCCTCCTGGCCGATGACACGCTTATGCAGCGTCTTCTCCAGTTTTAACAGTCGTTCGCTCTCTTTTTCCGCCAGCTTCTGTACGGGGATCTTGGTCCACTGGGCAACGACCTCGGCGATTTCATTCTCACCGATACTGATAACATTGCCCGCTTCCTGTTTCTCCCGCTTTTTCATCAGGCGGTCATATTTTTTCACCAGCGCATCCTGCTGCTTCTTGATCTCTGCCATCTGGTCAAATGCTTCCATGCGGATAGCTCTCTCCATCTCCTGATCCATCTCGTGGATACGATCAGCGATCTCCTTCGCTTTATCCGGGGCATCCAATGCACTCAGTCTTGCGCTTGCCGAAGCTTCATCGATCAGATCGATGGCCTTATCCGGCAGATTTCTGTCATTGATATAACGGCTGGACAATCTGACAGCAGCCTCAATGGCCTCCGGGGTGATCTGCACATGGTGATGATCCTCATATTTTCCTTTGATGCCCTCCAGAATGCGGACCGCCTCTTCCTCTGTAGGTTCTTCCACAGTCACCGGCTGGAATCTGCGCTCCAGAGCCGCATCCTTCTCAATATACTTGCGGTATTCCGCAATGGTGGTGGCACCAATCAGCTGGATCTCTCCACGGGCCAGGGAAGGCTTCATGATATTGGACGCGTCAATGGCGCCTTCCGCACCTCCGGCACCAATGATCGTATGAAGTTCATCCAGGAATAAAATAATATTCCCGTCCTCCGTCACTTCCTTCAATACCTTCTTGATACGTTCCTCGAACTCACCACGGTACTTACTTCCTGCCACCATTCCCGACAAATCTAATGTCAGTACTCTCTTATTCTGCACGGTAAAAGGTACGTCTCCTGCCACAATGCGGGCTGCCAGACCTTCTACCACGGCGGTCTTACCTACACCGGGTTCTCCGACGAGACAGGGATTGTTCTTCGTGCGGCGACTTAAGATCTGCACTACTCTGCGGATCTCTTCTTCTCTGCCTACCACAGGATCCAATTTTCCTTCTCTGGCCAGAGCCGTCAGGTCTCTGCTGTATTGTTCCAGTGTAGACTGCTTCGCCTTGCGGTCTCCCTTTTTCCCAAGATCTTCCTTGTACAGATTGCCGTCCTGTCCGATGGCGATCAGGGTATCTACATAGATCTTCTGCACATTGGCTCCCAACGTGTTCAGCAGACGCACGGCAACATTCTCGCCCTCTTTGATCAGTGCAAGAAGCAGATGCTCCGTGCCGGTCTGCTTCTGTCCGAAACGGGCAGCCTGGCGGTGTGCCTCTTCCAGAATCCGGGCAGCTCTGGGAGAATATCCCTCTTTGTCCTTCACGGCCACACCGTTTTCAAAGGCGATCAGATCCCGGATCATTTCCATGACCTGATCCACTTCTACTCCGTTATCCGCCAACACTTTTGCGGCTACACCGGTATCTTCCTTTAGGAGTCCCACCAGAATGTGTTCGGTCCCGATATAGCCCTGTTTCAGGCCTCTGGCACATCTGCCGGCCTGGGCAAGCGCATTCTGCGCTTTATCCGTAAACTGTGACTGCATCAATTCAGTCCTCCATATTCTTCATAAATTTCATCAATCAATTCATGTACTTCCTGCCTGGAAATATTTTTGCAGCTGCTCTTAGCAAGTATTACCTGCAGTTCCTTCCGCAATTCATCCACCGCACGCATACGGTCCACATCCAGAGCGATCACGGCTCCCTTTCGCCTGTCGACCTTGACATAGCCCTCCTGCTTCAGAACCGTATAGGCCTTATTTACAGTATGCATATTGATCCCGATGGTATCCGCCAGCTGCCGTACACTCGGCAGGGAATCTCCCTCATGAAACTGTGACGTGGCAATTCCCATGATGATCTGATTGCGCAGTTGCATATAGAGCGCTTCATTACTGTTGAAATCTATCTCTATTATCATCAAAATCACTCCCTTCCCACTGTCACCGATTGTTATACGTCTATTATAACAGTGAGGGCGGTGCTGTCAACTGCAGACCGGGAAAGTTTATCAAAATTTTAAAAAGAAAGCGGCATCCCACTCTCGTAAGATGCCGTTTCCGGTCTTTTTATTCCTATTGTTCTTCGTCGCCGTCCCAGTTCAGGAATTCGAATTCGAACTCGTCATCATCGGACATGAAGTTCTTGGACTTCCAGCCGGGATCCTGCGGATTACCGTTATTCTGTGCCGGTTTTACCGGTCTGTCTACTTGCGGTGCGGATCTTCCGGTCTGGGGTGCTGCAGGTCTGGTTCCCTGCGGTGCGGGTCTTCCGGTCTGGGGTGCTGCAGGTCTGGTTCCCTGCGGTGCCGGTCTTCCGGCCTGGGGTGCCGTAGGTCTGGCTCCCTGTGTCGCGGGTCTTGCCTGCTGGCCTGCCGGTCTCTGTCCCTGCACCGGTCTGCCGCCCTGTCCGGCGGGCTTTCCTGCGGGACGTCTCTCTGCTCCCACTTCATGCATCACTTTCTGGCCACCCTGGGTTCTGCCGCCCTGAGGTGCCGGTCTTCCACCCTGACCTCTGCCGGTCTGGGGTCTGTCCACTCTTCTTCTGCGAAGTGCTGCTTCCTCCGCATCAGAGAAATCAGCCGCATCCGTCATATCCTTGATCTTGAAGATCAGCAGAGTGACTGCTGCCGCCGCTGCCACCAGAAGAATGACAAGAATAATGATCACGACCTTCTGACTGGTGATCTTCTTCTGATTGGTCTCAAACTGCGCATTGATCTCAGTAATCTGGTCAATAGAGCTGAACAGATCATCGATCTTGTATTGTTTCTGTCCTACCATATCTAACAGATACCATGCATCTCCCTGCAACTGGGTATCCCAGTCCTTGGAAGTGGTCTGTGTATCTTCGGCGGGCTGTTCTTCCGAAGGCTGTTCTTCCGCAGGCTGCTCTGTGGAAGGTGCCTGCAGTTCTCCGGATAACGCCACATAATCGGAACGGATAAATCCGGTCACTTCGGTATTGTTGGCGATGAAATTCACCTGATACCAGGTATTGCCGTCCGTACCGGTAGCCTGTCCGGTGACGGTCAGAGCCATTCCGTTCTCTGCTGTGGTTACGATCTGGCTCGTGGTAGATGCATTGCTGCGCACACGCACCGACTGTCCGCCCGTCACGGTAGCACTTACAGGCTCCACCGCTGTGACATCCACCGGTGTTTCATTCACTGCCGGAGCCGGTGTTGCTGCGGTAGTCGTCGTTGTAGTTGTCGTGGTGGTCGTAGTTGAAGAAGACGGCGGGGTAGATCCGTCGGTAATGCTTACCAGATCGGAACGAATATATCCCAGCGTATTCGCATCCACATATACCTCATACCAGGTATAGCCATCCGCTCCCTTGGTCTGGCTCTTGATGGAAATGGTCTTATCCTTTGCCGCACTGCCGATGACTTCACTGGAAGAATCCGCGCTCTTACGGATCTTTGCACTGGATGCTGTTACCTTGGCTGCGCTTTCCGCATGGCTGACAAACGCCAGATTCTCGGCAAAAAGTCCTGCTCCCAGCACAAGCACCAATGCAAACATTCCCCAGAAAGCCTTGAATTTACTTGTTCTCTGTACTGTCTTTTTCATCTGCAACTCCTTCTGTATCCTGACATGTCTTACGCTTCATCGATTGCCTTGCCAATGTCATGACGCATGTATTTGTTCTCGAAGGTGATCCATTCCGTTGCCGCATAGGCATTGGCACGGGCCTCCTTCAGGGTAGCTCCCTTGGCTGTCACTCCCAGAACACGTCCGCCGTTTGTCACGATTCCCTTGTCTGTGAGCTTCGTTCCCGCATGGAAACAATAATAGCCGTCTTTTCCGTTGAACTTCTCCAGTCCGTTTATCACATAACCCTTCTCATAGGATACCGGATAGCCATCACTGGCCAGAACCACACAGACTGCAGCATTGTCTTCAAACTGCAGATCGATCTGATCCAGAGTACCGTCCACACAAGCCTCCATGACCTCGATAATATCGTTCTTCATGCGGGGCAGTACCACCTGTGCCTCCGGGTCACCGAATCTTGCATTGTACTCCAGTACTTTGGGGCCGTTCGGTGTCAGCATCAGTCCGAAGAAAATAACGCCTTTGAAAGGTCTGCCTTCCGCTGCCATGGCATCCACCGTAGCCTGGTAAATATATTTCTTGCAGAATGCATCCACTTCTTCGGTATAGAACGGGCTGGGAGAAAAGGTTCCCATACCGCCGGTATTCAGTCCCTGATCGCCGTCCTTCGCTCTCTTGTGATCCTGTGCAGAAGTCATGATCCGGATGGTCTTGCCATCTACAAAGGAAAGTACACTGACTTCTCTTCCGGTCATAAACTCTTCGATGACCATACGATTACCAGCCGCACCGAATTTCTTGTCCAGCATGATCTCATCCACGCCTGCCAGAGCTTCCTCCAACGTATTGCAGATCAGTACGCCTTTTCCCAGTGCCAGGCCATCTGCCTTCAGCACGGTAGGGAAATTTGCCTGCTCCTTCAGATATTTGATGGCATCCTCCGCATTATCGAAATTCTCATAGGCTGCGGTAGGAATATTATATTTTTTCATAAGATCCTTGGAAAAAGCCTTGCTGCCCTCCAGGATTGCTGCATTTTTACGGGGTCCGAAAGCACGCAGGCCCTCTGCCTCCAGTGCATCTACCAGTCCGCCTACCAGAGGATCGTCCATACCTACGATGGTCAGGTCAACGGCCTGTTCCTTCGCAAAAGCAACGATCTTGTCAAATTCCATGGCTCCGATGGGAACACATTCTGCGATCTGACCGATTCCGGCATTGCCCGGAGCACAATAGATCTTCTCTACCTTAGGACTCTTTGCAACACAGGTTGCAATGGCATGCTCTCTGCCACCGCCACCTACGATCAATACTTTCATACCCATATTATGTTTCTCCTTATTCCGTAACTATTCACCCCCCATTCGCAAAACCGCCTCTGCGAGGCTTTCCTGAATAACATGTTTGTATGCTATTTGCTCATGGTGATTACTTCGCCCATTGGCTCTGAATAGTTACTCATTTGTTATGCTTTACTTTGCCGTCTACGACGCAGATCCGTCCGTTGGCAATGTCATCCACCGCCTGAGGCAGAAGCAGCCACTCAGCCTGTTCCATGACACGTCTCTGTAAGCTTTCCGGGGTATCATCATCTTCCACTGCCACTGCTTTCTGTGCAATGATAGGGCCTTCATCCATGCCTTCATTCACAAAATGCACGGTGGCTCCGGTGACCTTCACACCGCGCTCCAGTGCCTTTTCATGCACATGAAGTCCATAGTATCCCACACCACAGAAAGAGGGGATCAGAGACGGATGAATATTGATGATACGATTACTGTATTCATGCACCATAGCCTCCGGGATCTTCACCAGGAAGCCTGCCAGCACGATCAGATCCGGGGTAAATTCCTTCACCTTTGCAAGCAACGCATCGTTAAATACTTCTCTGCTCTCATAATCCTTCGGAGACACACATACCGCAGGAATTCCTGCATTACGTGCTCTCTCCAGGCTCTTCACCGTCTTGTTGTTGCTGATGACACCGACGATCTGTGCATTGGTGACCTTGCCCGCTGCGATAGCATCAATGATCGCCTGCAGATTCGTTCCGCCGCCGGATACCAGTACGACTACTCTTAACATAGGGTCACACCCTTTTCACCGGCTTCGCAGGTACCTACCACGTAAGCGGTCTCCCCTGCTGCCTTCAGTGCTTCCAGAGTCTTGTCCACATCTGGGGGATCCAGTGCCAGCACCATGCCAAGTCCCATGTTGTAGGTGTTGTACATCATCTCGTCAGCAATGTTGCCCTTTTTCTGCATCAGACGGAAAATAGCGGGTACTTCGTAGCTGTCCTTCTTCACAACTGCGCAGATGCCGTCAGGAAGCATTCTGGGAATATTCTCATAGAAACCGCCGCCGGTAATATGGCTGCAGCCCTTTACCTTAACGCCTGCGTTCTTCACAGACTTCATAGCCTTCACATAGATTCTGGTGGGAGCAAGCAGTGCTTCACCCAGAGTCTTGCCCAGTTCGTCATAATAGGTATCCAGGCTCTCTTTGGTCATATCGAATACCTTTCTCACCAGGGAGAAACCGTTGGAATGTACACCGGAGGAAGCGATTCCCACCAGTACATCACCGGGCTTGATGTTCTCGCCGGTGATCAGATCCTTACGCTCTACCACACCTACTGCAAATCCGGCCAGATCGTACTCATCCTCAGGCATCAGTCCGGGATGCTCTGCGGTCTCACCGCCTACCAGTGCTGCGTCAGACTGCTTACAGCCCTCTGCCACGCCCTTTACGATGGTAGCGATCTTCTCGGGAATATTGCGTCCGCATGCGATATAATCCAGGAAAAATAAAGGTTCACCGCCTGCACATGCCACATCGTTCACACACATGGCTACACAGTCGATTCCGATGGTATCATGCTTGTCCATTAAAAATGCCAGCTTCAGCTTGGTGCCTACACCATCGGTTCCGGACAGGAGCACGGGATCCTCCATATCTTTAATGGCACTTAAGGAAAATGCTCCGGAGAAACCACCGATGCCGCCCATTACTTCGGGACGCATGGTCTCCTTCACGTACTTCTTCATCAGTTCTACAGACTTGTAGCCTGCTTCGATGTCTACTCCAGCTTTCTTGTAATCCATTTTCTCCTCATTTCCGCCGCAGGGGCTCTTTCGTTTTATTTAGTGGGACAGCCTCTTAAGAGGTCCCGGATTCTCTGTCTTATCTTCTTATTTTTTCATGCCTTCCAGATATGCTTTATAGCCGATTTCCTGCAATTTTGCATCCTTGGCTTCTACCTGTTCTTTTAATTTGGTGCTGTATGCTTTTAACTTTCCGAGAAGTTCTGCGTCGGAAGTAGCCAGGATCTTGGCTGCCAGAAGTCCTGCATTCGCCCCGCCGTTAATGGCTACTGTGGCAACCGGGATGCCAGAGGGCATCTGAACGATGGAATACAGAGAATCTCTGCCTCCCAGGGAAGTGGTGTGCATCGGGATTCCGATGACGGGCATAGGGAAAATAGCGGCACACATGCCGGGCAGATGCGCTGCCATACCGGCTCCGGCAATGATCACCTTGAAGCCTTTTTCCTCCGCACTTTTTGCATACTCAAAAAACACATCCGGCTCTCTGTGAGCGCTGATCACGGTCATCTCATAAGGGATGCCCAGTTCTTCCAGAATGTCTGCGGCTTTCGCCATCACAGGCATATCGGAATCACTACCCATTACAATGCCAACCTTAGGGCAATTCTCTGTATTTGCCATAATGTCCTCCTCATGTATCGGTTGCACCGATTTTATCCATATATATTTTATCTTACTAAAATCTTTTCAATGATGCAATGGTTTTATGAAATCTTATGATAACTATTCAGAGCCATGCAAAATTGTTTTCTGCAAATGCTTGCTGAATAGTTTTAATCCAACTCCCGCAGCGGCTCATTCAGTTCTTCCGTTCCGGGAAGGACAAATCTGCCATTCGCAATAATGGGGATCCGCCCGCCGTCCTTTTTCACTGCGGTCAGCTCTGCCAGTTCATCGTAAGGAATGGTAATATCCGTATGGCAGTTAAAATAAGCCTTGGAAGGGTTCACACTGCGAAGGGCGGCCACCTCATTGTCTCTGGCCACGATCTCTTTACCGTCGGGATTGTATACCTTCACCTCTTCCGCATGGGAATAGCAGGTATCGCCCACTGCAAAATGCGGTCCCATCTTCTCCGCGATCAGGATCGGCATCCTGGCTTCCACGCCCAGACGCTTTGCCGCCACATAAGCCGTGGTGTTGGTACCGATGGCAAATTCTCCCAGCGGCAGTGTCTTATGGCGGAACAGGATATTTTCCTTAATGAATGCCTTGTTCTCTTCCTCCGTGGCAAAATTAGCACAGTTGTAGTTTTTAATCCTGCCGTTTTCGAAGGTGATCTCCAGATTCTTATATTCCAAGCCGTTCAGGAACACTTTTGTCACATGCAGCACACCGTTTGTGCCTTCCAGCACCGGAGAGGTAAATACTTCTCCCACGGGAATATTCACGTCTGCCACGCAGTTTTCAAAAATAGTTTCTTTGGCAGGATCTTTGAGCTTCCACAGATTCACTGTGATATCCGTGTGATTACCGTTACAGCCCTTCACCTCACAGTGATCTGCCTGATCCAGCGCATCGATGATGGTCTGCTGGATCCTCTGATATTTTTTATAATCCAGGGTGTTGATCCGAATAGTCTCCCGGAAAAGTTCTTCAAAGCAATCCCCTACCTCCGGGATGGGGAACGCAATAATCGTAAAGCTGCGCTCTTCCTCAATAATATACTGTCTCTGCAACTGTCCCATCTGGGCGCGGTGCTCCACCATAAGAGTGCTCTGCTCATCCGTCATTTTCACCGCTTCCGGCTTGTTCACCGGTGCGAAATCTTTCTCACCGAAGGTCTCCACCACGGCCGGGCCCGCATAGCCTCTGGCCTCTGTCTTATATTTTTCAAAAGCGGTATGCATGACTTCCAGTTTCCGGCTGCAATACATTTTATCCAAGAACAGTGCCTTGTCATCCTTGTGATCGAACTCATACTGTCTGTTAGGGCTGACACTGTAGAAGCCGTTTTTATAAATGGAGGGATTATATAAAATACTGGCAGCTGCACGGTAGATCACAGGCTGCAATCCCATTTTGTCAAAATTCTCCAGAGCTCTCCGCATCATGCGTTCGAAGCCCAGCTGATAACGGACATCCACCGCAGCTTTTTTCGACAGATCCTTGCCGGTCACTTCAAAACCGATGCGGTACCCCTCGGTATAAGTGTCTGCCATGGTATTTATGGTCTCTTCCGGCAGGGAATTCAGGAATTTCGCCATTGCCAGTTCATTTTCCCCCACGTATTCTCCATAGGCATAGAGATAACGCAGATCGGTCAGTTCCGCCCTTCGGATAATGTCTGCCGCAAAATTATTCCCCGGGCATACCAGTTCCCGTACCCGTGCTTCCGCCGCCACATCCGCGTAATCGCTGACGAACCAGTAAAGGATCTCACGGATGGACGCATAAGACGGAAGTCTGCGATTCTCCTGCTCCTCATATACAAATGCCGCATATACCTCAGAAAACAGTTCCATACGGATCACCAGTTCGTCCAGTCTTCCCTCATAGGTAAAACCGATCAGGCTCCGCATTTCCGTATAAAGGAAGGCGGCCAGTGCGCCGAATTCTTCTCCCAGACACTTTACAGCTACCGCAGGATTAGCAAAGCTGTTCTCATAATTTTCCGGTAAAATATCTTCATACAGGGCATGGTTACGCTGTTTCAGCTCTTCCAAAGTGGCAGTGTTCTGTTTTCCCTGCTCCAGGAACTGTCTGGTATCCTCAATCAGCAGTAAAAATTTTGCTACCGCTGTAAAATATTCTTTCCAGTGCTGCAGGCTTTCTTCCTGCCAGTCCTCCCCGGGGATCTCCCGGATCCGGTCTAAGGCCAGTTCCAGACGTTCCAGTAATAATTCTCTTTCTTCCATAGATCTGATTGCTCCTTCTATCTAAATAACTGCTGTGTGATCCAATGCTTCTGTTCCAGAATATCCGTTACAGACGGCTTCCCAGATACAGCAAAAAGCTGACACCTCCAAGGGCAACAACATTTAATATTGTTCCCAGCACGGGAAAGATACGATAGATATCTTTTTCCCGAAGGGTCAGTATTCCCAGGATCAGTCCGATCAGGGAATAGATGGTGGCCAACACACCGGTAACACCGTATCCACCGTGCATCACGCCGCCCTGACTGTAGGACAGATACGTCACGATCCCCAGGGACACCAGACTGATGCCCCCCAGGATGGTCGACATGATCGCCCTGTTGGAATGTTTTTTATTCGTAAAAATGTAGTTCTTTTTCCGCATACTATTTTCAAGCCTTTCAGTAACCTGCACTCCCCCATGGAACCCGAAAAGGGCACTTCCGGTATGGAAATGCCCAATTTTCACGCCCTGACGGCGTTTTCCTTCTCATTTGTGATCAGAACAGAATACGTGATTTGCCGGAGACCAGCTTGCCGCCACTGATGATCAGCAGCACACCTGCCGCAATTCCGACTACCAGGGAAATGACTCCCAGTACAATATTCAGAGCACCTGCTCCACGCATGATCTTATAGATTTTCTCTTCCATGGAATCCTCCTGTCTTCTATCCAAAACTTTCGAAGCCGTCTGCTTAAGCACCGTATACAGCATAATATTCGTCGATTGCCTTCTTCAGAGTATCATCAATGTATACCTGTCCCTTGTAAGGCTTGTTGTACAGATGATCGATGACATCCTGCATGGTTACGATGGCATGTGCATCAAATCCGTACTTTTCCTTGATCTCTTCCAGTGCGCTGACCTTGCCGCCCAGACCCTTTTCCATACGGTTCAGGGATACCATCAGACCAACGATTTCTACATTGGCTGCTCCTCTTACCTTGGGAACGGTCTCTTCCATAGATTTGCCGGAAGTGGTAACATCCTCGATCATGATGACTCTGTCGCCATCTTTTAAGGAGCTTCCCAGGAAGCTTCCCTTATCTGCGCCATGATCCTTCTCTTCCTTGCGGTCGGAACAGTAACGAACCTCTTTGCCGTATAATTTGCTGTAAGCCACTGCAGTTACAACACTGATGGGAATGCCCTTATAGGCAGGTCCGAACAATACATCAAAATCGTCACCATAGGTATCGTGAATTGCTTTCGCATAGCTCTCGCCCAGCTTCATCAGCTGAGAACCGGTGACATACGCACCTGCGTTCATGAAGAAAGGAGACTTTCTGCCACTCTTTAAGGTAAACTCGCCAAACTTCAACGCCTGACAATCCACCATGAATTCAATAAATTCCTGCTTGTACTGTTCCATTGTATCTAAAAACCTCCGTGATTCTCGTATCTTTGTCAGTTCTGCCCTTTATCATACCATACTTTTTTTTAACATTCAATGAGTTTCCTTGGGAAGAAAAAAGGCAGTCCATCGACTGCCTAATAGGTATCTCCCTTTAAAGGTCGGATATTCACTTCCTCCAGTACTGCCTGTGGGGACAGGCGGAAGGTCAGGGCGATGACTTTTCCGAGGTCGGAGGTCTCTAAAAGTGACCTGTCCTCTTCGGAGGATTTCTTTCTGGTCTCGGTAAAGGTGCCGCCGGGATTGATGAGGGATACGCCGATCCCCATAGGCTTGCATTCCTCCCGGAGGGCATAGGCATAGGAACGTAGCGCCCATTTGGAAATGCCGTAGATGCCGCCCCTGTCTCTGCGGATTCCCGAAGTGGAACCGATGAGTACGATGCGGCTGCCCGGTGCCAGCAGCGGAAGAAATTCCTTCACCAGACGGTAATATGCCGTCACGTTGCTGTCAAGCATTGCCTGCAGTTCCTCCGGTTCCGGCTGTACTACGGATGTCTTCGTGGCCGGATTGGGAAATACCGCCGCACACAGGATCAGTCCATCCACGTTATCTCCGAATCCCGCTATTTTACCGTTCTTCACTGCATCCACCAGTCCAGTGGTTTCCTCTGCCTTCCCGGCATCACAGGAATACGTTGCCGCTCCGGCCAGTTCTTTCCCTGTCTCTTCCAGTGTCTTCGGATTTCTGCCGACGATCAGCACGTTATTTCCATCCTGTAACAATTCTCTGGCGGCCGCCTTGCCGATGCCGCGGCTGCCACCGATGATCACAATATTCATGCGCCGCTCTCCTTCTTCCTAGTATCTTCCGAGAATCGTATCCTTGACATCCCATCTCTGCGGCGGATAAGGAGTCTGATCACCATATCCTACATCCACATAGGTCACCAGCCGGATATAATCCGGCAGATTGAATTTCTTCCGCAGTCTGTCGCAGAATTCCTCTCCGGGGAAAGTCAGCCAGACACCTTCCAGTCCTACGGCGTGGGCTGCCAGAACGATATTCTGTCCGGCGGCTCCGGCATCCAGCAGCTGGTTTCTCACTGGGGTAAAGGAGTTGGCTCTGTAGCATCTCATATCCTGTAAGATCACCAGATGCACCGGACCTCCCGGCACGTCACTGCCGCGGAACAGTCCCGGCTCGTTTTTCTCCCGTACCACCACATAGCGGATGGACTGTACATTACAGCCGTGAGCAGCCCAAAGCCCCGCTTCCAGGATCTTATCGATCAGTTCATCCGGTACTTCCTTGTCCTTGAATTCCCGGACGCTTCTGCGTTCCTTTACAATCGTGAAAAAGTCTTTCTCCATCTGTTCCGTCACCGGCGTAGGTTTGTAAGGTGTCAGATCCACGTCTTCCCCCTTTACCAGTTTCTCCGCCGCATCGATCAGGAAAGAGGCATACCGATATTCCGGCAGATCTTTTCCCAATCCTCTTTTCTCCCACAGTTCCAGCAGATGCTTCGTATAATCTGCCTGGTTGGGTTTTAATTTCTGGTGGCGATATGCGGCGGCATATACCTGGATCTCCAGGGTATGATGGGAACGTTCTCTCACTCTTGCCCGGAATTCTGTCTCATCCATGGCTAAAAGCTGCTCGTCTGTCAGACGCATATTGTGATTCCAGATCTCAAGTACTTCATCTCTGGAAAGGTAATCCATACTGGTGTCACGAAACATACTGCTGCCTCCTTATTCTCTGTATTCTCCGCCTATAAGTTGCCCCAATAGTTGTTGGGAATATCCTGTCCGCCACTGTTAATATCTTTGGCAATTTCCGCTGCGATCTTTAACAGCAGAGGATCACTGCGTCCTCTCTTCTGCTCCAGCGGAATCTCGTAGATCTTCTGGATCGTACTGGGTCTTGGACTTAACAGCACCACTCTGTCTGCCAGGAACACCGCCTCATTTATATCGTGAGTGACAAATAATACGGTCTTGTTCTCTGCCTGACGGATATTGATCAGTTCCTCCTGCAGGGTGCACTTGGTCAGATGATCCACGGCACTGAAGGGCTCATCCATGAGGATGACCTTGGGATTCATGGCAAGGGTTCTGGCGATGCCGGCTCTCTGTCGCATACCGCCGGACAGCTGTGCCGGATATTTGTTCTCAAAACCGTTCAGGCTGACCATGGAGATATAACGCTTTAACCGTTCTTCTCTCTCTTCCTTGGGTACTCTGGCGATCTCCAGTCCGAATGCCACATTTTTCCGTACGGTTCTCCAGGGAAACAGGGAGGCATCCTGGAATACCACGCCAATATCTCTGCTGGTACCGTGTACCGGCTGTCCATCCAGCAATACTTCGCCACTTGTAGCATCCAGCAGGCCCGCCACGATCTCTAACAGGGTACTCTTACCGCATCCGCTGGGACCTACGATGCAGACGAATTCACCTTCTGCCACATCAAGATTGATGTCATGCAGTGCCTGTACTTCGTTTCCATCCTGATCGATATAGGTTTTGTTGATATTTTTAATGGATATTGCGGGCATTTCCATTACCTCCGTTTCCTGTGTCTCTTATTTTCAGAGCATTCTCAATTATTTTGCTTCCGGGTCGGTCATTCCCAGGGTATCTGCAGCTACCTGCGCGAATTCGTTGGTGTAGGTTCCTTCGTAGCTGACATTTTCATCTACCCAGCCGTACTCCTTCAGATATTCAAAGGTGGTAGCCAGACGATCTTCGGGGATTACCGGATAATCCAGCCATACATCGATTTCCGACTCGATGGCCTTTCTCATAACCTCTTCGGAAGTATTCATCTCTTTTGCTGCCCATGCAACAAATTCGTCGAAATAGTCATTCTTAACTTCTTCATGTACCTGATAATAAGCGGTCAGGAAGCGCTGCAGCTTCTCCGGCTCATTTTCAATAAAGCTGTTGCTTGCGATGATCGTTCCGGTATAGTAGTCGGGGATGTAGTCCCAGGCTCTTCCCAGGATATGTCCGGTGCCGTCTGCCTCAGCCAGTGCCGCATACGGGTTGTGAATGATCGTAGCGTCCACTTCGCCGGAAGTCAGGGATGCATAAGCGGTCTGGTATACGCCGTTGGCGATCAGATCCACGTTATCCGTGCTGACACCGTTCTTCTCCAACATCTTCAATACGGAAAGTCTCATTCCGCCGGAAGCTCCTGCGGTACCGACTTTTTTGCCTTCCAGATCGGAGAAGTCCTGTATATCATTGTTTGCCACCAGCCAGTAGCATCCGGAATATCTCCACATATTTCCTACCAGCTTGGCAGGCACACCGTTGTAGATACCGGGGATATAAGAACTGGGATCTCCGTCTGCCACATCGATCTCTCCTCTGGTGATCAGGGACATTACTGTGGAGTTGGTATCGGCGCTGGCCTCTACGTTTTCGAACTCAATGCCAAGCTCTTTATACAGACCCTTTTCAATGGCAAAACGGTTCACCGCACCGGTCATTCCGGTAGCGAAGCAGGAACGGATCACGATGGTGTCTCCGGATTCCTCTCCTGCAGTAGTTGCACTTGCTGTCTGGCTTCCCTCATTCTGTGCGGCTCCGGTTGCTGCATTGTTGCCGGTTGCTGCACTGCTGCCGCAGCCTGCCAGTACTCCGGTTGCCAGTGCCACAGTCAGTAATACGCTGAATACTTTCTTTTTCATAACATTTTCCTCCTCGTCTATTGAAAAAATTTATTTGCTTATACATGTCTCCATCGATAGCTGATAGCATATTCGATGGCATCGATCAGTTTCACTGCGCCTACAGATAATAAGGTGATCAGGATGATCAGGAAGAACATCCTCGGGGTGTTCAACAGGTTCTGGGATTCTGTCAGCAGATAGCCGAGTCCCGCTCTCGCCGACTGCATTTCCGAGAACAATACACCGGTCAGTGCCGTTGCCGCTGCCAGCTTCAATCCGTTGAAGATCGACGGCAGTGCCGCCGGAATGATGACCAGAAATACGGTCTGGAAACGGTTGGCCCGAAAGACCCTTGCCACCTTCAGGTATTCCTTTTTACACTCCTTGGCTCCGGTCACTGTGTTATACAGAATTGTAAATACCGAGAACAAAAATACCAGAAACGCCTTGGACTGAAAGCCGATGCCAAACCACAGGATCAACAGCGGCAGGATTGCTACTTTCGGAACTGCCATGATTGCCGAACAGAATACATTCATGTACTTCTCCGATACCGGAAACAGTGTCCACAACAGACCTACCGCAATACCGACTACCACTGCGGACAGGTAACCTGCCAGTGCCTCCTGGATCGTCAGCAATAAGTGGGGCCATAAGGTTCCGTCTGTAATGATCTTAATTCCCTCTTCCACGATGGAAGTCGGGGACGCCATGAAGATCGTAAGCACCCTGCCGGAATCTACTGCCCATTGCATCCACAGAAGCAGTGCCGCCACGGTGAGCAGCTGTGCCAGATTCACCCAGGTAAAACGTTTCTTATTCTTAGTTTTCTTCTTTTTTTCCATAAGTGTATTCTCCTCGCTTCACCTTATCGCTTTCAAAGTACTCTCTCTTACAACAGGTACCTTCCAGGATGACATTCTGTGTGATCCTGTGGGAGAGACATTTGGAAAAGTTCTCAATGGTAGTAGTGTCGATCACGTCACAGTAAAACGGTGCGATCTCTCGGAACCAGGGATATTTGTCAAAATAAGTTCTCCACACTTCCGCATAGGGACAATGATCTTCTCCCCACTCTGGGATCCATCCGGTAAACGGAAGGTCGATAACACTCATGAAATCTTCTACGGAATCTGCCTTCAGGCCTTGCGCCAGTGCCTTTTCCCTCAGCTGATCCGACCGATCCACCGCCAGCTCGAATACGGTCTGTCTCACGATATCTTTGGTCTTCTCCAGTCCGAACTGGTCATATAATACTTTACTGAAATGGAAGAACTGCATGGCGAACTGTCTTGCGGCCTTTCTCACTTCACTTACCAACAGTTCTCTGGGAACCGTTCCTTCTATTTTATAATCTGCTTTACTCAATGTCCGCTTCCTCCACCTTATTAAAGCTGTCCATAAAGGCTATGTATTCCTGCTTATCTGCGAATCTCGGATGATATTCCTGCTTCGTCCGCTTCGTCACTTCCGCACCATTCTTTAACATTCTGTAAGCACTCAGGGCAAATATTTTTGCGGTCAACACATAAGCTTCTTCCTCATCCACAATATCGAAATCCACCTGATGTAAACCACCGACGGCACCACCGGTATTGAAAGTGATCACAGGAAGCAGATGCTGTACATCTCCCACATCTGTGGATCCTCCGCTGTGTTCCTCCGGTCTGACCTCGTATACCGTTTTTTCTCCTGCCAGTGCTTTCACCGCATCGGCCATCTCTTCCGGTGCCGGCTGCCAGAGAGAAGGAAGATAGCCCGGCATAGTCTCGATACGATACCCTGCTCCCATGGCAAGTGCTCCTGCCTTGAAGGAACGATCTGTCTTGACGGATGCATCTGCGAAAGCTTCCAGGGTCTTGCCTCTTACCAGTGTCTCCAGCACCGCTTCGTTGGGAACTACATTGACCAGATCTCCGCCCTTGGTCAGGATCGGATGAACCCTCACGCAATCCTCATCCCGGAAGGTCTCACGGTTCAGTGCCAGTGCCTGTAACCCCAGGCTTGCTGCCGATAAGGCGTTGACACCTTTTTCCGGACATCCCGCCGCATGGGCTGCTTTTCCTTTGATACGGATCACCTTGGATACAAAACCATTGCCACTGTTGCTTCCCAGCCGGATTCCCTCTAAGGAAATATGATGCGCCAGTGCCACATCCACATCATCGAAAGCACCGATGCGGATCAGTTCACATTTTCCACCACCGTAAGCGATCCTGCCATCAGCGATCAGCTGATTCTTGAATTCGATCTCACCGTACTCTTCCGCCGGTGTGGCGAAGAAGATCACCTGTCCATCCAGCTTCTGTGCCACCTCTGCATCCGTAAGTGCCAGCGCCGCTCCGATGACTCCTGCCAGTTGTGCGTGATGTCCACAGCAGTGAGCTGCCTGTGTCTCCTGATTTGCATGTGCATGCTGCGGAATCCTCAGGGCATCCAGTTCTCCGATCAATGCCAGGGATGCATTTCCGGCCTTTTCTTTATTTAAATAGGCTTTTGCTCCGGTGATGGCCAGATCTGTCTGTACCGGCAGCTGTAAGCTCTTCATAAAATCCACGAACTTTTTCGAAGTGCGGAATTCCTTATAGCCCAGCTCTGCATGATCGTAAATATCTCTTGCGAACTCTACGATGGTCTCCCGGTTGTCATCTATGATCTTAAGGATTCTCTGTTCTGTCGTATCAAAGGTTGCTGCCACGGTGTCATCCTCCTCGTCTTTTATATCCTAGTAAATCTATATGTTTTCTATGTTTTAGATGATATTACCTTATATTTCCTAGTTTGTCAATAGGGTTAGTATGTATTTATATAAAAAAGTTAGGTAACAGTTCAGCACGCGCCATTCGCAAAGTCGCATTATCACGCTTTCCGTCACTTCGTGACTGCCTTTGCTCATAGATCGGAGCTTAGCTCATGAACATATTTGCCCGCAAAATCATGCAAGCATGATTTCTGTGCCCAGATATGTTCATGGCTGAACTGTTACCTATATTTACTTACTTATTTACTCTCTATTCTTCAATACTTCCGCAGGCACCAGCTTGTTCAGTCTGCCCACCAGCAGGAAGTTGATCACCAGATAGCAGATCAGGATGCCTCCGTAGATCATGCCGTACAACTGCGGCGGGAACTGTAAATCCATTCCGATGGCCACATTGGAAATAAAATACGGGAAGATCAGATCCATGGACCATTTTGCCAACGGTACTCCCAACAATGCTCCCAACATTATAATATAGAAGTTCCCGTCCAGATACAGTCTGCGGATCTCTCCCTTTCGGTAGCCGAGTACTTTCATCAGGGAAATGGAGAATGCAGAACGGTCGATCATGACCTTCATCATCAGATACATGACGATCATGAAGATCAGTGCGGAGATGGCCGCCAGCATGCTGACCATAGGTCCCATCATATCCGTAAATATCTGAGAGCTTTCCTCCACGTTTTCTCTGGATACCGTAGAATACAGTCTGCCGTTGTCGATGTCCAGTGCATGATCGGCGAATACTACATTATAATAGTCGTCTTCCTGATCGAACAGTTCCTGCATGGCATCCCGGTCTAAAAATACATAAACACCGGAGGCAAAATGAACGATATCTTTGACAGTAAACGCATAATCTCTCTCGTTCACTTCATCGGAAAGCACCAGTTTGTCACCGACCTTCACGCCAAATTTCTGTGCTGCGGCGCTGGAGATCACGATCTCATTTTTCTTATTGCTGGTCTCCACCGGAAAATATGGATTATCCTTATCGATTCCCAGTACCGTCACATCCAGATTATAACCGTAAGCCTCTTTTTTCAGACTCTCCACATAAGCCGGAGTACCATCCTCCGGCACATCCTCCGTGGGATATTTGTAAGTATACATATAAGCATAGGTCGTCTCATCCAGGCAGGCGTCTCCAAAGTTCTTACACAGAACATAGCAGTCTGCAGAGATCAAAAGTACCAGCAGGCAGATAAACATACCGATCACCACCGCCACGGCAGAACGCATCTCCCGAAGGAGCTGACGGACCTGGAATCTGTGAAGGAACTTCATATTTCCCAGATTTACATCTTGTATCTTCCCGGCCCTGCCTGCAGTCTGTTCATTTCGAAGCAGAGACAGTGCCGTGCGCTTCAACTTCTTGCTGATCACCAGACAGTTTACCAATGCGGCCGTCACCGGCGGCATGACCAGACTGTAGACCAGCAGATAGGCCGGAGTCACGATTTCCATGGGTGGCAGGGAAAAATACACGATACTGTCCTGCATCTGCCAGCCGGTACCATACTTCGAAAAGCCCAGGACACAGCCGACCGCGCCTCCTGAGAAGGAGATCATCATGGGATTGAGCAGATAATGGAACAAAAGCTGCCCTCGCGTCACACCCAAAGCGTACAGCGCACCGATGACGCTGCTCTCTTTTTCAATATTATGTACCACAAATACGGAGATCACGTAAGTGAACATGACCATCAGGATAATACCGGATACCATACCGGCATATTTATTGATGATCACATCCCCGCTGGCGGCATCGATTCTGGGATTATCCCCTGCCACCAGAAACTGTGTCAGATTGTCGATATCGAAAGTAAAATACTCATCGATCATATCATTGGCTTCATCCTGCAGTTCCTGCACACCGTCCCGCAGTTCCCTGCTGCCATCCGCAATCTCATCCACGGCATCCGTATAATCGATGATTCCTTCCCGGAAATCCTCCAGATCCGCCAAAGTATCCTTCGCGTCCTTCAAGGAATCCCGCAGCCTGGCATCCACACTGCTGCCCTCTGCCATCAGCAGGTCCAGCTCTTCCTTATAATTGTCGGCAGTCAGTTCTACCTGAATATCACTTTCTTCCAGCTGTGCCTCCACCATATCCATCAGTGCATCCACCACGGCATCTGTGCCGTCTACCAGAGGCTCACTGGCGGTATAAAGCACGCTCAGTCCCTGGAACAGCTCCTGGGATCCTCCGGCTGCTTCTCCGACACCGGCGGTATAGGCTTTCACCCCATCCCGAAACTGTGCCACGGTGTCCAGCTGACTTTTCACTGCAGACAGCTGCCCCGCTGCCTGGGATGCCCCCATCTGTGTAAAGACAGTTGCCAGCTGATCCAGCTGCTCTCCGTAACCGCCAGCCGTCAGTCCCGGAAAGCTGATCCCGTATGCCGCATAAGGTTCCAACTCTGCCTGGAGCTGTTCATTCACCATGCCCAGAATGGCATTAAAAATAGCATCAGCTCCCTGATTCAACGCAGCACTGTTTTCCGTGATCTGACTCATACCGCCCACCAGTGCTCCGCCGCCGGCAGAAGCTGCATTAACTCCGTCCGTGTAGGATTTCACACCATCCCGGAACTCCTGCAGATCTTCCAGAGACTTTTTCGCGTCCTGCAGGTTCTGCCGCAGGGATGCAGTGTAGGCATGAGGATTAGCGATCATGGCATTCAGCTGTTGTTCATAATTTCCTGAAGTCAGTGTCACTTCCACTCCGGCATCCTTCAGGCTGTCATTCACCTGTTCCAGCATGGCATCAAACAACTCATCCGCCGCATCCGTCAGTTCTGTATTATGATCCGCCAGTTCATCCACACCGTCCACCAGCTCATCCACGCCATCCAGAAGTTCCTGGATACCATCCTGAATATCGTTCTTCGTCTCTTCCGCATCTGCCAGCATTTCCAGAAAATAAGTATCCGTCACCTTACTGCGGTCCAGTTCGAAGGATTGTAACAGTTCCTTCAGTTCCTGATCCGTCATGGTATCATTCAGCAGATAGGTGTAAGTATAATCCTCCGTCCGGAAATTCTGTCCGCCTGCTTTCAGAGCTTCATAATCCTCTGCCGTGACAAATCCGAAGCCAAACAGATTGCTGTCTACAGTGGTATCTGACGTTTTCTCAAAAGCAGCATCGTAATCCGGCGTGCTGCCGATTCCGGCAACGGTGAACTCTTTTCCCCCAACGATAAAGATATCTCCTAATTGCAGCTCATGTTTTTCCGCATAATGCTGTTCCAACAGGATCTCTCCCTGTGCCGGAATTTCCTCCCCTTCTGCTGGAACGAACAGATCTACCGATTCTCTTGCCTGATAGACACGAAACGTGGACTGTCCCAGATGAAAATCCAGGGAAAAATCCCTCTGCAGTGTCACACCTTTTTCCGTGATCTGTGCGGTCTCTTTTTCGGTCAGCGGAACAAAAACGCCAAACTGTCCGTCCTCTCTGTGATGGACACGTCCGCTCTCCTTCGTCCCCTGCATAATAGTCTCGGCAGCTCCCACAATAGCCACCACCATATACATGACCAGTGCCACCAGGAAAAACAGTGCCAGATACCGAAGCAGGTTTTCCCGGATATCCCGAAGTACTCGTTTGCTTAATATCCTCTGCATCCTACAAATCCTCCAGTTCTGCCGCAGGAACACGTTTCTCGTTCCGATAGTTCTTGCTGATCTGTCCGTCCTTGATCATAATGACCTGATGTACCATGTTTTTAATGGAATTATTATGCGTAACAATAAGCATCGTAGTGCCATACTGTCTGTTGATATCCTCCAGCAGTATCAGGATGTCCCGGGAAGTCCTGGAATCCAGCGCACCCGTAGGCTCATCGCATAACAGAAGGCTCGGATTCTTGATTAAGGCTCTGGCGATGGCACAGCGTTGCTGTTGTCCGCCGGAAAGTTGTGCCGGGAACTTGTTCTGATGTTCCGTCAGTCCCAGTACCTGCAGCAGTTCCTCCATATTCAAAGGATTCTTCGTCAGATACTGGCAAACCTGGATATTTTCCTTCACCGTCAGATTCGGCACCAGATTATAAAACTGGAAAATAAAACCCAGCTTCTCCCGACGGTAATTGGAAAGTGCTTTACTGTTAAGCCCCGCCACCTCCTGTCCATCCACTACGATGGAACCGGAATCCACGGTATCCAGTCCTCCGATGCAGTTGAGCAGCGTGGATTTGCCGGAACCGCTGGTGCCCTGGATGACACACATTTCACCTTGTTCCACTCCTGCGGTGATTCCCTTTAATACCTGTACATAACCGCCGCCTTCTCCATAGCTCTTCTTCAGATCCTTCACTTCCAGATACATATCCTGCCTCCTCATCACTAATGATAATGATTTTCATTATAACATAACACTGTTATGTTAATGCTCTGAAACAGCACCCCTGCAAAGTCCAAACTTCCTTGGGGTGCATTGTATTTTAGCTTTCTGTCATTATGCCCATCCATCCGCGCACCAGATACATCGTCAAGGCATCCACATGCTTCAATGCCACTCTCTCTTCTGTCTCATGCAGAAACAGGTGTACAAAAGTATCTACCATAATGTGGGCCATCCAGTGTGTCATGTAATCATCGACCCGCGGTCTTCCGGTGGCATTCGTCACCATATCGCATAATCTGCGGTACTGCTGCTCCGAGATATCCACGACCTCATCCAGACAATTTTCAAATCGGGACCCCTGAGATTTCGTCAGGAGCAGCAGAAAGGCCTCCCGGTTCGCATACATCTGCCGGATGATCTGTCTGGATGCTTCCAGATCCCCGTCATCCGCAATATCCAGCTGTGCCACCTGATCCTCGTTGTGCATCTCTGTGGCATAATGTTCTTCCATTATTGCATACAGCTGCCGCAACGGCTCTTCCACCAGTGCTGCCAGCAGATCTTCCTTATCCTTGAAGAAAAAATACAGCGCCCCTGTGGTCACTCCGGCCGCTTTACAGATATTCCGCAGGGAAGCTTTCATATATCCTTTTTCCAGGAACTCCCTTTTGGCACATTCCAGAAGGTGCTGCCTGGTTTCTTTATTCTCATTTTGCGTTTCCTGTTTTAAGGGCATTGCGATCTCCTTCGGGAATAATACGATTTCTCCGCTCTACGAGCTCTCGAAATCGTAACGTCCATGCGCAATCCGGGCTATTGCCCTTCTTGCGCATGTTCGTTTACTCCTCTCATAGAAAGCATCCCCTGCCTGCAAGCAGTCAGGTATGTTTTCTATGGAAGAGTTTATTCTATCATATGTTCACTCGTTCACATAACATTGTTATGTCTGCATTATAAATAAAAACAGGATTGCTGTCAACCCTGTTTTTATTTTCGTCATTTCGTTTTATTTTGTTTTCAGCTGTTCGATCTTTTCCTGTAAATCTGCAATGGCTCTCTGGCTGTTCTTAATGGTCTCGCACTGCTTCTCAAAAGGAGGCTCCGGCATATCGCTGTACTGTTCAAAATAGATCTTGCCGATCTCCAGATAGTTCTTCTTCATGACTTCCTCGCAGGTAGAGATCTGGCTCTTCAGATTAGCAATGGCTGCCAGTTCTTTTGCTTTGTCTGCCGCTACTTTTCCCTTTTCGGTGATGGTATCACCGATCTTCTCTATAATATCCATCGTATGATCTCCTTTCTCTTCCTACCGCCCGCACTTTGGATCTGTCTGTCCTTCCCGTCCGGGCTGTTTCGGTTTCCATATTCCGTGTGTATTATTGTACCTTCTTCCGGATACCGCGTCAAGTATAAGCGCTACTTGCGCATTTCAAAGAATCTGTGCTATAATCGCCTTGTAATACTATTGGAGGTGACATCATGCAGCCGCTATATACCACTCTGAAAGTTAATAATGAGATTGAATTGTGCGAAGTATCCGATCCCGATTGCAAGCAGCTCATCGAGAGAGCATTGCTGAAAAACCGGATTTCTTATTATATCCGCTGGCCGAAGGCTTCCTTCTTCAGCCGCAAAAAAGATGCCTGCATCATCTGCATCAACGACAATGTCAAGGATGCTGCGGAAGAGATTGTCCGCGGGATCTGTGACGAATCCGGATACAATGTGCGCTTTATTTTAAAACGTTCCTCTAATAACTATTTATAGACCCTTAAAGCACATAATTTTATGTTTTTTTCGTTTATTGATTGATTTTTTCTCACTAACGGATCATAATGATGATATCATTTAATACAAAGGAGGGGCTTTCTAATGGAAAATCGTGTTAACAAGCATGTATTTGCCTGGGTTTTCTGCTTTTTACTTGGTGAGTTGGGTGTTGATAGATTCGTCAGAGGTCAGGTTGGTCTCGGAATTTTGAAGCTTCTCACTGCCGGTGGCTGCGGAGTATGGAGCCTGGTCGACTGGATCATTGCTCTTACCAAGGCATACGGTGCTGCTTATGCCGGTTCCGAAGAAGTTGTATTCGTAGACGGTAAATATACAGCATAATCACAGGATAAAAAAAGCTTTTGCCGGAGACGACAAAAGCTTTTTTCTTTTTATAGGTTGCTGATCATGAATAAAAACATAAAACAAACTATATTTCTTATTTCTATTATTGCACTACTCCTGCTTTTCCTGTGGTTCTCAGGATATCAATGCCCTTTACTATTCTTTTTTGGCATTCCATGCCCTTTCTGTGGAATGACCAGAGCATTTTTATGCCTATTAAGCGGTGATCTTACAACAGCCTTTTATTATCATCCTCTCTGGCCTGTAGTATTGGGAATTTTTATTATTTTTCCTCTTTGGAAATTCCGGCTTCTTCACTTATCGGACAAATGGATCGATCATGGGGCGTTTGCGATTGGAATTCTGTTCTTGCTCTGCTTTATCATAAGGCATGTAACACATTCTCCCATTGTACAGATTGATTTTACAAAAGGTATTTTTCATTTCTTTTCATATATGAATACATGAAAAAGGAGCTGTAATACAGCCCCTTTTTTCAATGCTCTTATGCAATCGCTTTATCCGTTTTCTCAATCAAAATCGAATTTGGTGTAACGCTCATACATAGCGCCATAACGGAATCTTGCCATTTCATTTTTCTTGAGGACATCTTCCTCGGATCCCCTGTACTGACAACGCAGGCAGTAGTATTCCTTCTTATCCTTATCGTAGAACATATCCATATCGATATCTCTCATGAAGCAAGAGGGACATCTGTAGTTTAATTTGCCTTTTCCAGCTTGAGCCATGTTGCAACGACCTCCTTATCCTTGATTTTGGAATTGTAACCCAGTGTAAACATCGGGGAGAATGCATATCCTTCCTTCACATATCCGACAGCGCCTTCTGCATTGGTGCTCATGGATACTGCGGTCTCAATCTGAGGAATGACAGCTCTTACTTCGTCAGCCTCTGCCTTCTCCATCTCACGGCACTTGTACTCGTAATCCAGAGTCTCTACCTCGTCACCCTTTTTGGTGCTCAGGGTGATACCCAGCATGTCCTCAGAGTACTCAGTGGTACCATAGCATGCTACGATGTACTCGTTCAGTTCTACTTCTGCGTTCGGATCGCTCATCTCCAGGATCTTACGCTCGATCTTGATCGCTGAGCTGCCTTCCTCGAAGGAAACGATGGTCTGTAATTTTACGGTCAGATCATAGAACTCGATATCTACGGGATCCAATGTCAGGATTCTGGTGTTGCCTTCCTGAGAGAAATGAGCTTTGGTACGGCACAGGCACAGATCCACTTCTTCACCGTTGTGTTTTAACTTGGCACTTCTAACGGTACCTTCTCCTGCATAATGTGTGAAGTAACCTGCACGGTACTTCTCCTGGATCAGGAAAGGATAGGAAGCATCGGTCACATGCTTGGTGCCGATACCTACCGGCCACTCCAGCTTTGCAGCGTAAGGGCGCAGGTCTACGATAGCACCGCCCTGATCCATATTTACGCAGGCACGCATGAAGGGATCACAGTACCAGAACAACTGCTTGTCGGAACCGTACAAAATATCTCTCCACAGAGCACACTCAGGCTCGGTGTAGGTCTTCTTCTGACGATAGTAATCAGCGAACTCCGCCATGGTCATATCGGTAAGCTTGCCTTCCTTCTTCAGGTCGCCGTAATACTTCATACCGTCTTCATAACTCTTCTTCAACAGTTCGTAAGGCTGCTCCCAACGGCCCATTTTGTTCAGCCAGCCGGGTCCTACGAACATCATGTTGTATGCGTATCCGTTGTTGTACTTCTCCAGGGAACGATACTGATCGATCAGGTTGTACAGATAAGGATACTCCCAGGTCTTGGTGTCATAGATCATACCACGCAATACGTTCTGAGGATGGGTTCCGAAGTTGGAGCCATTGCCGTCATAGCATGCCAGCAGGTCTCTGGACAGGTGAGGGATTGCTACTACACCGCTGTCCTCAGCTTCGTTGGCTGCAGGTGCATGGGTATTCTGCTTGGAAGGGATCCAAGGTGCCCAGGGGCCGCCATCCATGAAGGTATACCAGGAGTTGTTGCAGGTATGATATGCCTTGGGGCCTTCCTCCCAACAGGTTGCTACCGCACATTTTACGGTAGGATAGGTTGCTTTGATATAATTGGTCAGATCTGCATCCATGTAGTAAGATCCGGTGGATTCGGGATAGAATCCGAACTTTTCATGGAACTTGCCGAATACATCATCCACGATAGACTTTTTGTCTTCCATGGAGAACATCCAGATACAGAAATCCTTGGTCTTGTACTTCTCACGGAACTCTGTGCAGGGCAGTCCTAACAGAGACAGTGCGATCTCATCACCGTACTTCTCGTGATCTGCCTTAGCCAGTGCTACCGCTTCGTCATTGAACAGGGAAGCATAGGTCATCTGAATGGTAGTCTTCAAACCATTCTTGTGTGCAGTTTCCTGCTGAAACTTGAAAATATCCAGAGATTCTGTTAACAGTGCTTTTCTGCCCAGATCCTCTTCTTTGCCGTGTCCGGTTACTTTTTCCGCATACTCGGGAACCATCTCCGGACGGTGAATGATATTCACGATAAACTTATCCATCTTTTCCTCCATCTCGCCATTTGGCATCTTATATCGTGAGCATAGCTCACTCAATGCATTTCGCAAAATCACACTTGCAAGCAAGTGATTTTGCTTCATTATATCATCCTCCCCGCATTGCGGGAACGAATATCACATTACTTCTGAAAGTCTCTGATCACTTTCAACGCGGGCAGTGCATTTCCATCATAATCGAACAGTGCCTGATTGGCCCATTCGTTTCCGCCCGGACCGGGATCCTGAATATAGTTCAGGGATTCCTCGTTGGCCCAGCCACAACCGGGCATCGGGATCCATGCCGGCTCCCAATAGTAGAAGCCCTTTCCTCTGCCCTCCGGAACCTGTGTGATCCTCTCCATGACCTTCTGCATAAATGCAGACTGTCCTTCCGGTGTCATAGGATACTCCACCGCCTCTGCAAGGTGGGGCTTGGTCGCCATGCCCTTGCGCTGTTCCGGTGACAGTTTTTCCCTGTCTGCATAGTCCTCCATGGTGAAGCCCATGGATACCTCTGCCACAATGACATCCTTCTGATATCTCTGAGAGAGATCGTTCATATTATTTGTCAGATCCTCAATGGTTCCATGCCAGAAAGGATAATAGGACAATCCGATGACATCGAAGTCCTCTCCTCTCTGTACATAGGCATCAAACCATTCTCTGCAGCGGGCATTGTTGCCGCCACAGTCCAGATGAAGCATCACGCGGCTATCCGGGGATACTTCTCTCACCGCACGGATGCCCGCACTGATAAACCGGGCGATATTGTCAACATTGTCCCATTTTCCATGAGGCCACATCAGGCCATTGGTGATCTCATTACCTACCTGTACCATCTCCGGAAGCAGATCCAGACGCTTTAATTTCAGCAGCACATCCTTCGTGTAATCATACACATACTTCTCCAGTGCATTGGCATCTGCATATGCCCACTCCTTGGGAGGGAACTGTTTGCCGGGATCTGCCCAGAAATCACTGTAATGCAGATCCAGCAGATAGCTGTAACCCAGCTTTTTGCCTGCGGAAGCCAGTGCCACCAGTTTTGTAAAGTCACTGGTACCGGCTCCGTAAGGCTTGCCGTCCTCACTGTAAGGATCGTTCCAGAGACGGATGCGCAGAGAGTTGGCACCGTATTTTTTCAAGATCTCCAGTGCGTCCCCCTCTTTGCCTTCGTCATAATACTTTGCACCGAGAGCTGTCTCTTCCGGCAAAGTCGATACATCCATACCTTTGATAAATTTATCCATAAATTAACTCTTTATCTCCATGTCATACATTTATCCGGAGAATCCATTCCATGGATTCTCCTAGGTTAAACTGCCTAAGCAGTTTAACCTTTCACTGCGCCACCGGTGATACCTTCCACATAGAACTTCTGCATGATCACAAATAATACAGAGATAGGAATAGATACCAGTACACCGCCTGCACAGAACTGACCAAAGTAAGTGTTGATCAGGCTCTTATCCAGCATATTGTACAGACCGATAGCAACAGTCCACTGGGAAGATATGCCGGCATTTAACATCAGCTTTGCATATACGAAATCCATCCAGGGGGACAGGAAGGAGCTGATAACGGTATATACAATGATGGGACGGCTCATGGGGATAACAACCTTCCAGAAAATCGTAGCCTCACTGGCTCCATCCAGATAAGCAGCCTCGCGCAGGGAATTCGGAATCGTATCGAAGAAGCCCTTTGCGATCAGGTAACCCAGTCCGGCGCCGGCAGAATATACCAGGATCAGTCCGAGGTGAGTGTTGGTCAGGTTCAATGTCTTCAGGATAAAATATACTGCGATCATGGACAATACACCGGGAAACAGATTCACGATAACTGCGGCGTTCATCAGCGGCTTACGTGCCGGGAAACGCATGCAGGAGGTCGCATAGGCCACCATCAGTACAAAAGCGGTGGAGATCACACATACCACACATGCAATGATGAAGGTGTTCTTGAACCAGTTCGGGAACTGTGCCACACTGTCCGCAGAGAAAAGCAGATTCTTATACTGCGCCAGACTCCATTCCTTCGGGAAAAAGGTGCTGGTATTCATGCCGGTGTATGCGCTGAAGGAGGTGACCACCAGCCATACGATAGGCACCAGCCAGACAAATGCCAAAAACGCCAGTAACAGGTTATGTAATAAAGTCTTAATAAATCTCTTCATTAACGGAACGCCTCCTCTCTGTCACCCTTCAGGAATCTGCTGAAGGCAATGAGGGTAAATACCGCACATAGGATAAACACAATAATACCGATGGTGGATGCCATCTTGTAATTGTAATAGCTCTGTGTCAGATTGAACAGCCAGGTGATCAGCAGATCCACTTCCTTCGCCTGGGAGTTCGCCATTGCCTGATTTGTGGTGGTATATACACCCTGGGTCAACAGATAGATTACGTTGAAGTTATTAATATTCTTGACAAAATCCGTCACCAGAGAAGGACCCGTGACGAACAGCATATACGGCATAGTGATATGAATAAGGCTCTGCATCGGAGTAGCGCCGTCGATCTTCGCACTCTCCAGCTGGTCAGAAGGAATATTCATCAGCACACCGGTGGCGATCAGCATCTGATAAGGAACACCGATCCAGATATTGATCAGGATGATCATGACATGTGCCCATCCGGGAGCGGACAAAAACGGAATATAACTGGTACTGATCGCGCCGATATCTCTCAGCCACTGGGTAATTCCCGCATTGGCACAGATCGTGTTCATGATGCCGTTGTTAGCGAAAAAGTTACGTACCAGAAGTAAGGAGACGAACTGGGGAACTGCGATCGTTACAATGAACAGAGTTCTCCACAGCTTGGGCAGTTTGGTTCTCTTATTATTGATCAGCAGAGACAACAGAATACCGCCGATGTAAGTGGTAGCGGTTGCAAACAATGCCCATACCAGCGTCCAGATCAAGATCCTACGGAAGGCATAACCGAAGGTAATGGTCATTCCACCGCTGGAGAACAGATTCTTGAAGTTGATAAATCCCACCCATGTAAACAATGCGGAGGGAGGCATATGTCCCTGATCATAGTTCGTAAACGCAACAGCGATCAGGATCAGCAGAGGAACGATCGTGAAAATAACAACACCCATGACAGGAAGTGCCAGCAGTGTGATATAGAATTTGTCATTCTTGAACTGCTGCAAGTCTTCTACAAACGTATTGATATGTTCTCCTGCCTGTGCTTTTTTCTGAAGCCGGTAAACGGTCACTTCATTCTTCAGCCAGATCACCAGGAATGTGAACCAGACCACAAATGAGATTACGGAGAACAATAGGATCATAAATGAGTTGTCATAATCATTGAACTCATTCTGCATGGTTACAATATTGAAAACCGTCTCCTGCTGAACCGTTCCCAAAGTTCCAAAATCACGTACATACTCTGTGGCAAAGCCAAAGGTGAATACAATGACTGCCACTTCGAGCAGAGTCATTAAAATACCTTTGATAATTTGTTTTCTGCGGATATATCCTGCTCCCATCCAGACCAGGGATAATTTTACGAACAGATCTCCTTTTACGACTGCTTCACCGAACTCCTTGAAGAATCCGCCGATTCCGCTCTTTTTCTTCTTCATTCTCTGCCCTCTCCTTTCTTCATATTAATATAAATTTTTAGTAACTGTTCCGAACATCTTCCCGCGTTCATCTGACCAGTTACATAAACCTGCAGGCAGGAGTCGAACCCGCTTACCGGAAACGTTTCCTGTAAAAAAGGCATCCCTCCACTACGTATTATTGTTCATAGCTTCAGGACGCCTTTCTATTCTCTGTATTCGTTCTGCACCAGAACGTTTTCATCATTCATTTGTCACAGAACCGGAACAGATCATCTTCCCAAACTTATTCAGCGGGTACGGAAACACCTTCTACCAGCTCATCCAGGGCTGCCTGGATACCTGCTTCATCATCAGCCTTCAGCTGACCCTGAGCTACCTTCTCACCAAAAGTCTTGGCAGGATCCCAGTACTTGCCGCCAACGATCTGAACTACACCATAAGCGGACTGCTCAGACAGAGCTGCAATAGCGGTATTGGAAGAAACCTCCTCGGAACCAGCAACGTTGATATTGGAAGGTCCGATCTCTCTCTCTGCGAAACGTACTGCCTGGTTGTCTTCGTTGGTGATCCAGTCAGCCAGCAGAGTTGCCCAGCCTGCATTTGCAGAATACTTGTTAACACCTACCAGCTTGAAGCCTGCTACGGAGCCCTGCTGGATCTGCTTGTCACCACAGGTGTAGGTAGGAAGCTTGGTAGCTGCGTAGCCATCACCGAAAGCGGTCTGAGCTGCGGATGCATCCCAGGTACCGGAAATTACTGCACACAGGTCACCGGAAGCAATCTGGTTGGAAATATCACCATCAGCGATCGGAAGGAATGCGCTGTTGCCGGCAATACCCAACATAGACTGTACTACCTGTACACCGGTAACGCCATCAGCGCTGGTGCCGTTCCAGTCCATAGCAGTGCTGCCGTCGTCATTCAGTGCAGTAGTGAAGCCTGCGCCATAGAAGAAGGAAGCGTTATACCAACCGGAAGCAAGAGTCATACCAACCTTCTTACCAGCCTTCTCAGCTGCTGCAAGTAAGGTATCCCAGGTCTGTGCATCTTCAGGAGTTACTAACTCGGAATTGTAATATAAGAAGTAACCATTATCAGCACTCATAGGGAATGCATACAGTGTGCCGTCCTTGGTTGCTGCGTCTACAGAACCGGGAGCATTTGCGCTCTTAACATCAGCTACGCTCTTGCCTGCGTAAGCTTCCAGGGCTGCATCCATTTCATCGATGGACTGCAGGGCACCTGCATTTACCAGGTCGATCAGCTGATCAGATGCGAAAGAATACACATCAGCGGCAGCCTCAATATCGGTTAAAACAGTATCCTTAGCTGTGGATTCGGACTCGGTACCAAGCTGGATATCGAAGTTTGCATAATCTGCGTAATGTTCCTTGAAGGAATCGATCATGCTCAGTAACATGGGCTGGTCTTCCTCAGCACCCCACATTCTTAAAGATACATCCTGCTTCTCAGCGGGAGCGGTCTGCTGTGCAGCCTCGGTGGTGGTTGCTGCTGCAGAAGTTGCTGTGGTATCTGTTCCGGCATTTGCAGAAGCATCAGAGTTTCCACAAGCTACCAGAGAGAATGCCATAGTCAGTGACATTGCTAAAGCGACTAACTTTTTCATTTTGTTATCCTCCTGTTTTGTTTTGCAAGTTTGTGCGCATTGCGCAACCGCTTGTCTACGATAATAGTTTAGCAACATTTCCTTATGTTGTCAATTTATAATAATGACTGATATTGAGATTTAAAATTGTGCATTTTGCACAATCATGCTTTGAAAGTCTTGATTTTACTTGGTTTTCAGCACATCCTTTTTTTGAAAAAAAATGCTTTTTTTATAATTTTTCTGAGCAAAATTAAGGAAAACGTTTTTCCTGATCATGATTTTCACACTCTTGTCAGCCTTTTGTAGACTCCTTCAGGATGATCTCATAGTCCAAAAGTGTTTTGTCAGGTACTGTTTTGCCATGGATCATATCCAACAGCACCTGACAGGATCTCCGTCCCAACTCTGTGATATTGAACTTCAGCGAGGTTATGGTAACCGGATAATTTTCCAGAATGCGGCTGTAATGACAGGATGCCACCTTCATCTGGTCCGGGATGCGTACACCCATGCGGGCAAGCTTTCTGACTACCTCATCGCAGATGTAGTCATCCTGACACAGAATGCACTCCACACCGCTCTTTTTCAGCTCTTCCACGGCCTTTTCCACCATGGCTTTATTGCTTAAATCCGTGTACACCAGATCCTGGTTCAGCTTGCGCTTTCCCTTGCGGTAGGCTTCCTCATATCCCTGATACCTGCAGCGGTTTACCATCTGATCCATATTGCTTCCCAGGTAGGCAATATTCTGGATCCCTTTGGCGAACAGAACCGTCACCAGTTCCTTACAGGCTCCCACATTATCATGGTCTACCTGTACCACATCATCATCCGGGAATTTTCCCACAGCCACAAAGGGAATCTGCTTCTGTTTCAGGAATTTAACGTATTTGTCGTTCTCATAAGTTCTGGTAAGAATCATTCCGTCCACTTTCCGGTTCTGGATCAGCCGCTCCAATGGTTTGGTATCGTTTCCGTTCGTCGTGACCACGATAATATCATAATCATTGGCCTGTGCCACTTCTTCCACGCCATACATACAGGTATGGAAAAAAGGCATATCCACAAGGGTATTGACCTCCGGCAGGATAATGGCGATATTATTGGTCTTGGATTGTGCCAGGCTCTGTGCTGCCGCATTGGGATAAAAGCCATGTTCTTCTATGTAGTCGAGAATCCGGTCTCTGGTAGCGGCTCCAATACGGCCTTTTCCAGAGATTGCCCTGGAAACTGTGCTGGCAGACACCCCCAGTTCCCTCGCCACATCATGGATCGTCATTGTCTTATCATTCCCAGAATTATTGTTCATACCTTCATCACGCCTTTCCGTGACCTGCAACCTACAGATTGTAGGCACACTTTTCTCCCCATCCTTGCGCAATCCGTTATTTTCATACCTCTTTATTGTCACAATATGCGCAAACGATTGTTCTTGTTTATAGTATCATCTTGTGATGTAGCTTTCAATGCATCTTTTTACACAAATTGCCTCCTCATTTCTATACAATAGTTACAAAACAATCAAGTTTCTTGAAGTTATTTAACCTGTTTTGCCGCATTTTGTTCCGGAACTGTTTCCAATCACATTCTTTATGATACTAATTTTCCAGGAGACTCTCCGCCACGCACAGTTTCCCATACCCCACCCGGTCATTGGGATATTCAGTCTCCCCCCTCAGTGGTCTGGCTCCTTTCCTGAAATATGCTTTTACTTTTTCGCCGTAGAGGAAGGGATCATTCCCCCGTACAATGCCCCATTCCATCAAAAGGGCTGCTGCCCCGCTGACAACGGGTGTCGCAAAAGAGGTCCCGGTCACGGGAGTAAAGCTTCCGTACACATCCGGAGCCTGGATATTCACACCGGGAGCCACAAGGTCAGGCTTGGTCAGTCCTGCGGCAGCCACACCAATGGTTCTTGTGCTATCCGCATAGCCTCTGCCGGAGAAATCGGCATAGGTATCATAGACCTGGTCATAGGCTCCCACGGTGATCACCTTGGCTGCGGTAGACGGAATGGTCAGTGTCACCTGGGGTGTGGCACGGTAGAATCCGGTACTCTCCCCGATTCCGCTTCCCGCTGGGAGATACAGATAATATTGTCCTGTCACGGTCACTACCGGTTCCAGCCGGATTGTCCAGATCCCTGCATTGATGTAGCTTCCCTCTGCCGGGATCATGTCCAGATAGATTTCCTGTGCCACCGCATAGGGCAGAGGCTCTCCCAGATAAACCAGTATTCTAGTCTGTTCCAATTCCAGCGTGTATTTTCCTCCTTGGATATTTGTGGACAATTCTGCTTCCTCACCTCCCGGGGCCTGCAGTCTTATCCGGAACACATCGCTGTAATTTTTCCATAGCTGTATGTTCAGGTTTCTCTCATAATTGCCCACAGCCAGTTCCACGCGGCCGTCCCTTGTTATATTGCCGGCAAAATGTCCTCTGGCGGCTCCTTCGTTGCCGCTGCCCACGCATATCACCGTCCTGCCGATCTCCGAAGCATTGTCCAGGAACCTCTCCAGCAGAGAACTTCCATCGTGTGTCCATTATAACTAAGGGAAAGTTACTTTAAAAAAATTTGCAGCCATTACACTGCCCTTTTCTCAACTGGATAAGGTGACTGATACTTAAATACAATATCAATACTCTTATCTCCGTTCACAACAATTTTCTCAATCAACTCTGTCACGATTTCTCGTGTCACTTCGGATAGTGTTCCATACTTGATAAATTTCTCTATCCAGTTCTCATAGGATTCTTCTGCCTCTCCAAAGCTGTCTTTCTCCTGTTCTGCCATCTGGATTTTCTCTCTGATCCCTTTATCCTGCTTTTCATATTCAGCCTTATAAGAGAGATATTCTTCCTTGTCCAGAATGCCATCCACATAATTCTCATACGTCTTCTTTTTGTACTTCTGAACTGCTGCAAGCTCTTTTTGCAGTCGTTCTATCTGCTGATCTGCTTCTGCACATCGTCTCTTCACCTCCTTTCTGCGGTCTGCTGCCTTTAGTATTTCATCCTTATCACTTTCTTTCAGTGCCATTTCCGCCTGTCTCTGGATTTCATTTATTACAATGGAATCCAATATCTCTTTTTTAATAAAATGAGAATGACAAATTGTGTTTCCCTTTTTATGATAAGTTCCACACTCATAGCCATCCCTGCAGGTAACACGCTGAAGATTATATCCACAGTCCCCACAGACAAGAATCCCTGCATATGGATTCACTTTTCTCACTTCACTGTGAAAACCCGGTGTTCTTGTTCTTTTCTTCATATTTTCCTGTACCTGTTCAAAGGTATCTTTACTGATAATTGCTTCATGCATTCCCTCTACGATATATTGTTGTTCCTCTGGAATGTAATGATATTTCTCCACTTTATACGATATTTTTTCTGACTTATGCTGTACCATAGCACCTGTGTAAACTCTATTTCGCAAAATCACATTGACTGTAGGATATGCCCAGCCTTTTCCACCGGCTTTTTCCAGTGCGTTCGTATATTTCAATCCCTGAACCTTTCTTTTATACTCTGATGGTGTCATAACACCTTCCTGATTCAGCTTTCTCGCAATACCGTCTCTGGAATATCCCTCCAGACTCATATAAAAGATTCTCCGAACCACCTTGGCAGCTTCTTCATCAATAAGAAAATGATGCTTATCTGCCGGATCTTTCATATAACCATATGGGGCAAAGCCTGACATAAACTGCCCACGTTTTTTCTGTGCAGAGAGTGCACCCCTGATCTTCTTAGATATATCACGACTGTACATATCATTAAACAGAGTCTTAAACTGTGCCAATTCTTCATTACTGTGATGAACAGAATCCACTCCATCCAGAATTGCAATATATCGGACTCCCAACGATGGAAAAACACGCTCTATGTAATTACTTGTCTCAATATGCTCACGTCCAAGACGGGAAATATCTTTCGTAATCACACCCTGTATTTTCCCTTTGTAAATATCTTCCATCATCCGCTGAAATTCCGGTCTATTTGCAAAATAAAGTCCGGAATAACCATCATCAATATAAATATCAGCGATTTCCAGATCATTTGACTTACCTGCATATTCTCGAATCAGCTTCATTTGATTCTCAATACTCTCACTGATTTTATTTTCCCCGTCATCCTTTGACAGACGACAATACGCAGCCATCTGATACATCATATCACCCCATCTTTCTGTACTGTTACATCCACTGAATTTTTCTCCGAAGCAAACTTAAAATAAATATCTATTTTCTGATCCGGATAAACATAAATTTTATCAATCAGTTCTACAAGTACTTCTCTGGTCAATTGTTTTATTGTCAGTTTTCTCCGACTAAAATTGTTCAGCCATATCTTTGTTATATTCACAGCAGCCTGCTGTTCCTGTTCTTCCTGCTTCAACTTTTCCAGTTCTTTCTGATATTGCCGATTCTCATTTTCATACATCTGCTTTAATTCCAGATATTCTTCCTTGGAAAGAATTTCATCCATGAACTGTTCATATGCCCGTTTCCGATATTCTGTATTTCGCTCAATTTTTGCATGCAAACGGGTAATTTTATTATCCACATCTGGCTTTCTTTGCCCAATCTGATTTTCCAGATTTTTCAGATCTGTCCGTATTTGTTTCAGCTGCTGATTGATAGCAAATACCACTAATTCATCCAGTTTTTCAAACGTAATATGATTCAGTTCACAGTAATTCTGTCCCATCTTTTGATGGAAACCGCACATATATCCATCATAACCATTATGTGATGCCAGATATCTCTTACGCATAGCTGTTTTGCATTTTCCACAAAACAGTAATCCTACATACTTATGTGGTTCCTTATTTCTGTCAAAATACGGAATCCGTCGTTCCTGTCTGATCTGCTGAACCTGATCAAATTCTTCTTTGGAAATAATAGCTTCATGCGCATCCGGTACCAGTTCCATTTCTTCCAGTGGAATTGCTTTTTTATATTTTAGCTTATAGGACGGTCTGTTATATTTTCTAATTACAACGGCACCGGTATAGATTGGATTCTTCAAGATTCCCCTTACAGTAGCCGGTGTCCATAATCCTTTACCTACATCCCAGGCATACCCATTTTTCAAAACTTCTTTTTTATATTTTGCCGGGCAGGGAATCTGATCCTCATTTAAAACCCGACAGATCACACTACAGCCAAATCCATTTCGATACATCCTGTATATTCTTCCAACTACCTCTGCGGCATAATGGTCAACTTCCAGATGATTATGAACTGTCTCGCTCTTCACATAACCAAACGGTGGTTGTTTCGGAGTGTATTCACCCATGCTTCTTTTCGTCTGGATTGTCGTTTTTATCTTTCTGGATGTCTCTCTCAAATACATATCATTAAGTAAAGTTTTAATTTCCAACAGTTCATCATAAGTGCTGACCATTGAATCGTAATTATCCAAAAGAGAAACTACTCGAATCCGTTTCTCAGGAAAATATTTGCCCAGATAATAATTGGTATCAATATGCTCTCTTCCAAGCCGTGATACATCCTTGAAAATCACCATATTGATTGTCCCCAGTTCAATATCTGCCAGCATTCTTCTGAATTCTGTTCTGTCAAAATTGCTTCCGGAAAATCCATCATCTGCGTAAACTCTTACTTCTGTAATGTCATTCTGTTCTGCAATATAATCCCTTGCCATCTGGATTTGAGAGTGAATACTATTGCTGTATTCACCCTCTTTGTTTTGCTCTTCAATAGAAACACGGCAATAAATTCCTGCCTGATACATTCTATTCTTTCCCTCTTTTCATTGGTCTTGTATAGTCATTGTCTTTAATTGTCTTTATCTTACAATAAGAATCATAGAAAATCAACCTGCAATTTCTCGTTCTGCCAGATTCTGAATACATTGTGATAACGTTTTATCGCCATTAAAGTGTACTCGAACCTGATATCCTGCATGTTCGTAGCTTACAGCTTCTTTCTGGATTTCTTTTCCCGCTTCCAGATTTTCTATATTCCCAGAACTAAACCGTGTATTCATGCTATATGCCTCCTTCAGCATACAGGCTTCTTTACATCCTATGCCGGCAGGATTGTACAAAAGTTCTGTATGAATTGAATTCAGCTTTCGAAAGCCTGACTATATTCTAAATTCTTATTGTATAAACCACATTGAATTGAAATTGATAGCAGATTGAGTATTTTTTAGTTGCTTTTGTTTATATTCTGTGCCAAAGTTCTATTGTTTAGAACTTATGTTCGTGCTATAATTAAGAAAATTCAGTACAACCATCAAAAATTTACGAAATACGAAAGGGGAATTGCCTTTGGATCGATGCGATTTTTCATCTATCAGCACATACTTAAAAAATCATATCAGTGAGAGCAATCAGATGAGCCAGCCTGATTTTCTATACGAATTGTTTGAAGATTTTATGAATGATCCTGCAAATGAAGATTTTTCTATGGATAATGGTTTGGTTTGTCGCTGGCTGACCGGTCAGGCAAAGATCAGTCCAAAAATATCTACCTACTATTCCAAACCCAATAATCAGAAAAAGTTGGCAGAAACCATTCACCAGAATCTGCTTCCATTGTTGTCTGACTGCAATATGGCTATGCAAGATATATACACATTATTTATACAAGATGACACCATCTCCGATGCCAAAAAGAAAAATCTGGCTTCTCTGTACAAACCAGCCAGCTCACGTCTGCTTTTTCTTGCAAAGCTGATTTCTTTTGGCATGGAGCGACAATTTATCAAACGTGATACTAAAAATCAAAAATTAATTGCCGGAGGTGCCCTGTCACCCATTGTGCTGGATTATATTATAGACAGTGAGGTTCCGAAACCATGCCGTCATTTTATCGGAAGAGATAAAGAACTGGAAGAATTATATACTATGCTTGAGGAAAACCGTCATGTTTTTCTTTGCGGAATTGCCGGTATTGGTAAAAGCGAACTTGCCAAAGCCTACGCAAAACATTACAAAAAGCATTACACCAACTTTCTATATGTAGAATATACAGGTGATCTTCATCAGGATATTACTGACATGGATTTTATTGACGATCTTCCGGAAAGCACTGAACAGGAACGGTTTCAAAGACATAACCGTTTTCTGCGTTCCCTGAAATCCGATACTCTGCTTATCATAGATAATTTTAATGTCACTGCCACACAGGACAGCTTTCTGTCAGTAGTATTAAAATATCGCTGCCAGATTTTGATTACAACCAGAAGCAAACTGGATGAATACTGTGCTCTGCCATTAAAAGAAATAGAGGATATGAATGCTCTCTTCCAGCTGACATCGGTATTCTATTCAGAGGCAGACACGTACCGGGCAACAGTTGAAAAGATCATCGAAACTGTTCACTCTCATACTTTTGCCGTGGAACTGGCAGCAAAACTTCTGGAAAATGGAATCTCAACTCCAGACCAGTTATTAACAAGACTTCAGATGGAAAAAGCATCTTTCCATAACGAAGATAAAATTAAAATAATCAAAGATGGACAAAGCAGCAAAGCCACCTATTACAGTCATATCCATACGCTGTTTTCTTTATACACTTTATCTCTTGAACAGCAGGATATCATGTGTAATATGTGCTTTCTTCCTTCCACCGGTATTTCTGCCCGTATATTTGCCAAATGGCTGGAACTGCCCACACTAAATGAAATCAACGATTTAATTGAGACTGGTTTTGTCCAGACAACAAAACGTCGCACTATCTCCCTGCATCCGATGATTAAGGAAATTGCCCTTTCAGAGACAAAACCATCTGTAAGTAGCTGTCACATATTACTGGATTCTTTACAGAAAATATGTTTAATGCATGGAATGGAAGTAGATTATTACAAAAAGCTATTTCAAACAATCGGAAATATCATAGAATTGATTGAAAAGGATGATATACCAAAGTATCTGCTTTTTCTGGAAAATGCATTTCCATACATGGATAACTATAACTACCACAAAGGTATGAATGGAATCATTCAGGAACTGAAGGGGCTGTTAAAGACAAAAAACATTGGAACCGACTCTGACCGGGCATTATTACTGGATTTTCAGGCAACTCTTGAATCCAAACCTGAAAAAGCAATAAAACTGGAAAAGGATGCACTTGCCCAGATAGAAACTATCACTGCTGACAATGCTCGCCTTGTTTCCAATCTTCATGCCAATCTCGGTGGACTTTACCGCATGAACGGTCATCACGATCTTGCAAGAGAACACATGGAAAAAAGTATCTCACTGCTTGACCAATTTAACCTGCTTCATATAAATGACAGCATACCTCAGATTGCCAATTATGCAATGTTTCTGGCAGAACAGCAGGAACCCGAAAGAGGAATCTCCGAATTGCAAAAATTATCCGGCATCATCAAGGAATACCATTCCGATGACTGTCTGGATTATGCCAAAGTTCAGGAAACCCTTGCAACTATTTATCTGATGACCGCTAATCTTCCGCAAGCCAAAACACATTTTAAAAGAGCTTTCAAGATATATGAAAAGATCTGGGCTGATGAACCAGAAATGATTGAAGCAAAATATCAGGAAGTCCAAGAGTTATATCCACAGGTTGGTTTCTTTCTTGGACAACAGCTATCAGACTTTTTAACAAAACAGACATAATTTTACGGCGGACATAATTGTTCGCCGTAAAATTTCTTTTTCCCACTTTTGGGAGAAAGTACTTATTTCAGTTTTCCATATATCTCATCCGTTACTATTTCACACCATTCTGACGATGTTTCTTCTCCCGGTACTTCAATTGCCAGATGTGAAAACCATTCATCCGGTGCTGCTCCATGCCAGTGTTTTACTTCTGCCGGAATATTGATACAATCTCCAGGTTTCATTTCTACTGCTTCTTTTCCTTCTTCCTGATAGTATCCACGTCCTGCAATGCAGATAAGAATCTGTCCGCCTCCGCTTTTTGCATGATGAATATGCCAGTTATTCCTGCAACCAGGTTCAAAAGTCACATTGAAGATTCCAACCTGTGACGTAGATACAGGCGTCAAAAAACTTTTTCCTGTAAAATATTGTGCAAATTTATCATTTGGCTCTCCAATCGGGAATATCATCTTTTTAGCATGAGCTCTCATTGCTTCATCTTCATATGAAAGATCACCTTCATCTATACTCCAGACATCTTTTGCAAGATTGAATGCCGCCCATCCTTTCGGCCACCCTGCATAAAATGCTATATGTGTAATCACGGCTGCAATTTCTTTCTGAGTCACTCCATGAGCTTTTGCATTTTCAAAATGATGTACTAAAGATGTATTAATCATTCCAGAAGCGATAAGTGCTGCGACTGTTATAATACATCTTGTCTTTACATCAAGATCCTGATTATTCCAGTTTTCTCCAAACAAAACATCATCATTAAAATGTGCAAACTGTGGTGCAAATTCATTCAGTGCGTTTCTTCCTGCTGTCTGTACAATTTTTTTCACTTTAATCACCTGTCCTTATTTTAACTGTGCTCCATCCTTAAAAGCATTTCCCACACGTTCTCCAAGTCCATAATATCCGTGATGTACCGGATCGTATGTAATCGGTGTAAACTTATTAAGATCAATTTCTCCGTCATCACCCAGATATTTCTCATCTGCACTCACATTTTTAATTTCTGCAAGATACTTGCTGCCATCAATGACTTTTACAAGCTCACACTCGAGAGTCAATGGAAGTTCGTTGATAATCGGTGCATTTACAAATTCACTCTTTGTTGTTGTAAAACCTGCTTTTTTCATTTTATCCGGTTCTTTATTCGCAGATACAATTCCGACATAATCGCAGGCAACCAGATGTTCAAGGTCTGCCACACCTACTGTAAAGGCTTTATTTTTTATAATATTGTCGGTTGTCTTATGGGCTGACAAATCTACAATAATTTCATTTGCTCCTACAATTCCACCCCATGCGGCATTCATAGCATTTGCATTCCCGTTTTCATCATAGGTTCCAAGTATCATAACCGGCTGTGGATATAAAAATGGTTTTGCTCCAAAATTCTTTCTCATTGTCTTGTCTCTCCTTATCCCTTATTTCTGCTCATCTACCGGCGGTACCATTTCGGCATACTTTTTCAGCAATTCCGGTGTACTTGTATAATATCTTACATTTTTATCAAGCCCACTGATTTTTTTCATTTCATCCTCAGTCAGAGCAAAATCAAATAAATCGAAGTTTGCTTTGATATGCTCTGGGTTTTTTGAGCCTGGAATTACAATATTTCCAGCCTGAATATGCCAACGGAGAATAATCTGTGCTGTACTCTTCTGGTATTTTTTACCAAGTTCTACGATAGTCTCATCATTTAAAAGTGCTGCATCTCCATGTCCAAGTGGATACCACGCCTGAATTTTAATGTCCTCTTTCGTTAAAAATTCTTTTAATTCCAGTTCCTGAAAATATGGATGCACCTCTGTCTGCAATACTGTCGGCTTTACTTCGCAGATATCAAGAATTTCCTGAATCTGTTCCTTTGTAAAGTTAGAAAGACCGATTGCTTTTACTTTTCCTTCTTTATATGCCTTTTCCATAAGGCGGTAACCTGCCACATAATTTCCAGATGGCTGATGAATCAGAAGCAAGTCAATATAATCTGTATCCAGTCGTTCCAGTGTTTTTTCTACAGCATCTTCCTGCATATAAAATGATGGCCAGATTTTTGTCTCTAAGAAAATATCTTCTCTTGTAAGTCCTGACTTTTTCATTGCACGACCTACTGCTTTTTCATTTACATAGGCATTTGCTGTATCAATCAGTCTGTAACCGTCTTTCAGTGCCTCTAAAACTGCACTTTCTGCCTGATCCGGAGTCAGAAGAAAAGTTCCAATTCCTGCCATTGGCATTTTAATTCCATTATTTAATGTTGTATATTCCATGTTTCATGTACCTCCATTCTTTATTTTCTGCATTTATTATAAACAACTTATGCGTCTTTCAGAAGTTCCTGTTTGTTTCTCAGTCTTAACCTTATGGTTATTTGTTTAGCTCTACCTTTACCTGCTCAATCCATTCTGTAATCACATCTTCCGAAGTTTCCAGATGGTCCTTCCCATTAGAATCAAACTGAATCTGCATTTCATGCGCAAAGGTAGCTCCTTTACAATTTTCCTTCATATCTTTTATAACATGCCCCGGCCATCCACCATTTGTCATAAATGGAATCACTGTCTTTCCTGTAAAATCATTTGTTGTCAAAAATGTAAGCACTGCCGGTGCCATCGTATACCACCACGTCGGCGTTCCGATAGCAATCACATCATAATCCGCAAGATTTACAGATAACGGATTGATCCGAGGCATAAAGCCTGCCTCTACCTCTTTTTTCCCTTGTTCAACTATATCTTCATGGCTGCCCCTATATGGCTCTGTTGTTTCGATTCTTGCAATATCTGCACCTGTCTCATCCGCCAGCTGCTCTGCAATTTTTTTGGTGTTTCCATTTGACCAGGAATAATATACAACCAACATTTTCTTCATTTTTATATCCATTCCTTTCTTTCCTATTACTGAAATCCTTTCGCCCAATCAGTAATCTCCTGTTCACTGTCAGCTACATCATTTCTTGAAATACTTAACCCATCATCTTTTACAGTCGCATTGGGCTGCAATTTTTTTATCTCTTCTATCGTGTTAGAAAATCCACTTCCTCCATGGGAATTAAAAGGAATAATTGTTTTTCCCGAAAAATCATACTCTTCAAGGAACGTATATAATGGCTGTGGCATATCTCCCCACCAATTTGGATAACCTAAAAAAATTATATCGTATTGTTCCACATTTTCAATATGTGTTGCCAGTTCAGGCCTTACTTCTTCATTTTGTTCTTCTTTTGCTTGATTGACCAATGTTTCATGCTCTAAAGGATATTTTTCCTTTGTTTCGATTCTGAATAGTTCTCCACCGATTGCTTCTTGTATTGTCATCGCCATATACTGCATATTTCCAAGTACGTCCTTATTTTTTACTACTATACTTGCTCCGGAATTTGCATCAATTCCATCTGTGTCAACATTCTCCGGAACCGAAAAATAAGCAATTAGAATATTCTCATTGTCTGTATTATTTTGTACCGCCTCCGTAACAGCATTTGAAGAACTATTAATATCACTACTTTTTTCTGCAGAATCGTTTTTTGTTATTTGATTATTTTTTGCGGAAGATGAGCCACATCCGGTAAACATACTGCTTATCACCACAACTGCTAGCATAATGGAAAATAGTCTTTTCAGCATAAGTCATCACCTTTCTCTTCTTGTATTTTTTTCTTACTGTGCATTCCAGAAAAATCGAAGTCCATTATATGTGTACTCATCACATGCTTTCTGATCATGTTCATAGCCTTCTCTCTCCAAAAAAGATAGATTGCCGTCTGTCTCATTATTTGCAAATCGAAACATTCCATCCGAATCCTGCGCCATTGCCATGATCTGAGCCTTAAATGCATGATACGCAAAATCATTTGTTCCAGAGGCAGAAAAGATAAAGAAATCATCTGAGCCATATCCCTGCTGTCTAACCAGATCTGCCATATACTGTCCATCTGTGCTGTAACTTCCACTCATCGGCATAAAATATCTGAAATAGTCCAGGCAATACCGAAATGTGTTCCAGGTATTTACAGACCCCATAGAAAAGCCTCCGAATCCTCTGTGATCACGTGAAGCCTCTAATCCTTCTTCCGTTACATTTTCCGCATATGTACTGAATTTGCTCTCTACTGCCGGAATCAAGTCACTTACAAGCTCGTTATGAAATTGATTGGTAAGCTGAATTGCAAGACTGTAATCTCCACTATCCTCTTCACTTGTATTATTATAGGTTGGTAAAACAATAATAAGCGGCTTGATTTTTCCATCCTCAATTGCATGATCCATCACATTTTTAAAAGAATGCGGATCTTTATCTGTTCCCATAATCGTCGTCTCATTGCTCCAGCCACCATGACTCAGGTAGAAAACATTATACTTTTCATTTTCATCATATCCGTATGGAACATATACCCATGCTTCTTTTGTGAGTTTCTGACTCTTTTGATCGTAAGTAAAGGATTCCCATGTATCATAAGTGATTTTCTGGAGACTTCCTTGCTGATCTGCCGGAGCTTCATATCCATCGGGGATATATTCCAGTTCATCAGGGATCGTTGCACTCTCATAGTTTTTATCTGATTTTTTTGTTTTCATTTCCAAGCTTCCTTCTGCGTTTTGGTTTTCTGTATTGTTGTCGTTTAATACACCAATCCTCTGAAGCCACTCTTTCACATCATCAACATCCGCACCATGTATCCGGTATCCGTCCAGCACATTTGCTCCACTTGCAACTTCTTTTATATAATCCATACTGACGCTAATATCATTATCCTGGCTTGTACAAAATGGAACTATCGTCTTACCTGACAGATCATAACTTTCCAGAAAACTTCCAATTGCCATCGGCGCATTAAACCACCAAATCGGATATCCCACGTAAATTGTGTCATAATCATCCAGATTGTCCGGCTTTGCTGCAAGCTTCGGTCTTAAATTAAGCTGCTCTTCAATCCATGCAGTTGCAGCTGTTCCCGCAAAGGATTTTCTGTAGTAATGCTCAGTGTATATCTGATACAGGTCAGCACCCGTAAGACTCTGTATCATACGTGCAGCTGCTTCGGTATCGCTTCCATCCATACCTTCATTAGAATTCTGTGTTGCTGATGAAACTGCATCTACATTCCCCGGGATTTCTCCCTGCCTCGTAAAATAAATAACCAGAGACTTGGTACCTTCCTCTCCTTTTATTACATCATTGCTTACATTTTTAATTTTAGAACCCGTAAACAGATATATGTAACCCACCAATACTACTACCAATAAAGCCACTATTATACCTATGATTATCTTTTTCCCTTTTTTCATTGCTCACCTCTTTTATTTCTTCTGTATTTTCGAGCCTCCAAACACCTGCGACATCGGCATATGATTAAGTCTATCGTCAATAGATTTTACTTCATCCTGCGTCAGCTTTATATCTGCTGATTTCATATTTTCTTCCAGCCTGTTCACTTTTCTTGTTCCCGGAATTGGTACGATATACGGTTTCTTTGCACGCATCCAGGCAAGAGAAATCTGTGCCGGTGTGGCATTTTTTTCTTCTGCCAACTGCCTGATCCACAACATAAATCTTTCATTTTCTTTCAGTCCTTCTTCTGTAAACTGTGGCATCATGCTTCGATAATCTCCCGGCCGTTCAAATTCTCCATGAGAATGATATGCTGCTGTCAGTAAGCCATTTGCGAGCGGTGAAAATGCAACAAATCCGATGTTTAATTCTTCAAGCACCGGGAATAATTTCTCGTAATCCCTGTACATCATAGAATATCTGTTCTGGATTGCTGTGACCGGGCATACTTTATGCACACGGCGGATAATGTCCTCACTGGCTTCCGATAATCCCCAGTGTGTGATTTTTCCCTGCTCCATTAACTCCTTCATAGCTCCTGCCGTCTCTTCAATCGGTACTGTCATATCAATGCGATGAATATAATATAAGTCCAGATGATCGGTATGAAGTCGCTGCAAAGATCCATTAATCGACGCTTTTATCGTCTCCGGTCGTCCATCGGGGATTAACGGTTTATTTACAGTTGTTGCAGTTTCATCAAAACGTATCCCGCACTTTGATGCAAGAACAATTTTGTTTCTGTATGGGCTTAACACTTCCCCAAGCAGTTTTTCATTGTGATGCGGATCTTCTGTTGTTCCGTATACCTCTGCCGTATCAAAAAATGTGCAGCCACAATCGACTGCTTTTGCAATCAGTTCTTCCGCTTCTTTCTGTGTCGAAACTGTTCCATATGCATGACTCATTCCCATACATCCAAATCCGATTTCTGATACTTCCAAGTCTCTTCCTAAAATTCTTTTCTCCATGTTTTCCTCTTCCTTTGTCACATATTTTCAAATTCTATTGTAAGATAAGTATAAGAAAAAGAGACTCCTGACAGAAGTCTCTCTTTGTTAGGCAGTTTAAACCTAAAGGTTATTACTTATAAGATTCCTGATAAATTGTAACACAATCTTCATTCGTAAGCTTGTACATATCATTTTCAAAGTTGATTCCAAGTGTAGCCCTTGCATTCTCTGCCATTTTCGGGAATTCTTCCGGTGTGATTCCGTAATCAGACATTTTCAGTTCTGCCACATTACAATCTTCCTGTAATTTTACAAGCATAGTAATAAAGTCTTCTGGCTTACTTGCATCTTCCATTCCCATCAGTTTTGCCATTTCAATGAAACGATCATCGCAGACATGTTTATTGATAAAAAAGCTGTAAAATGCTTTTGAGATCATAATCAGACCGGCACCATGCGGAAGTTTCTCATGATACGCAGAAAGCGCATGCTCAAGAGGATGTGCGCTGACGCACGTTCCGACTGTCATCTGAATGCCTGACAGATAACTTCCGAACGCAACATTGCTCATTGCCTCAATATTTTCAGGTTCACGGATTGATGTAACAAGATTACGGCTTACATTCTTAATCGCCTCTGCTGCAACCATTTTGCTGAATTCATTTCTATTTACAGAAATATATCCTTCTGTAGAGTGGAATAAAGCATCAAATCCCTGATAAGCCTTGAATGCTGACGGAACACTTGTCATTAATTCCGGATCAACAATTGCAAGAACCGGCATCGTACCTGTACCGAATACTCCTGTTTTCTCCTGAGTTTCAGGGTTGGTAATCACACCACCTCCATCAGTTTCTGATCCTGTTCCGGCAGTTGTAGTGATGGCAACAATCGGAAGGGATGGCATTGGTGGCCACTGTTTCTTTCCTGTTCCAAACATTACATAGTCCCACAGATCATCGCTTTCATTGGTTGCCATAATACCGATTGCTTTTGATGCATCCATAACACTTCCACCACCTAAAGCAACGATAAAATCGCACCCATTTTCTTTTGCAAATCTTCCGCCTTCTTCTACAACTGGTTTCGTAGGATTGGAGCCAATCTTATCAAAAATCACATACTCCACATGGCTTTGCTTTAATTCATTTTCAAGCCTGTCTAAATATCCATTTACGCGAGTAGATTTACCATTGGAAATAACAACCAATGCTTTCTGACCATGTACTGCTCCCATTGGTGTATTGATCTGTGTATGTAGTTCTCCAAGTTTTCCAGATCCGAATAGTGCATTTGTTGGTACTGAAAAATTAAAACTCATTATGATTCCTCCAAATATTTTTATATTCTTTTATAATCCAAGACTGTCTATCCATGAACTGATATCTGATTCAGCCGCTCCACCATGGAATCGTTCCCCTTCTTTCCAGTCACCTGTTCCTGTCATCTCTTCCAGAAGATTACCGCTGTCACCGATTCCCGAGGTCGCTGCTGTACAGAATGGGATGACTGTTTTTCCTGTAAAGTCATTCTCTTTTACAAAGTTATCTACTGGCCATGCTGCAATTCCCCACCAGATAGGATAGCCAATGTATACCGTATCATATGAATCCCAGTTATCAACTGTTGTAGATACCAGTTCCACATCTCTTAAGCTCTCATCATCATGTTCTCTTGACACCCGGCTGTCATCATCTGTCCAGTCAAGGTCATCATCTGTATATGGCTCCACAGGCTCTATTTCAAACAGATCTGCCTCTGTAATTTTTGCTATCTTTTCAGCAACATCTTTTGTATTTCCTGAAGCTGAATAATATACAACCAATGTTTTTCCATTTCCTGTTGATGTATTTTCTGTTGTATCTGTAGTGTTTTCGGAATTTGTATCCGCTTCTTCATTTCCAGACTGGTTTGTACTTGTAGACTGGCTGTCATTATTAGAAGCAGACTGGTTGGTATTGCTTGCTCCACATCCTGCCATCAAACCGATTGCCACGATGCATGTTAAGAGTACTGCTGCTATTTTCTTTGTTTTCATTCTAAGGTCACCTCCTGTCGTATAAAATGTTTGTCACGCTAATTTCTATCGGATGAAATTGGTAAATACAAAATCCGGTGCCTTTGGCATTTCAATTCCCATTTTTGTCGCAACATTTTTACAGTTAATGAAATATGCCATATTGTTTCCAAGGATCTGCATAACCTGCATTCCTTCGAGATCCTGTTTTACTTCATCCGGATTCGTCCCATGTACCATATTCCAATATCTCGATGTGATAATCGGCATCTGCATCAGACCAAAATATTTATTTACCTGATCCCATGTGGCCGTTGTTCCGGCCCTTCTTGCTGAAATTACCACAGCGGCAGGTTTCAGGCGGAATCTGTCGCCGCCACCGTTTAAATCGGCATAAAAGACTCTGTCCATAAAGGATGTGATTGCCCCGCCTGCACCACCCCAGTGTACCGGAGTTCCAAATACGAATCCGTCATAATCCCCTGCTATTTCCAGAAATTCATTCACGATATCATCCAGGATGCATTTATTTTTTTCCTGACATTTTCTGCAGGCAATACATCCTGAAATCGGCTTGTTTCCAATCCAAAAAATATCTGTACTTATGCCATTTTCATTTAATGCACTGGATACTTCACAAAGAGCTGTATAAGTACAGCCATTTTTGTGTGGACTGCCATTGACAAGTAATACTTTCATTGATTTTTCCTCTTACGCTTACCAGTTCCTTTTTTCTTTTGAACTGTCATTATTCTTTTTTCTTTCCTCAACCATCTTCACGAACCATTCCACCATATTCGGATCCTGATGCGAGAAGAAGGAGCTTGTCTTCTTGTCCAGTTCTGCAATAGTCTTCATATCTTCATCAGAAAGTGTGAAATCAAAAACATTAAAGTTTTCTTCCATTCTCTCAATGTGTGTTGATTTCGGAATAACCACTACCCCTCTCTGAATATGCCAGCGAAGCATAACCTGTGCCGGAGTCTTCTGATATTTTTCTGCAATCTCTGCAATGACAGAATTCTCAAAGGTGCCTCCTCTGCCCTCGCCAAATGGTGCCCATGCTTCTAACCGGATATCATATTTGTCTGCCCATTCCTTCATCTCTTTCTGCTGATTGAAGATATGTGTTTCCACCTGATTTACCATAGGTTTGATACGGTTAAAAGATGCAAAATCAACCATTCTATCTACATAAAAGTTGGAAATTCCGATTGCTCTGATTTTTCCCTCATCGTACAGATCTTCCAATGCATGATAAGCACCGTAAGCATCTGAAAATGGCTGGTGAAGCAATACCAGATCCAGATAATCTGTCTTTAACTTTTTCATAGATTCAAGAACTGATTTCTTTGCTTCTTCATATCCATAATGTTCAATCCATACCTTTGTGGTAAGGAAGATTTCTTCTCTTGGAATGCCTGACTTCTGGATTGCATTTCCAACCTCTTCCTCATTAAAATAACTCTGTGCTGTATCAATCGCCCGGTATCCAACTTTTAAAGCATCAAGCACACATCTTTCACATTCATCTTTTGTTACCTGATATACGCCATATCCGAGTATTGGCATTTTTACACCATTATTTAATGAAACATATTCCATTCTCGTATCCTCCTTGTTTTCTTTCATTCATCTTACATTCATACTATAAGACTGATAGATTCCTTTGAGAAGTTTCGATAAGTTTTTCAGTCTTAACCTTTCGGTTTATTCTCATTTTCAATGATTGAACAGCCATCCCATAATTTCTTTGTCACGACAAAACAGATAGCCACCACCATGCTGATAAGTGACCGGTGTTCCTTCAAAGTAATCTTTATCTTTTACATCCAGTACCACCAGTTTATCAATCTCTGATTCCGATAATCCCTGTTCTTTGTAAAGCTCATGTATCTGCTGGTATGCCTCTTTAAAAGGTTCTGATCCATAGTATTCGTCGCTTTCGCCAATCACAAAATATACCGGCGTTTTCGTCTCCACAACCGGCTCATATGCACCATCCCACTGAGAACTGCACATAAGTGCCGCTGTATATAATTCCGGCTGCTTTGCCAATACCAGTGACAGGGTTTCTCCTCCTCCGGAATAACCATTAATATATACTTTTGATGAATTAATCTTGTAATGCGTCAGAAAATACTGTGTCAGCTCAATTGTCTGATCTACTGATGTCTGTTCCCAGTCATTTAACTGTGGAGCTACAATAATCATATCGTTGATATACTTCTGTGCCTCAAAGCCAAAATCTTCTGTCCGGATATTTTCTCCCACCCCCTGAAAATACAGTCCCTGATAACCAGGCAATGTTACATACAATGCATATTTCTTTGTCCCATCGTAAGAATCTGGGATATATACGTTGTAATGAATGTCCCCTTTATTTGGAGAATGTAAAACATTATCCAGAAGAAATCCCCTGTATTCCTCGCTTCCTGCCGTAACATTTTCCAATTCATCGCCTGATGCATTTACTTCTTCTTTTTCTGTTTCCGTATCTGCCTGTTGTATAGTCTGTGTTTGGCTCATGGTCTGCTGATTCACCTTCTTTTCATTCCTGCTGATTTTTGAGAAATGGACATATCCAAGAATCACCGCAACAAAAATAATCATACCAGTCACTGTGAATACTAATCTTTTATTTACCATAATACGTCACCTCTTTCAGTCTTAACTTTTTGGTTTTCTCTTACTTGTTTTCTTGAGCAGCAAGCCACCATAATATCCAATAAATGCTATCAATATCATTACCGCCAGATAATCTATGAGGAAAGGAAACACCCCCTCCTCATAATCATAAAATACAAAGTGCACCTTTATAAGCAGATAGTCTCCTATCTGTCTCCTGTAAAATGCATACAGACCATAACCTGCAATTACAGCTGCAACAGTTCTCACCATCCATTTTCTGATAATGGATGAATTTTTCCATAATCGTCCTGCCATTACTACCACGATATTCCAATGGAGTCCAAGATGTAGTGACATCACTACCAGTCCCCAGTATGCACAAAACATATGTATCTGTCTGGCTGTCATATATGATCCGGAAATCTCTATCCATTTAAATATATGATTTGATAACAATATTCCACTTATCATAGACCCCATCATAAGAATAAACATCATGATAACCAATACCGTCTGAGTAATCCTGAATGCATTATATTTTCCTTTACTTATAGATGTCAGCCATTTATGATTCAATATGTGATGTAAGATAAAAAGTAAAAGCATCACCATACCAATCCACTCATGTGCCGTCTCGCTGAGGAGACTATACGGCATAAGAAGAAGCAAACATATTGTCATTCCTATATCTATCAATATTTTTACTGTAAATCGCTTATTTTTCATATTCTACCTCTTATATGACGCACTCATATTTTCTTCCCAGAAAGATACCGCATGATCGATCCAGCCTTCTGCTACTGTTCCTTCTCCCAGTCCAAAACCATGAGACAGGCCTTTAAATACTTCTATTTTTGTATTCGTTCCATTTTGCTGTATCTGGGAAATATAACTTTCCATACTTCTGTACGATGCAATTCCGTCACTTGTTCCGACACAGGCATAAATTGGCGGTTCCATTCCTGTTACCTGGGAAAGTCCTGTATACTGCATAATCACCGCAGCCGGTGCCGGGTAATCTTTTTCTCCAAAATATGCTGTTCCATAGGAACCAAGCCAGGCCGCCATCCTCGCTCCCGCAGAGCCGCCCCAGAGAGAATAATCTGTCATATCAATCTGTAATTGCTCTGCATTTTCATGTAAAAATGCAATTGCTCTGGCAAGATCCTCACAGGCAGTCTGTGCTCCCGGACGATAAATAAGAGCAAATGCATTATGGCCTTTCTTTGACAATTCTAACGCATGAGGAAAGCTGTCATGTATTCCGGCTACATATACAAAGCCTCCTCCTGCATTGATAATCGCTGTTTTTGATCCTGCATTTCCCCGAAAGAAAAATAAACCTGTATCCTTTTTATCTGGGTCTTCCTGCATTTCTTCTTCACTGTATATTGGATAAAAAATCTTCTCACCATTCATTGCCTGATTTTTCATATAATTCACAATTTCTACTGTTTTATCGGTGTTTACTTCGCTGTACCACGGCAAAATAGAGCTGACATCTTTTAATTTCAGATTGTCCTTTATTTCCATATCTATCGGAAATATGAGTCTGCCATAATCATCGAAAGCTGAATCATGGATAACATCATTTATATTACTTTCTGCATTAAAACTTTCTTTTTCATTCATATTGATATCCTTCTCTGTCACGCTCTCTTGCTCTATTTTTCCTGTTTCCAGCGTTTTTTCTTCCCCGATTGCCAGGTTCTGCTCTGTTGTGCTACACCCACTGAGCATGATAACAGTCATAATGATTCCTCCAAGAGCTATCCTCTTTATCTGCATATAGTATCCTCCATTTTCACTTCAGCTAAAGTATAACAAAACGAGACTCCATTAGAAGTCTCGTTTTGTTATTCAGTATTAACCTTTAGGTTTCTACTCGCATGTATTCAATTTTTATTTTACCTTGTTAATAGCCTTGATTAATCGTTTCACCTTTGCAGATGGTGTTTTTGAATGAAGGATTCCAAATGGCATCTTATAATCCCATTCTACCGGAATGATTCTGATCAGTGGATGAACACTTTCCCAACTCTTAAATGCCAGTAATACCTCATTATTGTTTTCGCATCGGTTAAATGCTTCTACATTGTACAGATTAAAGTCTACAATATTGATTTCAGGATGATTTTTCATCATATCATCCCTTAGCATATCGCCATAATAACTCCATCCTCTTTGCATGAGCATAAGATTTTCTCCAGCCAGATCATCAAGTGTAATTTTTTCTTTTTTTGCCAGCCTGTGATGAATTGACACCGCCACACAAAATGGTTCTCTTAAAATCTCAGTGCCATCACAGCCTCTGAGTTCAAGCATTGTTTCATCAAAAATTCCAGCTATCACATCAATATTCTTTCCCATATTAGCCAGTATCTCTCTTGCATTCTCCGGTGTATTTTCAAATGTAATCAATTTAAATTTTATCTCCGGATATATTTTCTGTATCTTAGGCCAAAGTTCCACAAAAACTTCCGGTGGAGTCATCGGAGATATTCCAACACGAATGATTTCTTCATTATGATTCATTGCTTCCTGCGCCCGTATCAACGATTCTTTTGAATATTGAATCAGATATTTTGCATCCTGATAGAGCGATTTACCAGCTTCCGTAATAATAAGGCCTCTGTGTGTTCTTTCAAATAATTGCAAATTTAAGCTGTTTTCCAAAGAATTTATCTGTTTAATAACCGCAGGTGCACTTATATATAATTCTTCTGCCGCTTTACTAAAGCTTCCAGCTTCTACAACGCAGATAAATGTATCAAGTTGTGGATTATACATCATGTAATTCACTCCTTTGTTCTTATATACACGTTAGCAATAACGTTTTTTATTTCTATTGGCTTAACACTTGATATTATACTTCAACTCAAAAAATATTGCATCTTTTTCTCAATTCCAGCTCAATTTCCCCTCAATGCCTTTTTCCTCCGATTTTCGTATGCTTATCTCACAGCAAAGCAGTACCACACCGGTACGACCTGCAGAATCAATCAATACGAAAACGGAGGTATTTTTATGCGAGAACTCAGAAACACAAAAATCATTGCTGTAGATCATGGCTACGGCAATATGAAAACAGCAAACACCGTCA
>ERZ779656.98-NODE-98-length-75054-cov-21.126428_pt1 | contig 75054 bp, 65 predicted proteins | sample MGYA00511102_ERZ779656 | MGnify/ENA primary metagenome ERZ779656 (study PRJEB29588, sample SAMEA2143980) | human gut metagenome | biome: human gut; feature: human-associated habitat; material: faeces | place: Denmark | collected 2008/2010 ... | reverse complement strand
ATGAATCAAATTGTTGCCAGTGATTACTACACATAATCTTTTACTGCACATAAAAAAGCGGAACTATCATAGCGTTGTAGGCACACGCCACATCCCAGCCGGTACGACGGCTGTAGCTAAGCCCTTTCCAAGCGGCCATAAGTTCCTCATCCTCCCGCACAAGATTAGAAGGCATCCATACCTCAATAGGGGTACCTCCCCAAGATGAGTTAACAAGACCAACAGGACAGTCCAGTTCCGAAGCAAGTCTCTTCCCGAAAAAGTAACCCACCGCACTGAAATAGTATGCGCTCTCTTTGTCACAAACCTCCCAATGTCCCTCACAGTCATCCTGCGGATATGGAGAAGCATTTTTCGTTACAGTAAAAAGCCTGATTTCAGAGTTCATATTGCTTTTGAGTTCTTCACGCATATCCACGACATTATTCGCAGCGCTATAATTCATATTCGACTGCCCGCCACAGAGCCAAACCTGACCGATAAGCACATCCTCTATTGTCACTGAAACTTTCCTGCCTGTAGTCACGGTTATACTACGACTTTCGGATGATGATGGCGGTGTCAAGATTTCCGCTTCCCAGCGAGTAGCGAAATCGGTCTTGACCGTGACAGATTCACCCCACGACGAGGTCACTGTTGCTGTTGTATTCGGATCTGCCCAACCCCAAATCCTGACCTTGGAGTTTTCCTGAAGCACCATATGATCCCCAATAATCGAAGGCAATCTGAGAAAGGGTTGCGCAAACGAGGTTCCGAGTGCCGTAAAGAATAGCACCAAGAGTATAATGATTCTTTTCGAGATATTGTTCATAAGTCCTATTATTTAAAGATTTCTAAATTTCCTAATACGATGAAATGTCATTAAATTGGCATCATGCTGTCGCTCCGGAAGTCCTCTTCTCTCTGGGCATGCCATTCTACAGACTGCGACTATATCATCCCCATCAAATTGCCAGTCAACATACTGGAAACCATGAAAGAAAGGATCACGATCCGTGACAATCTCCTTAAACTGCACCCAATTAATCAAATCATTCGAATAAAGGAGAACCATCCTGTTGCGCATAAGGTCGAAAGTAATGCCGGAAGAATAAATTCCTTTGTGTTTCAGACCTGCCGAAGCAGCCGGATTGGTAATGGTCCAATATTTTCGCGACAAAGGATCATATCTCACTGTGAATTTTTTACCTCCTCCAGGAAGGGTTATCAGCCAAGTACTGCTCGGTGTTGCAAGATTCACAACATCACTGACTGGAAGAGCGACTCCTGCAGCACTTGTAGCCGTACAACTCGCCCGAAGCAGATTATAAATTTTACCATCAGGGGTTGCCACCATATTGCCCTCTATCAATTCATTTATGGGGTGTGAATTATAATTGAATCCTTCACCAAGTTCAATCGTGTTCGTGAATGTCCATAACGAAGCATCTAGCAGATCTGAATCTTCTGGAGCTGACATCACGAAAGGATATTTTTTCCCGTCAGTCACCTGCTCCATCGCTCGCCATATCCTACCTCCACTTACAACGACCGCGACAGCGGATGAATGATAAGTTCCTTTCTTTATTATTCCACTTATCCCATCCTCAGGTACTGTCCACGTCCGTCCGCTGTCATCAGAACGAGATATGAGTATGTCGGAATTACCATCACCCACACCCGACATATAAAGGGAGCCGTTGTGGACGAACAGATTGTAGTAATTACGTATCCTATTCTCTGCAACATTTGTGTTCTCAAGGAGATTCCACTCACATCCTCCATTCTTTGAAAGGAAAAGAGAAACTCGCGTTTTCGTCGATGCTCCAGTACATGCGGCAATATAACTTCCATCCGGAAGTATAGCCAAGGAGACATTGTTAATCGCCCCCCTTCTCAACTCTGGGATCTGGGCAATCACAGTCCCGGGAATATCCGCACAATCCACGGAAAGGTTTTCAGCAAATACTATCAAAGAACAACAACTATCGGCAGGTCTGGAAAGCTCTGCCCACTTCCCTGCACAAAGTTTCAATTCAAAAAGATTATATGTGATATCACCGGCAACGAAGCTTTTGCCGGTAGGAATATACTCGGCAGGCATTTCTTTCAAATCCACCGCAATGGTTACCAAACAATCGCTTCCTGCCCTTACCGATGTTGGACCTGCATATTCCATAAGACTCACCGCATATTTGACCGGATGTTCAAAAAGTTCCTCCGCCTCTGAAGGAACAAAGTAGGCGTTATGCTGCGGAAAAAGTTTCTCTCCCGATATCCACTTACGAATATCGATAAGTTCTCCTCTAACTTCCACTTCTCCTGGACCTATATAAGAGTTATGTTCTATGCTGTCCTTTTCGCAAGAAGAGAAAAGAGAAATCAAGGGAAGAAAAAACAATGCTATGGTATTAATCTTTCTCATATTACTATTCCATTACAGTTATGCTTGCTGACTTAATTATTTTCTTGTCTCCGGCAAGAGTCGGGACAACGCCGACAAGAGTGACATTGTAAGTTCCCGGTTTGTTGAAAACATATGAATATGATAACGGCATATCCTCTCCTTCAAGCTTGATTTTCACAGGTTTGTCCGGTCCCACATTCTTCGTCTCCGGACGAGTGAGAAGAGGAAGAACCAAATAGGAATCTCTATCGGCTGCCGGCTTAAAAGCGGATCCGAGCCTTATTGTATAAGCGCCATTTACATAGGAATATACATTAATCGGATTTTTGCCGTCCGATGAATCAAATGTATCTCCTTGCACGAACACTGGATATTCCGGTTTCGGTTTCACTGTATCGTATGCTTGACGGTACAGTTCGGTATAATTTGTTTCTGACGCGAATTTCGCGCGCACCCACATATCGAACAAATAAAAATACGTCCTTCCGTTTCCGGTTTTCTCGTTATGAATAGGATCAATATATCCGTCATCATATTTGTCTATATGATAGAAAAAGGCAATCCTGCAATTTCCGTCAGATCCGAACCAATCTGTACAGTCCACAATTCCAGCATCGTGCGGAACAGTATTCGAGTCTACCTTCGGCACATCGGCATCAACTGCCGCAATCAATGTCGTAAAATCGAATTTATCAGAAACATCTGTCCATGTGGCTGCTTCTATGGATTCTATAGAAGCATCCCCTTTCATATCGTTGGAATATTTGATTTTGGCTGGACTGCGCTGATAACCACTATTCAGAGCCATAGTGAAATTGACAGTCATATTAGCCTCTTGCATTCTATCCTTCTCTGCATATTCATAATCATGTCCGACCTCACCAGTCCACAGTTCCACCGTCGTGGCGTTTCCTTTAAGCCCTATAGAAAAAGGTTCGCCTGCTCGACATTCAAGAGAAGGAATTTCAGCCTCAAAAGTTTCGCCGGGGATAAAAGCATCCAGAGTGAGTTCATATTCCTTTACATAATGTCTGTTCGGAAGAAAAGTCACAGCATCATCAATCATAACTGTGTGAATGGAATTATCGATCGCGGTAAGTTCCAGAGATAGTGAGCCGGGTGTATGGGAACCTGGAGCAACAACAAAATAAATGCTATGCCACTCTTTCTTCTTTAAATCCACATTGCCCTCAATCATAAGGGTTATCTCCCGGTCTGCAGACAAGACGCTCACGGGAAGAGAACCGGACATATCCGCACTTAGGTCAATCGTGGCTTTTTTCCAAGCGAGATCTCCTGATTTTGAGATGAGTCTCGCACTAGTTATAGGAACCGTGGATATGGAAGTCGCGGCATCCATCTTGAGACGGAACTCGACGACGGAGAATATGTTGGAAAAAACAAACTGTATTCCGCCGTCATTCTTTTCATCGGCAGCTATTCTCTGGGAAGCTGTCATAAGACCGTAACGAGAAAGATGATTGGGAGAATCCGCCCCGTTTTGAATTTGTTCTGACGGCAAAGAAAACGGATGCGATTTCACGTCAGCAACGTCTGTATGCGCCCAGGGATAATAGGCGTGATATTCCTGTTTCATACCATTGCGCCATCGAAAAATGGTCTCCGCGTCAGAAGCACGAAATGTGCATTTTGAGGCATCACCGGATGTTGGAACAGCAATATACTGAACATTATTACCAACAGACTGTCCGTCTGAAAAACCATATATTCCGACAGCATCTTCATCAGCCCACGCTACGGTAAGAAGTCTGTCCACATTAGTTCCGACAACAGTTCGCGTATCAGAAGACCTTGCGCTGAATACAATCGCATCTTCGGTCTGTGAGAGTCCCGGAACATTAATCTTTTCCGAACATGCATACAGCGCGACAAACGCTGTTGCTATGATAATTATCCTTTTCATAGTATCCATTTCTATTTCCAATCACTAGGAGAAGGTGGGATTATTACACCGTCGTCCTCAACAATCCTGATTTTGAATTCTTTAACTGTTTCCTTGCGTCCATAAACATTTGAGTTTGCCGCAACAAGAGTCACGGTGTATTCGCCAGGTTCATCCCAACTATATGAATATTGGGTCCTGTCGGCATCTGCCATTGCCTTGATGCCTACCCCATGGTCCGGTCCGTTATTGATATAATCCATCCTGTAAATCGGTCCGGAAACAGCCCAGCATTCAAGATCATGCGTTGGTCTGAAATCGCTTCTGAAAAGAATCCTTGAAGCGTTTATATCCGGAAAACTTGCCTGACCATCGAATGATGGAGCACAAACGATTTTCCACCCACCGCTGATAATGTCATATAGTTCACCGACTGTCTCACCTGTAATTCCTTTAAATGATACGGAATAGAAAAGCCATTGAGTGCGACCGTTGCCCTTCCCGTCTGCAGCGGTCTCATCGAAAGCGTCCACCTTGTAGTAAAACCTGAAATAGATAGGCTTTTTAGGATCTGTAAAAAACGGAGAAACAAGCAGTTCACCTGAAAACAGATTTGACACCCCGGTATCTGACGGCAGATTGAATTCACGGGTAATGTCATGCCAAGTGGCCGCACTCAAAGCCTCTTCTGTATACTCTCCTGAAAAGTCTGATGACCACTCGACAAGAACGCTGGCTGGATTCGGAGTTCCTTTAGTTCCTGCAGTGGTGGTTGTGGAAAAGGAAAGTGACATCTGAGTCTCAACGATTCTGTCAGTATTCCTGTAGGCATATTCGCTGCCGACCTCTCCTGACCAAAAAGTGATAAAGTCAGGACTTCCCTCCATATTGAAAACAACCTTCTCGCCGACTTTGAAGACTTCCGAGGAAACGGAGACGTCAAAATTCACGTCCTCAACCTTTTCAAAAGATTTTCTGCATCCTGCAAATACCAGAGCAGAAAATAACATAATCAATAATATTTTTGTTCTCATAACTTCTGTTTTTATTACCAGCCCGGATTTTGTTCCAACGCTCTATTTACCCCCATCTCATAGGCAGGTATGGGCCAGAACTCATCTCTCTTGCTGACATTATTGTAGTATCTTCTCGCATTGACATAATAGGAAGAGATGTAACTTGCCGGTATGGAGTTGGCGACACTCCTAAGATACCTCATATTGTCATAGAAAATGCCCCAACGCACGAGGTCATCCTTTCTAGTAAGTTCGAATCCGAGTTCGCGGGCGCGCTCATCCTTAATTGTTTCCATAAGCAAAAACTTGTCGCCTGGTCCGACATCTGCAATTCCACTTGTGAGGGCGATATCCAGCCCATATCCTCGCCGCCTCACCTGATTGACATATTCCCATGCCTGCTCGAGATCCCCGGCATTATCATCTGCTCCTGAAGCTACCGCCTCCGCCCAAACAAGCAGAACATCCGCATATCTAAGAATCGGAAAATCTGTAGAGGTGTAGTTCGTCGATCTTGACGAAGTTAATTCATACTCACGGCGGAACTTACCACAATAGCGCGTCCAAATATTGGTGGTCTGTATAGTCTTACCTCCAGTCGTCGTATTATAGGTGTAATTCGCTATGGTCCAGTCACGCCTGAGATCGCCGTCTTCAAACATTTCATAAAAATATGGTGTTGTGCGTATAGCACCTATGGAATAGCCGTACATATCCACAATTGACTTGCCGGTTGAGCTAATCTTGTTATTCGTGCATCCTATTCCGTTGTTTCGTCCAACCATACCTGCTGTATTTGTGTAAGCGCCTTCATTGTTTCCATAGAAATTCACCTCAAACAGATTTTCTTGAATATCATACACATTCTGGATGTAGTTGATGAATATCTGTTCATATGACGGATTAAGACTATGCTGCCCGGAGTCTATAACTTTGCCGGCATATTCCTTGGCCTTCGCGTACATTCCGATTTCACGGACAGGATAACCTGCCATATAAAGACAAACTTTTGCAAGCATTCCGTGTACAGTTGATTGACTTACACGACACGGCGTTCCCACCTCAGTGGCAGTATTAACCAAATCTGCCGCCATTTCCATATCTGCGATAATCTGCAAGTAAACATCTTTTGGAGAACTCTGGGCAATCTGTAGAGCCTCCTTCGAACTGTCCTCCACAACATCAAGTATTAGAGGAATACGATTAAATCTTACAACAAGCATAAAATAATAATATCCTCTGAGGAAGAGAGCCTGTCCAAGATAGCTGTTACGCAGTTTGCTGTCCATCTTCGGTTTATCTATGTTCTTGATGAACATATTTGCGCGATTGATCCCCTTGTAGAGTTCCCTCCAGTATGCAAGTATCTTGGAATCACTCGGAGATACATCATAGTCACCTACCGAGCCATAGTCGGACGAATAGCTTTCATATCCGATATCGGCTGAAAGTCCCATTCTTCCCAGCATATTGTTCCCGTAAAGCGCCGCTTCCGCAAGTGTCGCATATATGCCGTTCAATGCCATTGTCATCTCGGATTCTGTGCTGTAGGAATTGGTCGGTGTCACAAAATCCTTTGGTTCCGTGTCAAGAAAACTGCAGGAAGCCGCTGCCACAAATGTCGCAATGCAAAATATCAGCGATATATATCTTTTCATATTCACAAAGTTTTTAATTAAAAAACAATCTTGACTCCTGCCGTGAAAATCCTGTTTCTTGCATAAGCCGAGTAGTCAAATCCCGGAGTCAAAGCAGAATTCTTCGTTGACACTTCCGGATCAAGCCCACTATAGGCTGTCCAAGTCCAAAGATTCTCTCCTGAAATATAGACCTGTATAGTGTTCAGATGTATCTCCTTCATCCATTTTTTCGGGAAAGAATATGCCAGTTGAACCGTCTTTAAACGGAGGAAAGAACCATCTTCGATTGTCTTGGAGCTGTAAACTCCGGATGGACCACGTCCGCCTATGCGGAAGTTCTTACTGTCTTGATTGTCCGGAGACCATCTGTCAACATAAGTTTTGAACTGATTTATGTTCTTATTTGCATAGTTGCCCTCAAAGATTATCCGATTCGCATTCATAACATCGCTACCATATCTCCACTGAAAAAACACACTGAGCGAGAGATCTTTATAGATGAAATTATTGTTGAATCCTCCCGTGTGTATTGGCTCGCAGCGTCCTATGACCACCATATCCCGGTCATTCACAACTCCGTCACCGTTTTGATCAACATACTTGATGTCTCCCGGTTGAATCGCTGTCCGTTCGTTTCCGTTGGTCGGAACACTGTTCTTGAGTACATATTTGCCAGATTTGTCGATATCGAAATCATCATATCCATAGACTCCGTCCCACTGCACACCATAGAACTGAGCCATTGGCCGACCAACTTGGGCAAGATAAAGATAAGTGGCATTGAAATCTCCAGTAAAGCTTATCTTGGAAAGAAGGTTTTTCTCTCCGTCCGCAAGTTCGAGAACCCGGCTGCGGTTAAAACTTATGTTAAAATCCGAAGACCACTCGAAATTCCTCGTGCGGACATTAATGGTGTTCAGAGAAAATTCCAAACCACGATTACGTACTTTTCCGATATTCTTGTAAACAGAAGTGTATCCGGAACTATATGGCACATTGGCGTTTAACAATAGGTCACGCGTAGTTTTCTGATACCAATCCATAGTTAAACTGACCCTATTTCTAAAGAGTCTCAGATCCAGTCCGACGTCCACTTGCTCTGTCGTTTCCCACGTAAGATCACGATTTCCCATCGCTGTCGGGACCAAAGCCTCCGAAGGCTCGCTCAAATCGAAAGAATAGTAATCGGAAATACTCATTGCCGGCCAGCGGGAGAAATCTCCGACCCTATTGTTTCCGGTAAGTCCCCAGCTCGCTCTCAATTTCAAGTCGCTGACGAATTTAACCCTCCTCATAAAATCTTCTTTGCTCATCCTCCACGCCACTGCACCGGATGGGAAAAAACCCCATCTGTGATTAGGAGCGAACTTTGAGGAGCCGTCAGCACGAAAAGACGCCGTAACAAGATATTTTGACTTATAATTGTAGTTTACCCTGCCGAGAGCAGACATTAAGCGATTGTCCGAAAGCCTCGCAGTCATAGTGTTCGGAAGACCATCGTCCATTCCACTTATTCCAAGAGATTCAATCGGGATAAACTTGCTAGAATATCCGTAAGTTTCCATATTGATGCCCTCTATCGTGAATCCGGCAACCACATTGAGTTTGTGCCTGTCCCTATTCCAACCCTTATTGTACGTAAGCGTATTTTCATTCATCCAAGCTGTCTTATGTACATTGCTGTTAGAAGCATTGATACCACGTGCGTTGGTCAGAAGAGGATAGCCTTTATAAGTTTTGGAGTTGTTGAACTCCGTATTGAGAGTGAGAAATCTCGAATATCCTCCGCTTATCGTAAGTTTGAGTTCTTTCATTATGTCCCACTCGAACTTTGCATTGGATATGAATGTCACTTTTCTCGTACTCTTGTCCTCATTCTTACTGGATAAAACAGGGTTCATTACTGCCGAATTCACTCCATCAAAGGCATCGTCAAAGAGTTCTTCATCCTCTACAACCCCACTCGTATTTACCGGACGATATGCCCAAGTTCGGTACATAAGATAAGAAGCGTAAGCATTGCTCGTAGAAAGGGCCGACGATGAAGTTTGACCATAAGTCTTGTCGGAGGTAAAACTGCCGTTTATAGTAATCTTGGTTGTACGTCCAAGCTGCTGAATCATAGACAGACGTCCCTGATATTTCTGATAACCGCTGTTGAGAATTACTCCTTGTTGATCCGCGGCAGAAAGTGATACGGAGTATTTCGTGGATGTCGTACCTCCGGTCATAGAAACATTATGCATATGAATCGGAGCTATCCTGAACAACTTATCCTGTCAGTCGATTCCCTGTCCAAGATCCCTATAGTATTCGAGAGTTCGATCCAGATTGTTGAGATATGTATCCGCTGTAGCAGGAGAACGCTCTATCTGGTACTCGACGAATTCTAGGGCATTCATCATCTTCATCTTCTTAGTGACAGTCTGAAAGCCGAACGTTCCATTATATGCAATCACCGGACGTCCTTCGACGCCTTTCTTCGTCTCAATGATGATAACGCCGTTCGCGCCTCTGGCTCCATAAACAGCAGTAGCCGAAGCATCCTTGAGTACCGTTAGTGATTCTATGTCGTTCGAATTGATTGCCGCGCTGGAAAAATCTTCCATCGGGAAACCATCCACCACATAAAGCGGAGCATTGCTTTGCGTAAGGGAATTGGCTCCACGGATAACGATTTCCATATTTGAACCGGGCTGCCCGTCAGCCGATGACACATAGACACCGGGCATTCTTCCTTGAAGTGCTTGATCAAAGTTCACGACAGGCGCCTTTATGACATCATCCATCTTTACGATGCTGACAGTTCCTGTGAGATCCTTTCTCGCCTGCCCTCCATAGCCGATTTCGACCACCCGAGCCTCTTCGAGAGCCACAATGTCTTCCTCAAGAGTTATGTCTATGTTCCTCGAAGTGCCTACCGTGACTTCCCGATCTATGTAGCCCATCTGAGAATAGATTAAGACATTTTCGGACGCCGCAGTAATTGAATACTTGCCTGAGACATCCGTCATTGAACCACTAACGGTTCCCTTGACGAGAACCAAGGCTCCAGCTATCGGTTCTCCGTCAAGGGTTGTAACCTTGCCCGTAACAATCACCCTCTCCTGTGCAAAGAGACATTTTGCAGAGAGCAGTATGACTGCTGTCAATAGTGTTATTTTAAATATGCGATCAGTAATGTGTTTCATATATCTTATCTTGTCGGGTTTTCAAGAAGATAAAAATGTCCGTCCTCTGCACCGAGGATAATCTCGGGAATGCCATCAGCATCAATGTCAGCGATTGTAGGACAAGTCGTATGTCCGGCAAATCTGACATCTGAAAGGTCACCCATAAATTCGAGTCGGACCAAGCCGTCATCGGTTCCGAGATTGCGAAACCACGATACACTACGGCTGTCAACTATAAGATCCTTCAGCCCGTCCCCGTCAATGTCTGCGAGTGCAATCTTTCGGCGTCCAGACTTGCCGGCAGTACCAGAATTCAGCCTCAATATGCCGGGAGTCGAATCCAAAACGCCTTCACGGTTATCATAAAGAGAGCAGTTAATGCAGTAGAAAATTCTCTTTCCCGGTTTGAGAAGCAGTTCTCCGTCATCGGAACGGAACCTTTCAAAAAAGGCAGGGTAGCCTTCCGTATCAAGAACTATTAAATCGGCAAGCCCGTCACCATTCCAGTCTGTGACGACAGGAGTCGTCCTCCACTGGGTCACGAGTTTACCAGATGCGGGTTTCCACCAGTTCCATACAGGATACGGAGTAGCACCTTCCCACATAACTTCCACGTCCTGTGGTGGTGCGAAGTCAAGTTCCCCGGGCTTCAGACCCTTAAGCCACTGTATCTTACCCCAGATTGAGTTTAACACAATATCGAGAATGCCATCATTATCCCAATCCACCACATTCAAAACAGTATACCCCCACTTCCTCTCAGCAGGCCCTTGAATGGAACCGTTTTCGCCTGCCATAATCCGAAATGCCTCCCCATTGATACGAATCGGTTCAGGCACTGCCCATCTAGCCTGTTTAGGAGTCCCCACATTACGTATAAGAGCAATTTCACCGGCAGAATTTCCAGTCATAATATCAAAGTCACCATCATCATCAAAGTCCACGGCAAATGGAGTGGAAAGTGCTCCAAACTTCACCCGGTCAGCCTTTTGCCGAAAATAAATAGGAGATTCGAAAACTGGCATCCCGTCAGGTAAGAGCTTTCCGGTGTTGCGCAAATAGGCAATCCTTCCGTCCTCATCACCAACTATAAGGTCACAATGTCCGTCGCCGTCAAAATCTGACGGCACCGGAACGATCATCTGCAAATGAAAACGTATCTCTCCATCATCATTTTTCAATTGACGTCCCGAAGCGTATTCCGGAGCCTCCCTAGTTCCTATATTTTCGAAATGTGTGAGTCCGTCAACGAATTCTCCGCAAATTATGTCAAGGTCACCGTCTCCGTCAAAGTCAGCAACACACGGATTCGGAGAGCCATAGACATCGATGATATCACCTCCAGCCGAAAGTTTACCCCTGTTCACGTATTTTCCGTCGCAGTTTTCAAGAAGATAGACATAGCCGTGCAGAGGTCCGTTCATCCAATTACCGTCTTCATCGTAGGCATTGTCCCATCCATAGTCATCCCAAGTGTCGATACCAACGATAACGTCAAGGTCACCATCTCCGTCAAAGTCCACAAGATTCCACATATTACTGCGAGATTTCTTGTAATCCACGCCGAGTTTCTCTCCACTATATCTGATTCTTGCAACGGAATCGTATGGTGCGTGGATAAAACCCGGGTATTCTCTGCCTGGAGACAAGACTCGAGGTTCTCCGTTGACTTCAGACAGACGGATATTGTTCTTGCCGACCGCACTGACACGTCTGGCCTTATCAAAAAATGGCTTGGAAGAGGTTCCTATGTTTCTGAACAGATACAGACCCTTATAAGGCGTATCCGGGCAGGATATAAGCAAATCCATACGTCCGTCACCGTCATAGTCTACCGGTAGAGGAATGCCCCACAGACCGACCTTTAACCAATCTGTCCCTGCGCTGTCGTCATATCGGAGTGCGAGACTATCTGTAGAAATGCGCACTTCTTTAGGAGCAATAAACTTGGCTTGGTTCCCACAAGAGGACAATATAAGCAGAACAGATAAAAATTCTATTATATTCTTTGTCTTCATACTCGAAATTATCGGTAAACAGGTCCATATGTCGCGCAAGCACGATAATCAGCTCCTTCCGGATCCATTCCGAAAGCAGCCCACGCGGATGGCCGGAAAATTTCAGAAGCATTGACATTGTGCATGCACACCGGAATGCGAAGCATCGAACACAGCGTTATCAGTTGAGCTCCGATATGACCATAACTGATTGCAGCATGATTGGCGCCCCAATTGTTCATCACCGAATATACGCTCTCGAAAGCTCCACTACCGGTAAGACGCGGTGCGAACCAAGTCGTAGGCCAACTTGGATCAGTCCGACTATCTATCATTTTGAAAGCTTCCTCATCTATATTGACAGCCCAACCTTCAGCGATTTGCATTACTGGACCAAGACCCTTTATGAGATTTATCCTACACATAGTCACAGGCATATCCCCTTTAGTTAGGAATTTGGAAGAGAATCCGCCACCACGCATATACTCTCGTCCCGCCGGATGCCAAGTAGTAGCACAAAGACAGGCATTAACATCTTCTTCGGTAATTTCCCAGAAAGGTTTCATCGCAGGGATTCCATCCTTATACATCTCTCCGGTAGCATCGAGAGCCGACGAACCTGAATTTATGAGATGGATTATTCCGTTCGCCGCAAGTCCAGTAAGTTCTTTTCCTGTCACGCGTCTGACAGCTTCTGGGCTCCAATATGTCCTAACATCGGAAAAAAGCTGTGCCTGTCCAGTCAGAAGATGCATAAGCAACATAGAAACGCCGTTGAGCGTGTCATTTTCCGTCGCGAAAGGAATAGCTTCACGTATGCCGTTCCAATCGAACGAACTATTGAGAATTGCCTCAGAAAAATCTCCGTCCGGACGAAAATCTGTCCACTGACGCTGTCCCTGGAAACCGCCAGAAATCGCGTTATGCCCCATCGCTTCCTCCGCAAATCCCATCTCCGCAAGTCTTGGATTACCTTGCATAAGGTCACGGAAAATCATTGTCATTTTGACGACAAATTCCCACACCTCATCCTTTTTCTCGCGAGAATAGCGAAGATGTGCAGGATTTAGATCCGTCCCTTCATTTGACTTGCAGTTTTTCTCCACCCAGGTCATTGCCTTCAAGAACTCATCTTTATCATATATTTCTAGTTCTATCCTACGCTGGATTTCTGAACAGTCCACACATTCATTGCGCATTCCGAGATATTCCTGAAAGAATTCCGGTGTCGGAATCGAACCTGCTATTCCCATAGAAACAGAACCGATCGAAAGATAAGACTTACCCTTCATTTGCATAAGTGCAAGAGCTGCTCTTCCGAAGAGAAGGAGTTTGTGTTCCACGTCCTCAGGGATTGTCTCCATACCGAGATCCTGCACTTCACCCCCGTAAATTCCGAATGCAGGAAGACCTTTTTGATTATGACCGGCCAGTGCTGATGCCAAATAAACGGCTCCAGGTCGTTCTGTACCATTAAATCCCCATATTGCTTTCGGCATAAGCGGATCCATATCAATGGTCTCTACGCCATAACACCAACACGGAGTCACAGAAATAACGGCTCCGACATTTTCCGCCCTAAATTTCTCCGCCACAGCAGCCGCTTCAGCAACGCCACCGATTGTAGTATCTGCAATAACGCATTGCGCCGGAGTACCATCCGAATATCTGAGACGTTCGGAATACAGCATGGCGACAAGATTCGCCATTTTCATAGTCATGTCTTCAAGAGACTCCCTAATGCCTCCGCGGCGTCCGTCAATAATTGGTCGAATACCGATTTTGGGATAATTCGTTTTCTTGTTCATAGTTTTATGTTAATATTTATGTTTAATCGTTTTAATTAACAAATAGAAAGAAATTCGGTCAACGCTTCTCCAGATATTTGCAGTACAATTCATCGTAAATTTCACATCTTTGCAAACTCGGAATGTAGGTTGCGACAGTTTTCGGACACATATTTTTACGAGCCTCATCGATATCCTTGTAAATACCGGAAACAACGGCAGCGTACATTGCGGACCCAAGGGCACAGGCCTGTCCGCTGTCTGCCACCCGAATCGTAACACCCATCACGTCGGCAAGGGTCTGCATCACGAATGCGGATTTTCTTGAAATTCCCCCCACGGCTATGACTGAGTCAATCCTCACACCCTCTTCCCGGAATCGTTCCAATATGGCGCGAGAACCGAAAGCGGTAGCCTCAACGAGAGCCTTGTAGAGTTCCGGAGCCGTGGTGCCAAGGCTGAGGCCAGTTAGACTCGCCTTGCGGAGAGGGTCAAGATCCGGTGTGCGGCGACCGTTAAACCAGTCTGTCGCTACCGGGTCATCTTCAGTCAGCGGCAGTTTCTCAGCTTGAGATGAGAGTTCGATAAGAAGACCCGACTCAATCGTGGAGCGCAACTCGGTCAAATATTCTTCGGAACATCCTCCGTTTTTTTCCAAAAATGGAGAAATGGGAAGTCTTATATTCTCCAATGGCCACAAGAGCAGCCTCCGGAACCAAGCATAGACATCACCGAAAGCTGCCTGCCCGGCCTCGAAGCCCAATCTTCCGGGGATCACCGAACCATCCACCTGACCGCAAATACCGCGCACAGCCTTTTTTTTCACCGAATCATAAGGAGCTACAATTATGTCACAGGTGGATGTGCCCACAACTTTTACCATCTCATTATCATTTATGCCTGCCCCCACAGCACCCGCGTGGCAATCTATCACACCCGTTCCGACAGCAATCCCTGCTTCCAAACCGAGTCTTTCCGCCCATTCCGGCGTGAGACTTCCTACCCTTGTATCCGCAGTAAAAGTTTCGTCCCGAAAAGTCCTCCGCATCTTTCCCAGTCCCGGATCCAAAGCATCAAAAAAATCTTCTGAAGGAAAGCCACCCCATTCTGCATTCCACATAGCCTTGTGTCCCGCAGTGCAACGCCCTCGAAGAATTCTGCCCAAAGAAGTCCTTCCGCTCAACAAAGCTCCCATCCAGTCCGCATGCTCAACCCACGAAGATGCAGCAGCAGCAACACGGGGATTAGTCCTTATTATATGAAGCACTTTCGCCCAAGCCCACTCGCAGGAATAGGAGCCACCACAGTACTTCGTATAATCCACGTCCCATCCGTGCGCGAGAGCATTGATTTCATCTGCCTCAGCCACTGCAGTGTGGTCTTTCCAAAGCACAAACATCGCGTCAGGGTCATCAGCGAACTCCTCCGTAAGAGAGAGTGGGACACCATCCGAGTTGACAAGTACAGGAGTCGAAGCCGTTGTATCAAAGGCAATTCCCACTACTTGACCATCCGAAGAGGCAAGCGCTTCTTTGACAGATGCCGTAAAAGCCTCGATATAGTCAAGCGGATGTTGGCGATAACGGTTTTCTTTAGGCGAACAGAACTCTCCTCTACTCCAGCGCTGATATGCCTTCACCGCAGATGAAATTTCCTTTCCGTCTGTCGAATCCACAATCACCGTTCTTACAGAATCACTTCCGAAATCGACTCCAATTACATATTTTCTCATAATTTATAATATTTTTTCGTCACCATAATCAGCTACAAATCAGTTATTTAGACATTGTATCGAAATTTTTTTTAATATTTACAGGATTTACGCTTGTTAATTAAATCGATATAACTACCTTTGCAAAGGTAAGAATCTATTTTGTTTTTTTGCAAATATTTTTGAAAACTATTAGTTATGGACAAAAAAATAACCATAAAAGACATAGCACGAGAAGCCGGTGTATCGCCTGCCCTCGTGTCCTTTGCACTGCATAATAGTAGAGGTAGTAACGGAGAACACAAATATAAGGTAAGCGAAGCTACGACAAAGCGCATACTTGAAGTTGCCCGAAAAATGAACTTTAGACCAAACGACGTCGCCCGCAGTCTTAGGAGCAACAAATCCAATACTATAGGAGTGATTGTTTCTGACATATCCAACGCATTTTTCTCAAATATAGCGAGAAACATAGAGAACGAGGCGTTCAAGCGCGGATATTCAGTCATATTTGGTTCCACGGATGAAAATGCTATAAAATTCGACAGAATCGTCAAGACCTTCATAGACAAAAGAGTGGACGGACTCATAATCGTACCCTGCGAAGACTGCGAACGCACAATGAAATACATCGGCAGCATAGGGATGCCGACAGTACTGATAGACAGAGATATTGACGGGGTTGAAGCCGAAAGGGTCATGTTGGATAATCTGAAAGCATCTGAAATGGCAGTCGGTTATCTCTACAAACTCGGCTACAGGAAAATCGCAATGGTCTCATACGATATGAAACTCTCCAACATACGCTTGCGTGAAGAGGGTTTTCGCTCAGCAATGAAAAAATATGGGATAGAAGAAAATGGTGCTGAAATACATTATGTCAGCTACACGGATATACGGGAATCATCGCAGCGAATCGTCGATGAAATCGATTTCAACAGCGTTGAAGCCATAGTTTACGCGACCAACTCCCTTGCCATTGAGGGGCTCAAGGCATTGAAGAAAAAGATGGCGGAAGATATTACCGACAATATCGGAATCGTGGCTTTCGACGGAAGCGACGCTTTTGACCTCTGTCCCAGCCATATTTATTACATACAGCAACCTATCGCAGAATTCGCCCGAAAATCACTTGAATTGATAACACAAAAGATTGAAGGAATCGAATGCAGTAACAGGACATTTCTGCTTGCGCCGGAATTCGTGGAAAAAACAGACAAACAAGAATAATAAGTTTCATATAAAATATTAATTAAAACGTTATAAGAACATGAAAAGAATCAAAGGAATTATACCGCCAATGGTCACTCCTCTGAAAAATGAGTCAGAACTCGACCTGGAAGGATGTAGAAAGCTCATTGAACACATCATCGGAGGAAGAGCAGGCGGTCTGTTCATACTCGGGACGACGGGAGAGTCACAGAGCCTTTCGCACAAACTCAGACACGAGTTTGTGGAACTTGTTTGCAAACAAGTCGCCGGAAGAATACCGGTGCTTGTGGGCATAAGCGACACCGCGATTGAAGAAAGCCTTGCACTCGCGGAAAAGGCATACGAATGTGGCGCTTCCGGAGTGGTTGCCGCAGCGCCCTACTATCTCGCCCCGTCACAGCAGGAGATGGTCGAGTATTTCAGTGAACTCGCCGACAAATTGAGCCTGCCACTCTACCTCTACAATATGCCGTCCTGCGTAAAAGTTTTCCTTGAAGTCGAAACAGTGCTCAGACTTTCAGAACATCCAAACATTGTAGGACTCAAAGATTCGTCAGCAAATATGACATATTTCCAGAAACTGCTCTATTTGCTCAGGAACAAGGATTTCGCTCTATATATGGGGCCCGAAGAGATGACAGCCGCAGCAGTGATGGCCGGAGCCGATGGGGGTATCAACGGTGGCGCAAATCTCTGCCCCGAACTCTATACGGCAATGTATGACGCGGCAGCAGCACAGGATTGCGAAAAAGTCACAATGCTGCAAGAAAGGATTATGCAAATAAGCACAGAACTTTACAGCATAGGAAAATATGGCTCCAGCTATCTCAAGGGGCTAAAATGCGCACTTGCGGAACTCGGACTCTGCTGCGGACACATCGCCTGGCCATACCGGGAGTTCGTGGGACCGGAGAAAGTGAGGGTAAGACAGGCTCTGCTCAAGACAGGAATTATAAAATAGATGGAGAGGCACTGTCAGACAGAAATGCCCTGTGCCGACGTCATTTGCAAAATATGGAAATATGGAAATAACTGTACTTGATTATATCGTTTTCTTCATCTTCGTTGGAGGAGTCGCCCTCTTCGGCTGCTCTTTCTGGTTCAGAAGTAGGAAGAACTCAGCTGCGTTCACAAAGGCCGAAGGCTCGTTGCCGTCGTGGGTGGTAGGAATGAGCATTTTCGCCACATTCGTGAGCAGCATAAGTTTCCTCGGACTCCCGGGAGACGCCTATAAAGGCAACTGGAATCCTTTCGTATTCAGCCTAGCGATTCCAATTGCAACTTGGTACGCCGCAAAAATCTTCATTCCACTCTATAGGAATATGAACAGCGTATCTGCCTACGAATATCTCGAAACCAAATTCGGCTATTGGGCAAGAGTATATGCCGCTGTATGCTATCTCCTTACCCAACTCTGTCGCACAGGTTCGATTCTGCTTCTGCTAGCCCTGCCGATTAACACTATGTTTGGCTGGGACATCAGTACTGTCATCATCGCCACCGGAGTAATTACCCTGCTCTATACCCTTCTCGGCGGCATCGCCGCCGTTGTGTGGACAGATGCCATTCAAGGTATCGTTTTGATAGCCGGAGCGCTCGCCTGCGCATTGATTCTCACGTTCTCTATGCCGGAAGGGCCATCCCAACTCTTCGAAATTGCCGGAGCTAACGGAAAATTCAGCCTCGGAAGTTTCGGCGCGAGCCTTTCCGAACCGACTTTCTGGGTGGTGCTGATTTACGGAATATTCGTGAATCTTCAGAATTACGGCGTTGACCAAAATTATGTCCAGAGATATATGACAACAAAATCGACATCCGACGCAGTGAAATCAACACTTTTCGGAGGACTTCTCTACATCCCGGTATCTCTGGTCTTCGTCTATATAGGCACGGCACTTTTCGCCTACTATACGGCGCGGCCCGATCTTCTCCCCACAGGAATGTCGTCCGATCAGGTTTTCCCTTGGTTTATAGTTCACGGACTCCCGACCGGCATCACGGGACTTGTCATCGCATCAGTTTTCTCGGCAGGAATGTCCACGATTGCAACAAGCATAAATTCATCAGCAACCATCATTCTCAGCGATTTTGTAAATCACGGAAAGAAGAATGTGAATGAAAGGAAAAATATGAAAGTCCTCTATAGCGCATCTTTCGCAGTCGGAGCAGTAGGCATAGTCATCGGTCTGCTGATGATGAGGGTTGATGGAGTGCTTGACGCGTGGTGGAAGCTATCCTCAATATTCAGCGGCGGTATGCTCGGACTCTTCCTGCTAAGCCTTGTATGTAAAAAGCCGGAGCGTGCCGGGGCGATTGCCGGAGTGATAGTCGGACTGCTCGTAATAGCGTGGATGAGTCTTTCACCTTTCATCAACGAAGGTTCGCCGTTCTATGAATTCCGTTCGCCGTTCCACACCTACCTGACAATTGTCTTCGGAACGACTTCCATATTCCTTACAGGCTTCATAATCACGAAATTATATGATAAAAAGAGATAAAATGAACTCTAAGAGACTAATCACAGTTTTTCTTATTCCATTCCTGTCGCTCAATGCTTACTCTTGGAGTAGCAAAGAACACAGATTGATGGCTTATATCGCGGAAGAACACCTCACGAAATCAACAAGAGTTATCTTGGCTCACTATCTCAATCACTCCATTGTAGAATACAGCACATGGATGGATCGTGTCCGCAAGTCACCAGAGTATAAGCATACCACCTTTTGGCATTCAGCCACTATGGCTGAAGACGGCTCGTTTCCGGAAGACGGGAAAGGAAAGGCTATCCCTGCTCTCAACAACGCAATCAAAATCCTTGAGAATTACCGAGAATACGACGACTCAACGGTTTTTGTGAATATTCTTTACGTCATACACCTTGTTCCGGAAATACATTGCCCATCACACTGCTTTTATTATGACCTCGGCGATCCAAAGACAGCAGATTCACGTTTTCATCAGAAAGTATACTTTGATGGAAAGATTAAAAAATATCATTCTGTTTGGGACAGTTCGATCTCCACTTTGTATCCCGGTCTGACACTTGATGAGTATAAAGACAAATTTGACAACTGGTCACCTACAATGCAGAGATCAATCAGCGATGGCACTCCAGAAGATTGGATGAGGGACATTGCCTCAATATGTCGAAAAATATACGATTTGGCAGAGCCGGACACGAAAATAGGGATAGACTTCCTCCGTCTTCATAAAGATATTCCGGAATCCATGGTACCGCGTGCAGCCTATCGTCTCGCTCGCGTACTCAACGACATTTTCGACAAAGAACAACCATCTCGGTAAAGAATGAATATAAGGTGTTGTCATAAATCACGACAATCACAAAATCATGCAAAAAGAAGGAAAAACAACTGACTTATCTCCAGCAGGACAATTGCTCGCAAACTTGCCGTTGTCTCCGAAAACCGACAAAGCAAAATTGGAGCGTCAAATCAGGAAGAATCCGGAGCAGTGGAAAAAGGCTGTGGAGTTTCTTTGTGAAAATGAATTGTTGAAAATACCGGAAGGACGATACGAAATCACGGAAGACGGAGTTTATGCCAATGTTCAGGAATACTACACAAAAGAGTCTGCCCCATTCGAAAATCACCACAAATACATTGATATACAATGCGTTGTTTCTGGAGAAGAGGACGTCTTCGTCAGCGATCTTTCAGAATGCTCCGACAGACTGTCCGACTACGACGATACGGCAGACATTGAGTTCTTCAAGAGTTCGGCGCAGGCCGATAAAGTAAGATTGAATCCAGAGGGATACCTCGTCCTATTCCCCGGTGAGGCTCACCAACCCTGCATATCCCCAGAGGGACAGCGCAAACATATTAGGAAAATCGTTGTCAAACTTCCTTTTGTCGAGTAACTGTGCCGCTGACAAGGACTTCATCCTGAAGGATTTACACCCATTCGGTAGGGGCCTTGTTGGTCGTAATGATGATAGAAGTCTTCTCATGAAGATTGTTCACCAGGCCTTCCATGGTTATGAACAGCGCCCTGTATCCCCTCATGACGGCATCACGTATGAGTCCGGCGGTCATGAAAGTCTTGCCGGTCTCGGAGGGACTAATGAATATGACGTTGTACATCTCTTCAGTAGTTGTAAAATTCATCTGACCGCAATCCGATGTGGCAATCTTGTTCATGTCGTGATGCGCATCGAATGACGCGGCACCCTGACAGATCACGAGGAGCAGGATCACATCCTCACCCTTCATCAGGGCGAGACCGTCCTCATCCCTGCCACCTCCACACCTTCACCCCGTCGTCCGGCATGAAGCTAATCACCAGCTACATCGGCTAAGACACTCCCCGGCGGGACGTTTAAAACTCGATTCCCGCATTTCTTTGTTCAGAAATCAGCCAAATGTTTCGCCAAACTTCATGATTTTATCGACATTTGGCGAAACATTTACTTAATGTTCCGCCAAATCTGCCGCACCCCGGCGGGACGCGGCCACGGCGCCGTGTCGCAAAGTGCTGATATGCAGCATTTTATAAAAGCAGAGCGTGGAAACGTAGCCGAAAAAAGGCCGCGTTTCCACGCTCTATCCTAAACGATATTTGATTATCAACGAGTTACAAAATCACCCGTGGCCGCGTCCTGACCGCTTCAAGACGTAAGGAAACGTTTGCCGGGCGAAAAATTACTCTACTCCAGACCGCGGGCGCGGATGAGGGCATCCGGGTCAGGGTCTGCACCGCGGAACTCGTGGTAGAGAATCATCGGTTCCTCACTGCCGCCCTTCTCCAGGAAGAGAGAACGGAACTTGTTTGCCATCTCCGGATTCCAGAGACCATTGCTCTGCCAGAACTCGAAGGCATCCTTGTCCAGGACCTCTGCCCAGAGGTAGCCGTAGTAGCCGGCACTGTAACCGCCGCCGAAAGTATGGTTGAAATACGTGCTGCGGTAACGTGGGATAATCTCGCCGATGAGACCCATATCCTTGCATACCTCATTCTCGAAAGCAGTGATGTCCAAGCTGTTCCAGTCGGTATCAGGGCCAAGTTCATGCCATTTCATATCCAAGATGGAAGCGGCGCAAAGCTCGGTGGTCATGAAACCCTGGTTGAACTTCAGGGAATTGGTGATCTTGGCAACCAATGAATCCGGAATCACCTCGCCGGTCTGATAGTGATGGGCATACTCGGCAAGAATCTCAGGCTGGAACGCCCAGTTCTCATTGAACTGCGAGAAAGTCTCCACAAAATCGCGGGTCACATTGGTACCGCTCACATCCACGTAACGGCATTTCGTGAGCATTCCGTGCAATGCATGACCGAACTCATGGAACGCGGTCTGGACCTCGTCGATGGTAAGCATTGTCACGGTATCCTCCGGCTGGCCGAAGTTGCAGACATTGATGACGATAGGACGCATGTCCTTGCCGGTAGCATCCACATACTGCTCACGGAAGTTGGACATCCACGCACCACCACGTTTCGTGCTGCGCGGAAGGTAGTCAGTAAGGAAGAGGCTGAGCTGTGAGCCGTCCGCATCCAGGACTCTGTACACTTTCACCTCAGGATTATATACAGGAAGGCCCTCAACAGGCACAATCTTGATTCCATAGAGCTTTTCAGCTGCCGCGAACACACCCTTGCGGACATTGTCCAATTGGAAATACGGCTTCGTGATATTCTCGTCCAGGTCATACTGCGCCTTGCGCACCTTCTCCGCATAATACCACCAGTCCCAAGGCTGAATCTTCGTACCCGCAGGAAGAATGCCGGCCTCAATGTCCTTGTCCATAAACTTCTGCATTTCAATGACTTCCTCCTTGGCCTTCGCCACTGCTTTCGTCATAATCTTGCCGAGGAAAGCATCCACAGTCTCATGATCGTGAGCCATCTTGTCGCTCAAAATCTGGTCAGCTGAACAATCATATCCGAGAAGCTGGGCCTTCTCCGTACGCAGACGCATGATATCCAGGATAACCTGCTTGTTGTCATTGGCATTGTCATGATTGCCGCGGGAAGAATAAGCCTTGAAAGCAGCCTCGCGCTTGGCCCTGTCCTCGCAGGTCGTCATGAAAACAGGATAGCTGGACACAGGAATGCCGATCTCGGACTTGAAAGCATTGCTCTCCGCGAGAAGGTTGTTGCCGAACTTCTGCTGAAGCACAGCCAGCTCGGAACTGATTTCCTTGAAACGGGCCTGCTCAGCCTCGCCGAGAGCCACGCCGTTTTTCACGAACCTGTCATAAAGCTTTTTCGTGACAATGTACTGTTCCCTGTCGAGTGCGGAAGAATCTTCCAACACGGCTTTTACACGTGAGAAGAAACCTGCATTCATGAAAATCTCATCGGAAGCGGCGGTAACGAGAGGAGTAACCTCGTCCATCACCTCCTGCATCTGCGGAGTCGCATCCGACTCGGAAACATTGTAAAGAACTCCGAGAGTCTTCGCAAGTATCTGGCCTGAAAGCTCATACGCTGCGATAGTGTTCGCAAACGTCGGAGCCTCCGCATTGGTCACGATAGCATTGACCTCGTCAGCCTGCTGCTGGATTCCAGCCTTTACCGCAGGGACATAATGTTCTAATTTGATCTTGTCGAACGGCGGGAACTGGTCCTCGCCTTTCCACTCCATAAGAAACGGATTTCCGCCACATGCCGATAGCATCATAACAGCTGCTCCAAATATAAATACCTTATTCATAATCAATTACTTAACGATTTCGACACCATCTTTGAGGTCAATGAGGGTAAACTGTGCCTGACCCTTATAGATGGACAGGATTCCCTTCATGTTTACCTTAGCGTTACCGCTGAGAATAGCCGGATCAATCTGGGTGTCTGCGAAACGCGCATAACCGCTGGTGCGGACCTGAACGTCAGCAGAACCCATCTTGAAATACTGGCTCACAGAATAAGCGGATGCATTTTTTATCAATATCGGCTTCACGTCAGTGACCTTGCGTCCGGTATTGGTAGAACCGCTGTCAAACACGCCTGACTCCAAATACTTGATGAAGCCCTGCTTCGACATCGCCCAAGTGGTGACGCCCCAAGTCTTGTCAGAGAAGAAGATACGGTTATCGTTATCCTTCGTGTCCTTGTTAGGATCAATATAGACAAGCAGGAAGATCTCATTTCCGTAGGTCAGGCCGTCAAGTTCCACGTAGCAGCCGAGATTTTCTTCTTTTTTAAGGTCCGCTTCGGCCACTTTCTTCGCAGTCAGCGGCGTGTCGATTTTCCCTCGGAACACATGAGTATCAATCAAATACTGCGCCTCCATGTAAGAAGTCTCATAAGCCTTGGTCGGGTCCTCGCAGCCAAGCTGGATCATGCCGTTGTAAGCGCCGAGAGTAAGACCGCTGCACTTCACATACACCCACTGGCCGAGCTTGTAGTCATTGTACAAGCCATTCTTGCCGAGCTTCAGCTCGATACCCGCGGTTGCGTCCTGGATGTACAAGCTCTTGTAGATATTGCCGGACTTGTCCTCGGAAATAACCTGACCGCCGATGATGATGTCTTTTTCAATGGTAAGAGGCGTACCTTCAGTGTACATCTTCTTGAGCTCCAGAATCGTAGTATTCGGAGTCATCGTGACAGGCTCGTAAATGTCAGCCTCGCCATAATTTCCAGTGAAAACCGGCTCCCACTCGTCGCAGGATGCGAGCAATGCCAACGAGGCGAATGCTGCACCGATTATGTTATATATCTTGTTCATGCTAGAATCTGAAATAAATGTTCAACATGTAGTTGATTCCGCTCATATAGAAATACTTGGAATCGAATCTGTAGTAACGCTCCTTGCTGACAGTCTTGTCCACGAGACGGGTCTGCTCATATCCGCCCGTACGGACATTCTTGTTGTTCAGGATATTCTTGACCTGAAGCGAGAAGCCCAGCTGGTAGTTTCTCTTGATGTACCAGGACTTGCCCACACTGGCATTGACCATAAGAGCGCCTTTGAACTTCTCCTGAGCGGCCATATACTCGATTTCCTGAGGAGTAACCGTTCCGTCAGGGCCGGCGGTAGCCATGTCAGTCCTGTAGAGAGGGTTCATGTCGAGATATGCCTTGTCGAACCAATCCACGTCGGCATCCACGAACCAATAGTTCTTGTTCCAAGCGAGACCGAGGCTGGTAGCGAACTGCGGAGTACCTGATACATAATGTTTTACAGTCTTGCCTTCAGCAGTCGGATGACTCTTCCAGTAAGGGATGGTCACGCCATAAGTTTCCTCGACGATAGCCGCACTGTTGTCATAAGTCTGGTACATCACAGGGTTGGACGTGTAGACATACTGACCATAAGAAAGCACTCCCTGGAGAGAAAGGTTCGGAACCGGAAGAGGAACCTTGAAACCGAGCTCGACGCCCACATGACGCTCATCCATACCGCTCATCGCGAAGTTTGTGAACGAGTTCTGCGCATCATCGTAGAAGCTCATCACCTTGGACTGGTCCTTGATGGTCGTATAATATCCGGTCACACGGACATCATAACCGGAATTGCTGTACGCATAGTTCAAATCAGCAGCGAAAGTCTTGCTGGTCTTCAGGTCCGGAACAATGCTGTTTCGGGTTCTAGGTGACACGAATGCCTGGTTGAATCTCGGGGCATCAGCAACATACGCAGCATCAGCATAAACTCTGTGACCACCTCTGATAACATAGCTGAGGTTCAGCTTGACACCTCCGGTAAGGAAATCCTTCACATCGGACTTGCCGAGAGAAGTGATGGCCTCCTTGGTAATAGGGTCATAAGTCGTGATTTCCGCACCCTCGAACTCCATCGGTGCACCATTGGCATCAAGTCCCGGGAACAATCCCTTTCTCACGAGACCTTCTCTCCAGAACTTGGTGTAGCCGATACGTCCGGCGATGGAAGCATCGAGTCCTGCGAAAGTGAAACGGCCTGCTGCCCAAGCCTCTGCGCGACGGACATTGGCATAATAATCATAGCCGTATTTGTCGCCCTTCTTCAATGTCTGGGCCTTGCCGTTCTGCAGATAGTAATCCAGATCATTCTGAATCATAGTAGGATAAGCCGCATAATCGCGTTCAGCGAACTGGTCAATGTTCACGTAATAGTCACCGCCGAGGAGATCGTCCAGAATCTTGTAATTCTCGGTACGGTTCCACTTGTATGAAAGACCTCCGGTCAATGTGAAATATTTCAACGGTGACCACTTGGCATTGGCAGCGAAGTTGAGATCCTGCTGGTCGGTACGACGCTCTTCAATGACATATTTTGAGCGCTTGCCCGCCTCAGTAGTATTCAGGGTATTGACAGCATAGAGCCTGTCCCAATTGATATGGGTAATGGAAGGAATGTCCATTGTCCAAGCCTCCTTGGCCCATGCATACTTCATGAAGTTCACACGGTTGTAGTCGGAGTTCTCCATGAAGAAATAGCTAGGAAGATTCCTGTAATAATCAGGCCTCGGGTCCGGTGCGTCATACCAGTCCAATGCGGTATAACCATTTTTTCCGAAGCGGTAAAGCATTGTAGCTGAGACCTTGAGCTTCTTGGACTCCGGTGTGAAGTCGTATTTCAGGATGGCGATAGGCTCGTGAGTCTTCTTCACGCGGGCATTGCGCACCTTGCCATTGTAATAACCCCAGTTGGAGTTGTACATGTTGTCACCCATAAGGTCGTAAACCTCCTGGGTGGAACCGTTCTGCGCACCCCTCTGGCCAGGAGCCGCCATGAAGGTCAATCCAAGTTTGTGCTCCTCGCCGAATTTCTTCTCCACGGAACCGTAATAGCCGAATGAACGATAGTAAACGCCCTTGATCCAGTCATTGCCGCCGAGACGCGCAGATGCGCTGAATGCGTATGACCAGCCGTTGTCCAGCTCGCCGGAAGAATAAGTCATCATGAGACGGAGTCGGTACAATGCACTGTTGGTCAGCACGCTACCTCTCCAGCCGGTGCGGACCTTCGATGCCATCGGGTCAATGTTGGTAAGTCCGTTGTAGCCACCGAAACCATAGTCGGAAATCTCCGAACCGTTTACACTTTCCTTGCTGCGGACAGCCTCGTTCAGACCGCTCCACAGAGAGTAAGGTGTATAGCCGGTAATGGCGTCGTTCATTCTTACGCCTGCCATGTAAACATCCTGGGACTCACTGGAATAGCCACGTACGCGGAAACGTACTGAGCTGAAATTGTATCCTGCGATGTTGTTGAACACATCGTTCTGACCGAAGAGGATGGTCGGACTGTCCTGATATCCGGAGTCATCCAGATCGAATTCGGTAAAGCTGGCATCGTCCACCTCTCCCACCTTGCGGGCAGGGGTCAATGACAGTTTGAACATGTTCTTCACATAACCGTCATTGACGGTAACATTGACTCTGGACTCCATATAGTCCGGGGTCTGGATCACGAGGTCATACATGCCGTCCTTCAGGGAAGGAATCATGAATGTGCCGTCCGGGGCAGTCTTAACCGTAGCTATCTCGGTCGAACCTGAATAAAGTTTCAGGACTGCGCCGTCCACCGCTGCCTTGGAGGACCTGTCCACGATTGTTCCCTTCACGCCGCCGGTGTAAGTCTGCGCAGACATCACCATGGCCAGGAACAATGCCGGTATAGCCAAAAGCTGTTTAGTATTCATATTGTTGATTATTTGTTACTTACGATTATATATGTCGGATAGTGGTCGCTATAGCCTCCGATGAATGTTCCGTTCGAGAATGTGCGGAAAGGCGTTCCCTTGTACTGACCCTCCTGCTGTGTCATGAACGGCTGGCTGAACACACGTCCGTAATATTTCTTCTTTACGATAGGCTGGATTTTCAATGTTCCCTTAGGGGCATTGGCCATTGCTTCATTGACCAGGATGATATCGTAGATGTTCCAGGTTCCCCTGTATGCGAGTGAGCCGTAGCCCGCCTTCAGCATTGACAGGAACGGGGAGAAGAAGTCGTATTTGCCGACCTCGGCGATGGTCTCCTTGCCGTGCATGTACTTGACCATGCTCTCGTCGGTAGGGTTGTCGTTCATGTCGCCCATCACCATGATCTTGATTCCCGGGTACTGTTTCATCAGTTCCAATGAGTGTTCATAGATGATTTCAGCGCCGCGGCTTCTGAGGTCCTGTCCCTTGCCGCCGATACGTGACGGAAGATGGGCCACGAAGAACGCGAACATCTCGCCGTCGAGCAATCCCCTGACCATCAGGATGTCACGGGTGCGGAAATAGTCCTGGCCTTCCTTGTCCATGGTGAAGGTGATGGTCGTGGAGTTGAAGTCGAATGGTATGGATTTGCTTTCTTCCACGGTGAAATATTCCGGTCTGTAGAGCAATGCCACATCGACGCCTCGTCTGTCCGGTCCGTCGTAATGCACTATCTGGTAGTTCGCCGCCTCGATTTCCGGCTGGTTCACCAAGTCTTCCAGAACATGGCGGTTCTCCACCTCGCTGAGTCCGAGCACTGCATGATATGCCTTGTTCTCATCAGCCATAGCTCTGATGACGGTAGCGATATTATGGAGTTTCTTCTCGTATTTCGGCTCGGTCCACTTGTTCTTGCCGTCCGGAAGAAATTCGTAGTCGTTCTTCCCGTCGTCATGGTATGTGTCGAAAAGGTTCTCGACATTATAGAAGCCCAATACGTAGCGTTTCGGGCCGCCCGCACCTGCCGTTGTCGCCACAGACATCAGCACAAGCGTCAGGATTACGTAAAGTATTCTTTTCATTATCAATGTTTTTGTGTTATTGCGTTCTAGTTCCACCACCAGTTGATGGTCTTAGGGTCTTCGGACTTGACTTGCGCCGCCGCATCTTCGCCGATTTTGGCAGGAAGGTTTGCGAAATAGGTGATTCCTGTTACTTTCTCCAAGTCACTGATAGACATTGCATAAGGCTTGAAGTTATTATTGTCTCCATATCCTTTGTGCTCCAGAAGAATCGCGCAGGCTGAATAACCTGAATGGCCGATTGTGGAGTTTCTGCTGTATCGCAGAATCGCCTTGTAGTAATGAGTCGGAACGGTGACGCTCTTTCCTTCATTATCCCTTGCGGTCCTTGTGCTGCCTTTCGTAATACATCCGGTTACCACATAGCAGGTATCGGCCCTGTTGGCCCACGAACGCACCTTGCTTTCGAGATTCGCCCAGGAATGCTGGTTAAGCTCAGCACGCTGCGGAGTCATATTCGTGCCATAGAACGTCGTTACGTTTGCAGCATAATTCAATCTGTCAGCAGACGGCAACTGATGTCCTCTGTCATAACCTCCGCCAAAGCCTTTGTATAGGACTGGCTGGTACTTCTTGGGAAGGAGAGGGTCTAATCCCCAGGCATCGGTGCGTTTTCCGGAACCGATAGACCAGGAATTGAGATGATATGCCACCCACGGCGCTACAAGATTGTCATAATCCCATGCAAATGAGTAATTTCTGGTTTTCACAGAACCAATAGTCATACTATGGGTAAAGTGTCCATATTTGGAATCCTTCGGCATCGCAGGCAATTCCATCCATCCTGTCGTAGAAGCAAGATTTCCTCCCGGTTGTGCCCCGGTATTGCCACCAGTATTGCCGCCGGTGCCGCCGCCTCCAATTTCTCGACCGCTCTGGGCGATTGTCAATTCTGCTTTTCCCGACGCCGATGTCAATGTAAGAACAGCTGTGCGGGCCATCTCACTTGTATTCGCTTCGACTTTAAGCGTAACCGACATGTTGCCAGTGCCAGTTGAAGGCGTCACGGAAGCCCATTCCGCCGGCTGGTCCTCGGGATATTCTATCATTATCGACCAATCGCCGGAAGCCTGCACATGAAGGAACTGGATCTTCTTCCCAGCTTCCATCGGATTAGTCATAACCTCAAGTTCCGGAGGGACGGTGTTGTCAGTTTTATTGTTACAAGAACACACAAAAGGCACTGACACCAGAAGTGCCAATGCCCATTTAGATATTTGATTCAATGCTTTTTTCACTAGAAATCAATGTTTTACAGCCACACAACCAGCTCGCGCCGATGCCGGCTCTTTTAGACGGACAAAGGGCAGCCCGGTTTTCCGGGCACCCTTTTATGTCTGGTATTTAAGTCGTTGGATGATTATTACAGTTTCTTGTAGGTAACCGTCATCTTTTCAACACGCATCTGATTACTTTCTGCGGTATATTTTACTGAGGACGTTGTACCAGTTATTGTAATTGTTCCTATCTTGCCGGCTCCGGTCGATTTAGAAGTAGCACCGCTATCAACAACCACAGGACTATCAACATAAAAACCTTGTTTTACGCCACAATTTTTAGTACAAGTAAATTCTACTTTAGTGATTGTATAGCCTTCTACAGCAGTGATTTTCAGATTCTTGCCTTTGTACACCCTAAGTTCTGTAACTGCAGTAGTGCCATAATCGCTGTCATTGGTATAAGAGATGACATCATCCATCTTACCATTCTGGTTTGCAGCAAGATAAGCCTTATCTACAGAAACCATAACTTCTTCACCACCCACACTCGTTGACTTTCCTTTATGAGTAAGAGTAACAGTGTAAGACTTGGTAGCAACATCAGCTGTTGTAGAAACAGTAAGTTTAACAGTCACATCCTTTTCAGTTTCATTGGCAGCGAACTTGACAGTCACTGTACCTGCGCCATCGCCTGATGCAGGAGATACTGTATATGCAGCATTGTCAGAAGCGACTGTCCACTTTACATTGCCCTTTACATCGAAAGAAGCAGAAGTATCACCAGCCTTTGCTGTGAGCGCGGTAGTGCTTACGGAGAACTTAGGACCGGTTGTTTCCACTTTCTCTACTTCAGTTGCTACTATCTGATAGTGTGTGCCGCCACCGACATACCATCCTTTCACTTTGATATCGCAGTCCACGAACTCATCCATGTTGCCAGTATAATAAGATAAAGAAAGATCTTTATCGGTAACACTTCCGATGTAAATATTATAGTACTGGTTGTTCTTCTTAACATTTCCGGTGAAAGAGACATAAGTGACTTTCTTAGGAGTATCTGCCAAGTTAGCCTCAGTGAACTCAAGTGGAGCAGGATATGTTACAGTATTATTGCTGGAAACCACTGCAGTCGTAGGGGCAGTAATCTGAATAAGGCCGTTGTGCTCACCTGTCGTGCCGGCAACATTGACCTTGTCACCTACTTTAACTTTAGGGTCAGCTTTTACAAAGACAAGCACACTTCCTGTCTCATCAGTAATCACATAGCTCTGGGTGGTAACACCTGTAACCAGAACATCCTTGAGGTCTGCGGCTGAGCCTGCTGCGGCTGCGCAAACTGCAGCGATGGTGTTTCCTGCCGGCTCTGGAGTTTCTCCGCCACCTGTGCTGCCGCCAGTTCCGAGGTCAATGCCCTTGGAGAAGTCGATAGCAGTACCTGCAGAAGCAGCAACGCTAAGGTCGAGGTCATCCATCAGATATGCACTGGCAAGTGTCGCCTTGATGTAGATGTGGAGAGACTTGGTTCCTGAAGGAACTGTGAAGGTAGAAGATGCAAGATCCCAACGACGGTTTTTCAATCCGTTAGGGAATGCATACTCAAGTTTAACCCACTTGCTGCCGTCATTGCTGACATAAACCAGAAACTCTTCAGGAACAAACGTGTTGTCAGCAGCCTGATACAGATTTCTTTCCGAACCGAATGAAATAGTATAATTTGTCTTACCTTCAGGAAGAGTGATATTTTTCACATGGAAATAATTATCTTTTGCAAACCAGAGATAGTTCTTTCCGGAGCCCTGATAGTCAGAAAATTGGCTATTTGATGTACCAGAGGAATTAGTTCTGGCAGACATTCCGCTGAAAGCATACTCCACAGTCGAGATGCCTGAACCGGTCTCATTCTTCCAACCGTCAAAAGAGTCGAGGTATGTCTTCCAACCAGACTCACCTTTCACTGCAAGCTCTTTATCAAAATCATTGTGATAAACAACGACTTCAGAAGCAGAACCTGTACCTTTCTGATTGACGGTCAGAGTCTTGCCATCGAATCCGATGGTAAACTTGATGTCTTGTGAACGGTCCATTCCGGTGTTCTCCAGAACAGTAATGGTCACCTCTTTGTTTTCAGCAGGATTTCCGGACTTAGGGTCTACTGCGATCCAGTCAGGAACATTGGTAACATTCCAGTCCCTGGTAGCAGTCAGTTTGATGGTCTGTGAACCGCCATCTTTCTCGAAATCAAGGGTCTGTGTAGAAAGCTCTATTGAAGGAGCGCCTGTAGGTCCATCATTTTTATCATCGCAGCTCTGCGCGAAAAGCATTGCCGTCAATGCGAATGAACCTAAAAACAAATTTTTAAGTTTCATATTGTTGCTATTTTAGATGAATATTAGTCAAAACAAGTTTACAAATATAGTTCGCAGTTATTAATTTCGCAAATTAAATCGTTAAAATATTCTGCTCGTCTTTTCGGTCTAGATTCCTTTCTTCATCAGTCGTGTACACCCAATACACTCCTTCTTCGAAAAGAAATCTATTCTCGAAAATACTTCACAAATTGTTACCAACATATTTGTTTCATCTATCTAATTTACAAAAATAATTACTACCATATTGATTTTTATTGCTATTTTTGCAGATAACAGATACCATTGTATGTATTACGAATATACCCCGGAGAGCATTGACGACATTTTGAAGGTAATGGCGGCCAATGCGAAAAAACGTCGTCTCGAAAAAGGCTGGACCCGCAAATATCTTTGCGAAAGGTCCGACGTCCCTGTTTCCACCATAGCGAAATTCGAGAGCCTCCACACGATTTCCCTGGCTTCCTATGTAGCCATAGCCAAGGCCCTGGGCTATTCATCCGACATGAAAAAGCTCATGTCCGAAGCCATCTTCACCACAATGAAGGAGCTCGACACCATCAACAACAACAAAAACAGAAAGAGAGGTCAACGTGAAAATCATAAATAAACTTAGCGTACATATGGAAGGCCGCAAAGTCGGTGAACTTGCAATGGCTCCCGACAACAGGCATTGCGTATTTCAATATTCAAGAGAATGGCTGGCTGACGGATTTTCCGTTTCACCTCTGGAATTACCTCTGCGCCAGGACCTTTTCATTGCACAGAAGGACTCATTTGCAGGCAATTTCGGAATATTTGACGACAGCATCCCGGACGGATACGGCCGCTACCTGCTTAGCCGGCTTCTAAGGAAACAAGGCATTGACGCTTCGACATTGACCCCGGTGCAGATGCTGAGCATCGTGGGCGAATCCGGTATGGGAGCATTGACCTACCTGCCTGAAACTTTTGTGGGCGAAGACAAGGCGTTGCCTGAACTGGATGAGCTTCAAGATTTAGCTTTCAATGTCCTGTCGGAGAAGTCTGACAAGGATGAAGATGTTCTATATTTTAATAGCGGAAATTCCGGTGGGTGCCGTCCAAAATGCCTGATGAAAGATGATGAAGGAGAGTGGCTGGTAAAGTTCCGGCACGTTTATGATCCTGCTGATTTCGGCAAGATGGAGTACGATTACAATGTGGCGGCCGCTGCTTGCGGGATAGAAGTTCCGGAATTCAAACTCATTGACAATAAATATTTTGCGTCCAAACGATTCGACGTCCGAGACGGAAAACGCCTTCATGTCGCGACTGCCGGCGCATTGCTTGGGCTGTCATTGAATGAACTTACGATGGATTACCGGAATCTGCTGCATCTGACGGGATTCCTGACACAAGACCCTGCCCAGGTCGAGCAGCAGTTCAGAAGAATGGTTTTCAATGTCATAGCCGAAAACAAGGACGATCATCCGAAAAACTTCAGTTTCATTTGCGAAGCCGGCGCCTGGCGCATAAGCCCGGCATACGACCTGACGCTCTGTCGCGAAGGCTACCGAGGCGAGCATGCGACATCAGTAATGGGCAACGGCCTCCCCACCAAGGCAGACCTGGTCAATGCCGGCACTGACATCAAAATACCAGAGTCCCGCTGCCAGGAAATCATCGAAGAAATCGCCGCCACATGTGAGAGACTGCTGAAAGGATAAGGACTCAACCGTGCGTACTGCTTGCAGTGTGAATTTGTCCAATTCTTGGGTGGACAAATATTGGGAGGACACATTGGGCGTGGAGCGTAAATGACAGACCAATAGATAGTTAACTGTTTTCAGAGTTGACGAAACAGCAACTCTGAAAACAGCTAAACAGCTATGAAACAGGGAATTACGCGCCACGACAACTATTGTCCGCTTTTTCGGGAACAGAAAACGGGCGGCCCGGTTAGGGGTCGCCCGCATTTATATTGATAAGACTCTATTGCTTAGAATGTAAGTCTGAAGCCGAGCTGAATTCTCCATCTTGAATAGAAGTCACTGATACTGATAGTTTGTGGCTTATACTTGTAGGTAGGAGTCATATTGCCGTCAGTATCTTTTTTGAGGTCTGTAAGATTCAGCACCTGCACATTGTATGAAGATGCGTTGTAAACACCCCAGTTCTTGTTGAGGAGGTTGCTTGCATTAAGCAAATCCACGATAAACTGAAGCTTTCTTCCTTTCTCCCTGTCATAGTAGAAATCCTGAGCGAAGTGAAGATCGAAATGATGCTCAAAAGCAGCAATTCCGCCATATCTTTCAGAATACTGTCCTCTATGAGAGCTCAGGTATTTATCATCAGAAATGTACTGTTCGAATTTAGCTGCATCTGCAGGATCTGCCCAATTCATCTTGCCTACTTCGTCCTTGGTAGGGATGTACAATGTGGAGTTACCTCTGTACCCGTCACCATTGAAGTCGAAACCGCCTTCATTCATTGTATAAGAATATCTCTGGCCACTGCCCGCCTCATAAGAGAGGGAAATTGTAGACTGGAGACCTCTGAGGTAGATCGGAGTAGTATAAGAAACCACTGCCATAATCTTGTGAGGCCTGTCGAACAGAGAGTGAGAAAGCTCCGGAGCATTGGTGTCGATAGAGTAGTTGTACTTCCAGTTGGAGTATGCCACAGATGAAGTACCATCATTTACAGAATATGCATGACCGAAAGTATAAGAAGCCATCAAGTCAAGACCGAAGTTGAAATGCTTTTCGAGCTGTCCGCTGATGGAGTAGGTATAACCCTTGTTGGTGTTGTCGAGGGCAACCACTGCATAGTAAGTCTTGTCAATGCTGTAAAGCGGTGCCTTGCTTGCAGGATTGGACTCGCCGACCGCAGCATTCACACCATACGTATAACCGCTCTTGGTGAGTGCAAGGTTCTTGAAGAACACGTTGTTCAATGTCTTGGAGAACATTGCGTCGAAAGTAAACTTCCATCCGTTAAGGAAACTCTGCTCAAGACCGAGGTTAGCCCTGAATACCTGAGGGTACTTGAAGTGTCTGTCAAGAGTATTGATGGTAGCTTTTCCACCAGCAGAAGCCAGACCAGTCTTCACGACATCATCGTAAGGATTGCTCGTGAATGGGAATGTCGCAGCTGGCTTGGAAACTGTAATGGATTTAGCCTCCATACCTGTGTTGTTGTATGCATTTGAAATCCAAACGAAAGGTACACGTCCGGTGAAGAGTCCCGCACCACCCCTGAGAAGAGTAGAATGGTCATCATTCAAGAAGTAACGGAAACCGACACGAGGTGAGAACAGTACTGCAGGAGCAGGAACAGTTCCGACTTCCTGTCCATACTGCTTGGAAATTGCCCCTTTGTTGAAATCAGCATTTTCTGTCGGCTTGTTCAGAAGGACAGGAATGTCAATACGGAGACCATAAGTCAATGAGAAGTTGGAGTTGACTCTCCAATGGTCCTGAGCATAAAATCCAAATTGCGCAGCATGAGTGGTGGCAGCCCATCTAGGGTTTCCTCCGGTCAACTCAGGATCTGAATATCTGTAGTTGAACTGGTTGACCTTATTGTTGAAGAAATCAGAAAGCTTTGCGAAAGAATAACCGCCGAAAGCATACTGGAGGAACAAGTTGTTGAATGAATAAATTTCATTGTGTGTTCCGAAAGTGATTTCATGTCTTCCCTTATACCATGAGAGGTTATCCGAAATGGTAAAGGTGTTTGAATCCATAGAGTTGGCACCTGAAGAGTATTCCGTACCAAGGTTAAGAGTTACATTATCTTTAACTTCAATATTCGCTCCGGCATACGGATAGTCACGATGATCTCTTACGAGCACCGCAGTAGCACGGAACTGATTCTGGAGGACATCGGAAATCTTCGAGTTAAGCTCCGCAACGATAGTGTTGGTGCGGTTTGACTGCTTGTAAGAAGATTTGTTGAAGAAGTACTTATAAGCGCCGGAGCTATACTTGTCTGCATAAGCATCCATGAACTGGTAACGGACCATAAGTTTGTTGGCATCATTGATGTTCCAGTCAATTCTTGCCATTGCATTGATTGAACGGTCGTCGATCTGATGCTGGCTAAAAGAATCACCTGTAGCTTTTCCTCCAAGATAAGTTTTCTCGTAATGCTTGAGCATTGCTTCAGCCATTTTGGCATTGAAAACATTTCCAAGATTCTCACCGTCGACAATAACATCTTCCTTAAGAGTGGTTCCGTCATAAGCACCATCTTTAGGATTGTAGATGTTCGGACGTGTTTTCTTATAATACTCACCGCTCATGAACAAGAACAACTTATTCTTGATGATTGGAGCACCGACAGTAAAGCCATAAGTCTGGGAAAGCTGAGAATCATATTTCGTCCTTTCTATTCCTTTATCTTTGGCGAGTTTGCCAGGAGTCTTTCCGATAAAGTCCTGATTATTGAAATAGGTGTAGAAAGTTCCCTTTACAGTGTTGGTTCCGGACTTGGTAATAGCATTGATGGCACCACCGGTAAAGCCTGACTGGCGCACGTCGAAAGGAGCTACAACCACCTGAATTTCCTCGATAGCGTCGAGTGAAACAGGGTTAGCACCTGTCTGTCCGCCATTTGTACCAGAAGCAGAAAGGCCAAAGGTATCGTTTGCGACAGCACCGTCAATCTGGAAGCTGTTGTACCTGTTGTTTGAACCGGAGAATGAAATACCACCGTTCTTGTTTACAGAAGCCTGCGGTGTGAATTTAGCTACATCGTAAACACTTCTGTCAATGGTAGGCACATTCGTCACTGTCCTGAGATCGAAACTGGAACCTGCTCCCGTCATGTTGGCATTGAAAGACTTCTCGCTGATGACCGTAACAGCATTCAGCTCGTTGGAAGATTTCAATGTTACATTGAGTTCGTACGGCTCGCCCAATTTCAATACGACGTCCTTATATTCTACAGAAGTCATACCGAGGAATGAAACTTCTACCTTGTAAGGGCCGCCGGCACGCATACCGTTAATGAAGAAACGGCCACGCTCATTGGCGATAGTCGCATACTGAGTACCTGACGGAACGTGAACTGCCACTACAGCAGCGCCGGTAAGAACTTCTCCGCTCTCATCGACCACCATTCCGTTCATTGAAGACGTTGTCACCTGTGCATAGGCTAGCGTACCTGCCAACATTGCGATGCCGGCAAGTAACAAATGCTTTAATGAATAATTCATAGAGGTAATAATTGTTATTATACTTTGAATGCAAATTTAGGTCTTTACTTACAAATATAAAAGACTAAAACCATTAAAGTTCAATGTTTTTTGTTTCAATGATGTTATTTTTTAGGTCAGGCGGCGCTTTTTTCAGTTTCGAACAAGTTGGCATACGGCAGGAGTTGTCAATTATCTCTTTACTTACTAACTATCAGACCATTACGATGATTCTTGAAGACGAAAATTCATGCCAAGTCCCATGTTTTTTTATGAGACTTGACAGGGGCTCATTTTCACAAAGCATTGATTATCTTTCAGTTATGAAAAATTTAGCCTGCCAACTTGTTCCGAAACTCCACACCTGTTACCCACTAGTTCCGAAACCACACGCCTTCCACTGCTTGCGAAACTCGTGTAAAAATATTTTGCAGATATGGATAAACATTGTACCTTTGCAAGACCGATGTGGAGAGATTTGCCTGCTTGCAACCACGTTAAAAAATGCTAAAATGTTGACAAACGGTGACCGCGTGGCGCGGAAACCACTTTTCATATCAATGTTTTGTGTTTTTGTGACGTCTCCACATCAGTGGGACGTTTTTTTGTACCCGGACGACTGTCAGGAGCCGTAAAAAGCATTGACGCAGACACCTGAACCACCTGCGCGGAACGAATTAAAAAGTATTGGATATGAATTACTTATTTACATCAGAATCTGTTTCTGAAGGACATCCGGACAAGGTGGCCGATCAGATTTCAGACGCAATTCTGGATGAATTCCTCAGACAAGACCAGGAATCCAAGGTAGCCTGCGAGACATTCTGCAGCACCGGCCTCGTGGTAGTAGGCGGCGAAGTCCGCGCAGAACACGCATACGTAGACATACAGTCGACCGTGCGCAATGTCATCAACCGCATCGGCTACAACAAGGCCGACTACATGTTCGACGGCAATTCATGCGGCGTGCTTTCGGCAATCCACGAGCAGAGCGCCGACATCAACAGAGGTGTCGTACGCACAGACCCTGAAGAGCAAGGCGCCGGAGACCAGGGAATGATGTTCGGCTACGCTTGCCGCGACACCGAAGAATTCATGCCGCTGCCGCTCGCGCTTTCACACCTTACGCTCCAGGTGCTGGCAGACATCAGGAAGAACAGCATCGACCTCATGCCGTACCTCAGACCGGACGCGAAATCCCAGTTCACCATCGAATATGACGAGAACAACCACCCGGTACGCGTACACACCATTGTCGTTTCCACCCAGCACGACGAATTCGTCGCTCCGGAGCTCGGAAAAATGGGGTACAATGAAGCCGTAAGCCAGTTCGGTCAGGAGAGAGTGGACAAGGCGATGCACGATAAAATCGAGAAAGACGTAAGGGAAATCCTTCTGCCCAAGGTAATTGCGGCATTGCCGGCACAGACTGCGGCTCTTTTCGACGGCAATTTCATCCTTCATGTGAATCCGACCGGAAAATTCGTCATCGGAGGCCCTCATGGCGACACAGGTCTTACCGGACGTAAGATTATCGTGGACACCTATGGCGGACGCGGCGCACATGGCGGCGGAGCATTCTCAGGAAAAGACCCTTCAAAGGTAGACCGTTCAGCAGCTTATGCGGCAAGATATATCGCCAAGAACCTGGTGGCAGCCGGCGTGGCTGACGAAGTTCTGGTGCAGCTCGCTTACGCAATCGGCGTGGCAAAGCCTGTCAGCATCTTCGTAAACACTTATGGCACAGCCGCTCACGGACTTTCCGATGCAGCTATCGCTGAGAAGGTAGGAGAGATTTTCGACCTTCGCCCGGCAAAAATCATAGAGAAGTTCCAGCTGAAGAACCCTATCTATGAGCCGACGGCAAGCTATGGCCACGTGGGCCGCAAGCCTTACACGAAGTCTGTAAAGGTCATCCGTGATGGTAAAGAAGTGAACCAGGTTCTCCAGTTCTTCGGCTGGGAGCTGCTTGATTCCGTACCGAAAGTCAAAGAGTCCTTCGGCCTGTAGTCCTTCCGCCGACAGAGAAGAACGACGACAGCGTCTCCGCGGTTACGTCGGCATGTCGGGCGCGGCGTCACCTGTAAGGGTTTGCCCGTTATTCGCCGCGTTCCATTTCGCGACGGAGGTCTTTCTCCTTGATAGACTGACGTTTGTCATACTGCTTCTTGCCTCGTGCAAGTGCAATGTTCAGCTTGGCATAGCCGTTTTCCGATATGAAGAGCCTTACCGCTACGATGGTGAGGCCCTTTTCTTTTACCTTCTGCTGCAAGTGTATCAATTCACGTTTCTGCAGCAGCAATTTACGATCACGGAGAGGGGCATGTTGTCCCCATGAGCCCCACGCATAAAGGGCGATATTGATGCCGCGCACATAGAGCTGCCCCTTCTCGAAATAGCAGAAAGCATCTGACATAGAGGCCCTTCCGGCACGGATTGATTTGATTTCCGTTCCGTAAAGGACAATGCCTGCAGTGTAGTTCTCAAGAAACTCGTAGTCGAACGATGCCCTCTTGTTGTTTATGTTGACTCTGCTTTTCTTCTCTTTCGCCATGACAATCTTTCTTTTACAAGCCGTTACAGCTTCATTGTGCGGAACTGCAAATTTATCGTTAATTTTGCAGAAAACAGCAAGCCGCCGTGTAATTTTTCAGAGCGGCCGGCTGCAATCACTAACATTGACATCAAAATGCCGACGAAGAATCCATACGGAAACATGATGATCGCGGATCTGCCGGAGCCGGAAACAATCCGCGCGGAAGAACTGCTCGAGCTCATTGAAAATAAAAGCATTGACCTTATTTGCGTACTTGGGCCGACGGCTTCGGGGAAGACGCGGTATGCGGTGGAACTGGCGCGCGAACTGAACCGCCTGATGGCAGCACGGGAGGGAGACATTGGCCAGGACAGGGCCGGAGCGGAGATTCTTTCGGGCGATTCGCGGCAGGTTTATCGCGGGATGGACATCGGCACGGGGAAGGATTTGAGCGAGTACGGGGAGATTCCGTATCATCTCATCGACATCGTGGATGCGGGTACGAAGTTCGACCTGTATCAATATCAGCGGGCGTTCGAGCGGGCGTACAAGGATATCCGCAGCCGTGGCGGCATCCCTATATTGTGCGGAGGCTCAGGACTTTACCTCGAAGCGGCGACCTGCGGTTATTCGATACCGGATGTTCCGCCGAGTCCGGAGCTGAGGGCAGAGCTGGAGGAAAAAACGACTGACGAGCTGGTGTCAATGCTGGCGTCCATGAAGCCGTTGCACAACAAGACGGACATCGATACCAGACAGAGACTTATCAGGGCATTGGAAATCGCAATTTATCAGAAGAATCATCCGGTGGAGAATACGAGCTACCTGCCGAAGAGCACATATTACATAGGTACGCTCGTGTCGCGCGAGGAAAGGAACAGGCGAATCGACGCGAGGCTGGATGCCAGAATCACGGAGGGCATGGTGGATGAGGTCCGCAGGCTTCTGGAGAGCGGCATCCCGGCAGAGAATCTGACTTACTACGGACTTGAGTACAAGTTCGTTACGCAGCACGTTCTAGGAGTGCTGACGCTGGATGAGATGAAAACTCTTCTGGGAAATGCGATTCACCAGTTCGCCAAACGGCAGATGACTTGGTTCCGCGGCATGGAGCGCAAGGGCATCCGCATACATTGGGTCGAGCCGTAGCCTTATTCGCCGGAACCGGGTGCCGGATGGGCGCAGTGGCCCGGCAGAAAGCGTGGAGCTTCGGCGGCGCGCCAGTAGACGGCATCGAATTCAGGGTACGTATACGGGCCTTCGTGATCTATCGTAAATGCGGTGTAATTTATCTTGAAACCCTGCGAAAGGAAGTTCTGCTCATAAAAAGTCTGTACTTCGAACAATGCATCCACGGCAGCTTTTCCGCACACGGACGAGAACTCCGAAGAGTACAGCGATTCACGTCCCGATGTGGCATCACCATTCCCGCCAGACACACCGTAAAGGTCTGATGTAGAGGCAAGTACATGAAGATTATTCGCTTTGCACACCGCTTTCGTATATTCATAGAGGAACGTGCTGTCGGTCTTCAGATGAATGATGCCGCCCGGCTTGAGGAAACGGCGGTAGCGCTCCAGGAACATCGGACTCGTGAGACGGCTGTTTTCGCTCTTCATCTGCGGATCCGAAAAAGTCAGCCAAATCTCCGAAATCTCGCCGGGAGCGAAAAATGCTTCGATAAATTCAATGCGGGTGCGAAGGAAAGCGACGTTCGGCAATCCGGTTTCGGTCGCATATTTGGCTCCCTTCCAGAGTCGTGCGCCTTTGATATCCACACCGATATAGTTCACGTCCGGATTCCGCTCCGCGAGCGAAGTCGTGTACTCCCCTTTTCCGCAGCCAAGTTCCAGCACAATGGGACAATTCCGTCCGTGAAACATTTTTTCGTTCCAATGTCCTTTCATCGGGTGGTCCTTGAGATTCAGCGGTGACCAAAATTCTCCCGCCTGCCTGTCAAGCACTTCACCTGACGCCGGCTGAAGCAGGCATGCAAATGTCTCGTTCTCACTGAATTTCTTTAATTTTCCGTGTCCCATATCCTATCTCGTCTTCCTTGTAACTTTAATTCCCATTCCAGTCACTCCATATAATTTCACTGTATCTTCGGGAATCTTCACATATAGCTTCCACATCCCGTGACGCACCGGTTCGAGACGTTCTCCAGCCTTGACTATCAATGCCTTGTCATAATATGAAGAATCGGCGATGGAGGCTCTTCCCGCAAGCAGTTCGTTTTCATAGACCTGCCCGTCAGGAGACTCCCAAAGAAGGTTCAGAGGCATCGAACTGAACCTTGAAAACCGCCTGTCGATGCATGAGAATGCAGAAATCAGGGAGATGTCGTAGCACGACAGCGAGTCCTGCATATCCACGTCGAAGACATAGCGCCCGTACGCGTCACGCGATGCATTGCGGACAAACTGCTCAGAGCTTACAGGCCTTGAGCAGGACGGCAGCACCATGAGCACCGCCACTACAAGCAGATATAACTGCCTATTTGTCATTCTTTTTCGTAGGATTCTCCTGACGGGGACGCCCCTGTCCTTTTCCTGGACGCCTGTCACGCTCACGCTGATTTCCGCGCGGCCTGTTGTCATCACGTCTGGGCTTGTTTCCCTGATTGCGGCGTTTCTTCCGCGCAGGTGCATCGAAACGTGTGATGCTGTCGTCACCTACTGCCGTGATGAATTCCGGCATCTCCGGTTCCGGCTCCGTCTTGAGAGACTCCGGCTTGACCCCGTTCCTGTTCATCTTGATGATTTCACGCACCTCTGAAGCGGCCAGAGGGAACAAATTCGCCAACGAGCCCTTGTCATAAGAGAAATACATCACTTCCTTCAGGATGTCTGTCTTCATCAGATATGCAAGTCCGTCCTGGAATTCAAGAGGCTCAGATACACGTGGTATCCTGGACTGGGCATCGAGATATGTCGCCACCTCATAATTCAAGCAGCATTTAAGCTTACCACATTGGCCTGCAAGCTTTTGCGGATTCAGAGAGAGATCCTGGCAACGCGCTGCCGCTGTGGTTATCGACTTGAAATTGGTGATATAGTTCGTACAGCAAAGTTCTCTTCCGCAGATACCGAGTCCGCCGATGAGTCCGGCTTCCTGGCGCGCTCCTATCTGTTTCATTTCGATACGGATACGGAATTCCTCGGCGAATACCTTGATGAGCTGCCTGAAGTCGACACGTCCGTCAGCGATATAATAGAAAATCGCCTTGGTGCCGTCGCCCTGGAACTCCACATCACCGATTTTCATGTCGAGACCAAGTTCCACGGCAATCTGGCGGGCGCGAATCATCGTTTCCTGCTCGCGCGCGATGGCTTCCTGCCATTTTTCAATGTCCAGCGACTTCGCCTTCCTGTAGATTTTCTTGAATTCCGTATTTGCAGGGTCAATGCCTTTGCATTTCATCTGCCTTCCGACTATCGGGCCTTCCAAGGTCACGATTCCCAGGTCATGGCCGCTCTGCGCTTCGACGATCACAAGGTCGCCCATCTTGACGCTCTGTCCGGAGGCATTGGTATAGATGCCTTTACGGGTATTCTTGAACCTGACTTCGAACAGGTTGGAGTATTGCCCCTGGGCAATGCCTTTCAGCCAGTTATAGTCTTCGAGCTTGCAGCAGCCGCGTCTGTACGTGCAGTTCAACTCATCGTTTTCGTCACGCGTTACCGTGCAGCCCCGAAGGCAGTCAAATTGTATATTTTCGTTGTTGTCCATCCTACTTCTATATATTGTTGTTGGCCTTACGGCTCCAAATCACCTATATATTAACGAACAGGCGGTTCACCATGTTCGTGAAAACAATTTTCTGATTTACGTTGCGCACTACCAGCGAATGCGCCTTGGTTATGATCATCAGTGCCCTCTGGCAAAACTCAGGGCCGCATTTGCGCGCCGCCTCGGCATAAAAATCCTTATCCTCCGGACGAATTCCTGCAATGTCGGTCATGTTCTGCTGAAGCATGTATATCTTTCTGACACAATCGCCCGCAAATTTACAAAAAGCTTTCTGTTTCTCACGCGAATCCAGCGCCGCTATCGCCTCCCCGGTCTCCAGCACCGCAAGATAATTCCGGTCAATGATGCCGTCCATGAGCTGCATGAACATATCCATCATGCCGACATTGTCATCCCTCTCCGCCAGACTCCGGATAGCATTTCCGATGCTGCCGGACGCAAATTCCGCCGCATACCCGGCGGTTTCCGGGTCAATGCCGGCCCATCGTGGCAGCGCCCCGGCGATTTCTTCCCGCGTCGCAGGCATCACCCTGATCAGCTGACACCTCGAACGTATCGTCTTCAACACCCTTTCCGGCTGATGTGTCACGAAAAGGAACAAAGTCTTCTCGGACGGTTCCTCGACGATTTTAAGCAGCCTGTTCGCCGCCTCCTGGTTCATTTTCTCCGGCAGCCATATTACGACAGCCCTATAACCATCTGAAAATGAAGACAATGACAATTCATTGAGAATATTTTTCGCGTCCGCTACGGATATTGACGAAGCCTTTTTCTCTATCTCCAGCGCCTCATAGAGTTCATTCTCCATGAAGAACGGATTCCGCACGAAAAGGTCTCTCCACTTCTGGATGAAATCAGATGAGGTTACTTTTTCTCCAGCCACGGGGAAGACGAAATGGAGGTCCGGATAGATAAGCTTCCCGGTCTGGTTACATGAAGGGCAGACGCCGCAGGAATCATTGTCATGCCTGCTGCGGCAGTTGAGATACTGCATGAAGGCGACTATCAATGCCAATGCCCCGCAGCCCTCGTTTTCATGGAACATCATTGCATGAGGAATGCGGCCGCTGTCAGCCATCCTGACCAGAGCTGCCTTCACTTCCGCATTTCCTATGACGTCCGAGAACTTCACGACTTCCTTACCGCTGTATATTCCGCAATATCTGAAAGCATCCCGACTTCACGGACATCGCCCAGCGGACGAAGCGCTATCTTGGCATTGTCCACGAACTCCTGGAGACGCATCTTCGCGTACTCCATTCCACCTTCAGATTTCACAAATGAAACTATATCTTTCTGATAATCAGGATGGTCGTCAATATTGCAGACCATTCTCCTGACTTCCTTGGCCCTCTCCTCACTGACATTTTTCAAGGCCCCGAGCAACGGAAGAGTAATCTTGCGTTCCTTGAGGTCCAACCCTGCCGGCTTGCCGGTCTGCTGGTTGTCCAGATAGTCGAAAATGTCATCCTTGATCTGGAAAGCCTGGCCCAGGCACTTCGCGTAAGTCCGGACAGCCTTCATCTTTTCTTCAGAAGCGCCCACGGACATTGCCCCGGAAGTCGCAGCAGCGACGAACAGCGACGATGTCTTGTTGTAGATTATCTTGTAGTAATCCTGTTCCAGCGTGTCCCCGGTATCGGCTTTCTGGAGCTGAAGCAGCTCACCCTCAGCGAGATCGGAAAGCGTAGCGGCGAAAATGCGTATCACTTTCGCAGAGGAATTGGCACTTGCGAGGATGTTTTCCATGCCTTTCACAAGCCAATAATCGCCAAGCAATACCGATGCCCTGCCGCCGAGAAGAGACATTACCGTAGGAACTCCGCGGCGCATCGGACTGTCGTCAGCCACGTCATCATGCAGAAGCGTGGCATTGTGCAGCAGTTCGACCGCAGAAGCATAAAGCAGAGTATCTTCCGTCACGAAACCGCCCGAACATGCCCTGGCAGCCAGCAGACACAGCACGGGACGAATCTGTTTCCCCGAATGTGCCAATACCGACTTGTTGGTCTTGTCCAGCAATGCGATGTCGCTGGAGAGGGACTTGCCCATGAGCGCATTCACCCCCGCCAAATCCTGTTTCAGATATTCTTTAATGCCCTTATAATCCATGCTTTACCTAGTTCTAGTCATTAGCTGACGGCAGCATTGAAACCAATTCCTCGACCGTGCGCGGAAAACTTATCAATGCGCGTGACGCCTCGTCCAACATGCCGGTCTGCACATAAAAATCGAGAAGGTCAATGAATTTGTCATAAAAGCCTCCGAGGTTCAACGCCAGCACTTTGCCGTCATATTTATGCAGCTTCGCCAATGTCAATGTCTCCACGATTTCGTCAAGCGTCCCGATGCCTCCGGGCAATGCAATCGCAGCGCATGTCCCTTCACGCATCTTTTCCTTGCGCTCTGACATCGTGTCTGTCCATACGACCTCTGAAAGCGAGCCGTACACATATTCGTTCATGAAACGCGGGATAATCCCGATGTGGCAACCGCCGCACTTCGTCACGGTGTCGGAAACGACTCCCATCGTGCCCTTGACCGTGCCTCCGGAAACAATCGCGAATCCTTTTCCCACAGCCGCACGGACGAACTGTCCGGCAGCAGCGTTATATTCAGGGGCAATGTCGTTGCTCGCCGAGCAAAAAACCACTATTTTCTTCATATCAGAACATGAATGCCAATGAGAATGTCACGCCGTTGAAGTTACGTCCATCCTTGAACGCGTTCTTTACCGTCTGGCCGACATCGTTCATTTTCCCGCTTTCCGAATACAATGAGCCGAAGTTCCAGAAATATTTGACCGAGAACTGGATTTTCCAGATGTCTACACCGGCACCGAGTCCCAGTCCGTATTCCCATCTTGCCATACCGGCTCCGTCGAAAGAATTGGACTTGACAGGAGCCTTGTCGCCTTCGTACTTTTTAGCCTTGGCGAACAATCCGTAACCTACGAACGGTTCCGCGAACACATAAGGCCTGAAAGCCATGAGATCGGGTCCCCACTGAATCTGCACAGGGAGTTCGAGATATGCAGCCCTGGTATCAAGACGGAACTTTTCAGGACCGACATCGCTCAATTTGGTTCCCTTGGTCTGGAACAACAAAGACGGCTGGACTGCAAATCCAAAGGCTATAGGAAGTTCCGCTGTAAGGCCGATGTGATATCTTCCTATTGATTTAGCATCCACATTCTTCGCGTTGGAAGAAGATGAAGAGACACCGGCCATCAAACCCGCGCGAGCCTTGCCATAGCCACCTGCATAAGCATTGGCCGACAAGGACAGGGCTGAGATGACAGCTGCTGCCGTTAAAAACAATTTCCTGAACATGATTGTTTAGAGTAATGCGTCTATTTTAGCAGTAATCTCGGATTTAGGAACAGCGCCCACCAGTCTGTCGACAGCTTTGCCGTCCTTAAAGAAAATAAGAGTCGGAATGCTTCTGATGCTGTACTGAGCTGCAATCTCCTCACAGTCATCAACATTGCATTTGACAATTTCAACTTTGCCTTCATATTCCGAAGCGACTTCTTCCACTACCGGAGCAAGCGCACGACATGGTCCGCACCATGTAGCCCAGAAATCCACAACTACCGGAACCGAGCCGGAAATGATATCAGAAAAATTTTCGTTGGTAACTACTTTTGCCATAATCTAAATACTATTTAATCAGTTTACAAACTTACAAAATTTTATTGACAATAAACGCGCCAGTTTTTCTGATTTTCCGGAACAGATCCCGTGTTCTCCAGAAAATGCAATCAGCCTCCGAAGCAGGGCAACACCCCACCTCGAAGGCTAATCCTATACAACTCAGCTATTTACAGCTTCTAGAATGCTTGTTCCGCACCCCAGACGAAAGCCCTGAGCCCCAGATCCGGGGTCTCTTCATCTTTCGCTTTGAGGTCTGCCAGAATAGGCTGGACCTTGTCATCCTGCACAAATGTCAGGAGAGCATGATTCTGTACCGGCCACGCATGGTTTCCATAATGAGGCTCACCGTTCACAGAACCGCGTCCGTCAATGTTTTCCCAGCGTGTGAAACCTCTCTGCTCATGAGCATCAAGCACTTCCACGATTTCCTCGTTGTATGCCTGGTTATATGATATGAATATTGCTTTCATCGTAACTGTATATTTTATGCGTTAAGTGCAGCTGCCTTCTTGGCAAGTTTCTTCTGCTTGCGTTTCTCCTGTCTTGTTGCGAAGACGCAGTAGATAGTAGGAATCAGCACCAATGTAACCACTGTGGAGATGGAAAGACCCCATGCGACGGTGATACCGAGTGAACGCCACATCTCTGATCCTTCACCTGTACCGATTGCCATAGGAATCATACCGAGCACGGTAGTAAGGGTGGTCATGAGGATAGGACGCAGACGGCTACGGGCAGCAGCTACAGCAGCATCCAGGATTCCCATTCCCCTCTCACGCAGAAGGATGAGGTAGTCGATGAGCACGATACCGTTCTTCACCACAATACCGATAAGAATCAATATACCGATCATCGCCATCACACCGAGAGCCGTATTGGACAGCCACAGACCGAGAATCACACCGACAAATGCGAACGGCACGGAGAACATAATCACGAACGGACTCATGAACGACTCGAACTGAGAAGCCATCACCATGTATACCAATATGATAATCAATATCATGAGGGTTATAAGGTCCGTGAACATATCCTTCTGGTCCTCATAGTCTCCGGCAATCACCACGTCAAGTTCTGACGGTATATCCGTATCCTTGATAGCCTGTCCTGCAGCAGCCACACCATCACTCATCGCATGCGAGCCGTCGATGACACCGGACACCTTGATCATACGCTGTCTGTTCTTACGCTCGATGGTAGGAGGCACCTCCGTCTCGATTACCTTGCCGAGGTCCTTGATACGGATTCCATTGCCGGCACCATTGTAAATGATGATATTTTCAATGTCTTCGATGCTGGTTCTGAATCCCGGAGCATAACGTACTCTGATATCATATTCTTCACCATCCTCTCTATAGTAAGAGCCTACGGTTCCGCTCATTGCAGCACTTACGGCAGCAGCGGCAGCAGTGGTGTTAAGGCCATTTGCAGCAAGTTTCACCCTGTCGAAATCTACCTGATACTCAGGAGTATACTGGTCACGGCTGAGGGTAACCTGTGCGAATGCAGGATTAGCGAGCATCTTTTCACGAAGTTCATTGGCAATCATGTCGGTGGTCTGGAAGTCGTATCCGTAAATCTCCACGTCCACGGTAGCAGCGCCACCCATACCGCCCATACCTTCCGTTACGGTACCCTTATGAATTTCAGGGTAATCGCGCAGGTCAGCACGGATAATGTCGGCAATCTCACTGGCAGAACGTTCACGGTTTTCCATACTTCCGAGGTTGATGCTCATCGAAATGATATTGGAGCCGTTGGTCTGCATACTTGCGAACGAGTTATCAGAGTCTGCCTGACCGAAGGTGTAGCTACATATCTGAATTTCAGGAACTTCTGAACAGATTCTGTCATACAGTTTCCTTGCGAACTCACCTGTAACCTCCTGCGATGTACCGGCATTGAGCTCGATGGATACTGACAGACGGCCCTGGTCGGCATGAGGGAAATACTCATTCTTGATATGTGGTCCGATGAGAAGCAGTACGGCTACGAAAATACCGAATGCACCGAAAATAACGGTCTTCCTGTTACGGACAGCCCAGTTGATAACCTTGGCGTAACCATCGGAAATAGCATTGAGACCCTTGTCGATAGGCGTAAACAACACATCGTGGAGTTTGCTCTTCTTCTTGCCAGCACGGAGCATTCTTGAACAAAGCATCGGTACCAGACAGAGCGAAACCAGAGCGGAAACTATCATGATGATGCTGACGATCCATCCGAGCTGGCGGAACATGATACCTGACATACCCGAAATAAGGGTCAACGGCAGGAACACGCAGAGCATTGTCAATGTGGATGCGATAATGGAAATACCCACTTCCTCTGTACCATGCACGGCTGCCTCCTTAGGTTTCTCGCCTCGTTCAATGTGCGTCGTGATGTTCTCAAGCGCCACAATGGAGTCGTCGACCACCATACCGATCGCGATGGACAATGCCGACATCGATATGACATTCAATGTGTTGCCCGTGGCGAACAGATATACGAGCGATGCCATCAGGGATATAGGGATGGAAAGTATGATGATGAACGTGGCTCTCCATCTTCCCAGGAAGACATATACCACCAGCATAACGACCAAGAAAGTGATTATGATGGTCTCCTTCAAGGAGTTGATACTGTTCTTGATATTGCTTGAAGAATCGATGACAGTCTCTATCTTGATATCCGTAGGAAGCGTTTCTTCGATAGTGGTGAGCGCTTTCTTGACACCGTCGATAACATTTACAGTATTGGCTCCGGACTGCTTCTGGATTACAATCTGTGCAGAGCGTCTGCCATTGGTAACTGCCTGCTGTTCTTTCTCTTCCTGTCCATCCCTTACGGTAGCGACATCTCTCAGATACACAGCATCACCATTCTTGTAGGCAAGAACAATGTCCAGCAACTCGGAAGGGTCCTTGAACTCCTTCTGGATACGCAAAGAATAAGTGTCGGAACCGACATCAATGCTTCCCGAAGGGATGTTCCTGTTCTCATAAGCAATGATGCTGGAAACGGTGGATATTGACAAGCCGTAAGCCTGGAGCTTGTTCGGATCGCAATACACCTGAATTTCACGGGTAGGTGCACCTGTAACTGATACAGTACCTACACCCTTGACTCTGGAAAGAGGTGTCGTCACCTTATCATCCAGAATCTTGTCCAGTCCCGGAAGGCTCTCATCCGCAGTCGCTGAAAGAATGAGGATAGGCATATCATCCGCACTGAACTTGAAGATGATAGGCGTGGAAGCCTGGTCCGGCAATGAGGAACTGATCATATCCAGCTTGTCCCGGACATTGTTCGTAGCTTCCTCAATTTCAACGCCGTAGTTGAATTCAAGAGTAATGATGGAAATGTTCTCCTTGGATTTGGAGGTCATATCCTTAAGGTCTGCCACTCCATTCAGTCCGTTCTCCAGGACCTTGGTGAGGTTCGTCTCAATATCAGCCGCACTGGCACCCGGATAGGACGACATCACGAGGATGACGTTCGCATCGAAGTCCGGATACAGGGCTATGGATGTTTTCGTAAACGAGAATATACCGAAGATTGCAAATGCCACGAAGAGCAATGCAGTCGTTACCGGTTTATTCACCGCTGTTCTATATATGCTCATAGATAATTCCTGTTAAAAAGTTATCCCACGGGGAGATTATTTCTGGACATTGACCTTGGAACCGTTCTTGAGGCTGGCCTGTCCCTTCACGACAACATTGTCTCCTTCTGCGATACCTGAAAGAATTTCATACTCTGTTCCAAAATGACGGCCGAGAGTTACGACAATCTCTTTCACGGTGTTGTCCGCCTGAAGAACGAATACTGACCTCACGCCTGAACCCTGCTGCTTCACGACGCAGTCGTCAGGTACGACAATGCTGTGGTTGCTGCCGAAGTTCACGGTTACGCGGGCATACATGCCCGGCCTGAGGAGACGGTCGCTGTTGGCAACATTGACCTCTGCCGTAAATGTATGGGTAGCAGCATCAATGGTAGGATAAATCCTGGCAATGCGGCCGGTGAAGGTCTTTCCCGGGAGAGCGTCTGCTGTCAATGTTACTGTATCATTTTTCTTTACCCTGGTATAGTCCATCTCGGAGATTCCGACGTAAAGCTTGACCGGAGTAATCTGCTCCACTACATATATAGGTGACCCGCCGTACATGTCGCCCTGGTCATAATTTCTCGCCGTAATGACGCCTGACACAGGTGAACGGAGAATGGTGTTCTCCAGAAGGTTCTGATACTGGCTGCGGGTAACATTGTATTTCAGCTCCATAGCATCGAAATCCGACTTGGAAACGCCGCCCTGCTCGTACAGTTTCTTGATACGGCTGTATTCCAATGAATCATTGGCCATGGAAAGCTTTGACTGGTTGAGGCTGACCTCGTCCATCTTCGCTACAATCTGCCCTGCACGCACGAAATCGCCTACCTCAACATAAATTTTCTGGATTCTGGAAGGGCTCTGCGGTGCAATGTTGTTCTTCGCGTATGCCTCTACATTGGCTGTATATACATCTGACTGAGGGACATCCTTATAAGATGCAGCCATAATTGTAACATTAGGCAGTCTTACTTCTGCTGCCTGCGGCTGCTCTGCCGTCTTGGAGTTGTTGTTTCCGCAGCTTACTGCCATCACAGCAGCAGCCACGTAAATGATAGTTCTAACGTTCATATTTTTCATTTCTTATTATCTGTTGTCAAGGTCCACATTTCCGTCCTCGTCGATAAAATCATGGCCGAGAATCTTTTCTAGGTTGGATTTCGCTACGACATATTCATATACGCTCTGCGATACGCCGAGCTTGGCCTGTGTAAGCGCCAGCTGTGCATCATTGAGTTCAGTGATGGTGCTGCGGCCTACATTGTAGGACTGGGTGGCGATATCGTATGCTTTCTGTGCGGTTTCCACAGCTTCCTGTGCTGCCGCATAGCTCTTCATCTTGGTCTCCATCGTATTGAGATACTGACGGATAGCTATCTTGAGCTGACGTTCGGTATCATTGATCTGGATGGCCAGTTCCGAAGCCTGGACTTTCGCCTGGCGGACGTCGTTGTAGCGCTTGCCGCCGGAGAAGATGGGAATATTGAGGCTGAGACCTACGTAAGAATACGGGGTCCATTTGTAGTCGCTGAACTTGAAGTCATTGGTCATGGCGTTCATGCTGAACGAGAATCCGAGGCCCAATGTCGGGATGTACGCATATTTCTGAAGTCTGACTGTCTCGGCAAGCTGTTCGGCCTGGATTGCAAGCTGGCGCATTGTCGTGTTGTAGTCAAGTTTCAATGATTCCGAACCGTAGCTGTCCGTCATCATGGCGTCGGAGTAGTCAGCGAGTTCGCCTGCCACGTCGATGTCCTGGTCCAGGTCCACGCCCATGACGGCTTTCAGTTGCCACAATGCGAGGATTACGGAGCTTTCAGCGTTATATACGTTAGGAATGGCATTGGCCACGGTAGATTTGGCTCTGGTGAAGTCAAGTTCAGATGCCTTCTGCGCATTGTAACGCATCCGGGTCTGCTCGAAGTTCTTTACGGCATTGTCATAGACGCTCTTGTATACGTCGAGGGCTTCCTTGGCGAGAAGCACGGCGTAGAATGACTGCTTCACCTGTGTAACCATGTCCAGACGTGACGAGCGGGCCTTTTCCACGGCAAGTTCCACGTTCTGTCCTGAAATTTTCAGGCTTTTCCAAAGCTGGGCATTGATGATCGGCATGTTGGCGGAGATTCCTGCGTTCCATGTGTTCCATCTGCCCACTTCGATGCCGCCGCCGGTAGGGAAGCTTGGCTTCGAGCTGTCAGTAGAGCCGGAATCCGTGGAGCCTGAGTCGGTAGTGCCTCCTGTGCCGCCGTCACCGTCCGATGACCCGCCGCCCATGATGCTGCTCATGTCCATATCCATATACATCACCTGTTTCTTGATTGTTCTCTGGAATGATCCTGTAAGATCAATCTGCGGGAAAAGAGATGCGTAAGTCCCCTTCTTGGCATATCCGGAGCGTTCGATTTCTTTGTCTGCCACCTGAACAGACGCGTTTTCGCTCAACGCTATCTTCAGTGCTTCATCCAATGTGATGACCGTCTTGGTCTGCGAACTGTCCGCTTCTTGCGCCACGGCATTCAGGGACATCATCACCGAGGCTGCAACCAGCAGTAATCTCGGAAAGATTCTATTCATAATTTAAACTCTAATAATTATTTATTTTCAACCTACTATTAATATCAACGGCGCGGCATGGTGCAAATACCAAGCCGAAAAATGTTCAAAAAATGACAATAAGTATATATATTATTATCTAAAACTCCACTTTTAGAGCTTTTTAGACAATAAAGCATGTTCTAAACGTTACAAGAATACCGTTATGCCAGAGGTTTTGCGTAATGCGTGGCAGGTTTTTTATGGTTCTGCACAGGAATGACAGCCTCCGCCGGCTGTTTTCTGACGAATGCATAAACCAGGAATCCTATGCCGATGAGGATGAACGGAATGCTGAGAATCTGTCCCATATTGAGGACCATGTTGTCCTCGAATGCTACCTGAGGTTCCTTGATGAACTCTATGAGGAAGCGCATGCCGAAACATACGATGAAGAATATGCCGATGAATGTTCCGCGATAAATCTTCTTCAGATTGAACTTATACATGCTCAGGAGCACGATACCGAGAATCAGGTAGCTCAATGCCTCGTAAATCTGGGTAGGATGTTTAGGTTCGGTTTCGCCCCTCAGGTCGAAGATGAAGCCCCAAGGAAGAGTGGTCACGTCTCCGTAAATCTCTGAGTTCATGAGGTTTCCAAAACGGATGAATGCTCCGGCAAATGCTACCGCAATGCAGAGGTGATCCATGAGCCACACGAAGTCGAAGTTGTTTTTCCTGCCGTAATGGTGTGCGTACCAGAGCATTGCAAAGAACAGTACAATGGTACCGCCATGGCTTGCAAGTCCTCCTTTCCAAGGCATGAATATTTCCAGGAATCCATGCAAGCTGCCGAAATAGTATTCAGGCTGATAGAAGATGCAATGTCCGAGTCTGGCACCCACGATGGTGCCTATCAACAATGTATATAGCAATGAGTCCAGCAGATTTTCGGAGATTCCTTCTCTTCTGAAGAACCATCGGAATATGAACCAGCCCAATATGAATCCCGCCACGAACAGAAGCGAATACCATCTGAGCCCGAACGAGCCTATATGAAAAAGAACCGGGTCCACATGCCAGTGGACGAATAACATTTCGAACATATACGTATAACCATTACTGTCATACAAAGTTACGTATATTTTCCGAACTGCAGTAATGGCGGTATGGATTTCTATTTATTTCACTCGTGTATTCATCTTGGCGTGGGTTGAATATGGGTTTGAATCCAGGTTTGAATCTGGGTTGAATGGATTGACAGATGGTTTTTTGGGTGTGGCGCGTTACTGATTGACTATGAACAGATTAAGCATTTTCAGAGTTACAGAACCTTCAACTCTGAAAATGCTTAACGCACTAAACACCAGGTTATTACGCGCCACACCCCAACACTCCTCTTCACGTCATATACAGGAAACCACGAACACGGATACGTCACACGAACACGTCACACATCACACTTCACAGCGTCCAAACCTGCCGCAGTTCATAGCCACGCAACCAGCCATACGCGACGCTTGCTTCCAAAACTTGCTTAGTCACCCCAAATACCGCCGTCTTCTCCTTGCTCAACACCGCATTCGCACATAACATCATAAACTTTGCCCGCCTCTATATACTTGGTAGCGTAAAAATCAATCCTCCTATGAAATGTCATAAATGGATCATAAGAACTACCTGTCCCAAGACCTTCAGGCATAGAAGCCAAATAATTCATAGCAGGAACCATAACATACCTGTAGCCTACAGAACCTTTACCATATTCCGAGGAGCCTTTCTCTGCAGGTGTCTCAAGATTAATCGAAAGCCTGATCCAAAACTTGCTGCTCGAATCAAACCCGGCATTGCCGAAATCCTCACTCACCTGTGCCTTTGCAAAATCCAACACAACCCGATTTGCCGCATTGGCAGTATGATTCACACACTTCAGACGAAGTATAGCACAGTTATGCTTGAACGCAAACGAGAGAGCACCCTCTTTCAGTTCAGACGTCGCGGTCATGACGTCGTAGGCGGAAAGGTTATCCACTTCGCCATCCTGCTTGCTGAAGTCAATGTCGATTTTCCCTTCGGAGTTCAATGTGGCAGCAGAGCCGTACAAGCCTGTAAACAGGGTCGATACGGAAACTCCATCCGGAACGGACTCTGCAGTGAACGACGTGCCTGCAGCCGTTTTGCTGAAGATGACAGGAGACGCCCCGCCATCATAATATGCATTGAAAGACTCTGCATCGCTCCACGAAACCTTCGTACCCGCTTTTTCGCCATAGTTTCCAATCTCATACACGGTCTTGGTCGCAGACGATGATATATAAGCATTGGCACACAAAGACTCTCCTGCCGTCTGAACTCCTTCTTTATTGCAAGCCGCAACGGCAAGTGCGGCAAGACAAAGGACAGAATAATATACTCTTTTCATAAGTTCTCCTCACCATTAATAAAACATTCCACCAAATTCGAAATCATCCGGGTCATCCGAATTTGCATTGGACGGCTTCGACCCGCTGTCGCAAAATCCATTTTCTGCAACAACATTGAAGACAGTCACTGATGGTGCTTCATAGCACGCTGCCTTCACTAAATCTGTTTTGTAAATATTCATCTCTTTTCTTTTTTAATACGATAGCGGCTATGATAGGCGCCATACGACATGATTTTCGACCGACAAAAGTATATCTGAGAGGCTCTCACGCCAAAAATTCTTTGTAAAGAAATGTTACTTTAACGGATAAACGATTAAGTGCCAGCTCGTTACAACAAGCCGACACTCTTAACACACGAAAACAAGCTCCATGTGAAACCCTAAAGGGAATTATGTTGCTTTAAGAGGTAAAACGTTACTGAAACAACTTTTCAACACGAGAGGAAACCTCTTCATAAACGTCTGACACAGACTTTCTTGCCTTGTAAAAAGTAACCCTGGAGGTAAAATCGGACTCAGCAGCTACCACGTCCTGGATAGCATCAGGATATCTCAATTTATACAAACGCGCATATTCAAGCCTGAACATATTCACGAGACGATAATAGCCATGAAGAGCTATGAACTTGTCCGCTTTCTGCGCATTGCCGCGACTGACTGCCGACAGGACTTCGGTCTTCAATAAGTGAGGCTCCTTGAAATGACGCCCGATTATGGTGAGGACCTCATCTTCGATACTGCCTGCCGTGCAGCACAATTCCTGAGGAACACTCTCCACAGGCTGCAACTCAGGCAGGGACCTGCCTTCCTGAGGCTTCAGAATCACACAAAGAAGCCATACGAACACGACAGAATATAAGAGATTGTTCGCAAAGAAGAGCCAAGGGTCCTTCGTCAGAAACAGCACCCAGCCCAGCAATATAAAAACAAACGGCAACCACAGGACCTTGCGGGCAAACTTCAACGGAAAATCCTCCGGATTGGAATAGTTGTCATTCACGTACAGGTCAATGTCTTTTTTCAGTCTGGAAACCGTGAATCCTGCCACTACCGTCGACAACATTCCTGCAACGGCAGAGCCATTGTAAATCAACCTCTCATGGGAAGAGAAAAACTGAGGGCAAATGACAAGGACGAGCAAAAGTGCAGCCATCCATAGCAATTCGCACAGGTTGACTATCTTTCTCCACAAAAACTTGCCGCGAAGCTCCCATCTGAAATAAATCCTGTACAAAACCGACACTGCCAGGGAAATGTATATAATCCAAACAGATAAGGCATAAGTCATTACCGCAGGTTCGGACGGCATCAGCACATACGGAACCAACAGGACCGGCAGCGCAAAGAAAAGCGACATCTGTCTTCTGGCGGGATAGTACACCTTTTCATTGTCAGAATATGGCGAGCACATGTGAAACCACCGTACGACTGCACAAACCAGCCCGGCAACAATCAAAACAAGACAAGCGTCAGAAAATAGCGCTTCGCGAGATATGGACATCCAAAACATCATTACCAAATAAAGAAGGCAGCCTGAAAAACAGACTGCCCCTCTATGATTTTAAAATCTCCGCCACCAGGGCATTGAACTTAAATTATTCATTTACAGCTGCTACGCCTGGGAGCACCTTACCCTCGATTGCTTCGAGAAGGGCGCCACCACCGGTAGAAATGTAGGAAACCTTGTCGGTAAGACCGAACTTGGTGCAGCATGCTACAGAGTCACCGCCGCCGATGAGTGAGAATGCGCCCTCAGCAGTAGCCTCGGCGATAGCATTGCCGATAGCCCTTGAACCTGCGCAGAACTCGTCGCACTCGAATACGCCTGCAGGACCGTTCCAGAGGATGGTCTTGCAACCCTTGATAGCCTCGGCGAATTTCTTCTGAGCCTCAGGACCTGCGTCCACACCCTCGAAACCGGCAGGGATGGCTGTTGCCTGAGCAACCTTGTACTCTGAACCTGGTTTGAGAGACATTGTAGCGAAATCGAGACCGTTGGTAACGACTGCATCAGGAGCCATAATGAGCTCAACACCATTCTCTTTAGCCTTCTTCTCCACGTCGAGAGCCACGTCGAGCTTGTCCATCTCTACGATAGAATCGCCGATCTCGCCGCCGTGAGCCTTTGCAAATGTATATGTCATACCTCCGCAAAGGATGAGCTTGTCAACCTTTCCGAGAAGGTTCTCGATGATACCGATCTTGGTGGAAACCTTGGAACCGCCCATGATGGCGATGAAAGGACGCTTGATGTCGCTGAGGACATTGTTCACTGCCTTGACCTCTTTCTCCATGAGAAGGCCGAGCATACGGTCCTCCGGTTTGAAGAACTCAGCGATGACAGCTGTAGATGCGTGCTTGCGGTGAGCTGTTCCGAACGCATCCATAACCCAGCAGTCAGCATAAGAAGCGAGCTTCTTGGCAAACTCCTTCTGTGAAGCCTTCATAGCTTTCTTGGCCTCGTCATAAGCAGGATCTTCCTTGTCGATTCCTACAGGCTTGCCTTCCTCTTCAGGATAGAAACGGAGGTTCTCAAGCAAAAGCACCTCGCCCGGTTTGAGAGCAGCAGCCTGCTCGTCAGCCTTCTGGCAGTCAGGAGCGAACTGTACAGGAACGCCAAGCTCCTTGCTTACCGTGTCAACTATTTGAGAAAGAGAGAGTTCCGGTTTAACTTTTCCCTTTGGCTTGCCCATGTGGGACATGATGATGAGGGAACCGCCTTTTTCAAGAATGAGTTTGAGTGTAGGAAGAGCACCGCGGATACGGGTGTCATCTGTAATCTTTCCGTCCTGGATAGGAACGTTGAAGTCCACTCTCACAATAGCTTTCTTACCTTTGAAGTCGTAAGAATTAATGTTAGATGCCATACTAAATAATATTATTTTGTTATAACTTTCTTCTGATAATCTCCCGCAGGACCATCACACCAGCCTGCAAAGTTAGTAAATTCCGGCAAATTCCGTACCGTTATTTTTCACCGCAGTACATCCGGCAGATACCGAATGTGAACGACTTATGACGGACATTGCGATAGCCGCAGTCCCTGAGCGTCTGCATGAACTCCTTCTTGCCCGGAAAATTCAGCACCGACGCCGGAAGATATTTGTATGCAGCCTTGTCACCCGACACCTTCCCGCCTATAACCGGCAGAATATGAAGGAAATACAGTTTATACAGCCATCTCATCACAGCATTGGACGGAACGGAAAGTTCCAGAATCACCAGCTCTCCGCCAGGCCTCAACACACGCAGCATCTCCTTCAGCCCCTTTTCCCTATTCTCGAAATTCCGCACGCCGAACGCCACGGTCACGCGGTCGAACGTCCCGTCCTCGAAACGCAGGTTCTCGCAATCGCCGGTCTCGTACGAAATCATTTTCTCCAATTCTGCCGCCTTGACCTTCTCGCCCATAATTTTCAACATCCCCGCCGACAGGTCCACGCCAATGACTTTCCCCGGCCAATATCCGCCGGTACGCAAAAAGTCTCCGGCATCCGTATCCTCCTGAGACTGAGCCGCATCACGGTTGCCGGCCGCTCTCCGAAGCATCTCCTTCGCTATCGCAATCGAAAAATCGCCCGTCCCGCAAGCGATGTCGAGCACATGCAGCCCGCCGGTTTCGCTATCCCCGGCCGCAGCCATCGCCCTCTCCGAGCCATTCGGCCTGAAGATTTGGTTCAATGCTCTTTTTCGCCAAGTTTTGTCAATGTCGAGCGACATGATGTGATTCAACTTGTCATATTCGGGAGCAATGCTGTCGAACATGTCCTGGATGTTTTCTTTCTTAGGCATATCTTAACGCTTGAGTCTTATTACAATGCTGAGAGGCAGCACTTTTCCGAAACGGTCCCTCAATGCAAGTTCTCCGGATTCCAGCTCATAACCGGCAAGTCCAACCGTAGCGCCAGGCTCCTGGAGGCCAAATGCTTCACGCACCACAGTCTCGCCGAGCACCGGCGAAAAGCCATTGGAATAAAGGTTCAATACCAGGAAGCTGTTTTCCGGAGCAAGAATAGTATTGACGGTCTTCATCATTTCGAAAAGACACTCGTCAAGCTTCCACTTTTCGCCGTCTGTACCATGTCCGTAAGCAGGCGGATCAAGGATAATCCCCTGATACACATTGCCCCTCTTGGCCTCCCTTTTGGCGAATTTCATAGCATCCTCCACTACCCAGCGGATTCCATCAAGTCTGCTTACATCCTGGTTCCCATGAGCCCATGTAACTACCTGACGCACAGAGTCCAGATGTGTCACATCCGCCCCGGCAGCCTTTGCTGCAAGCGATGCCCCGCCGGTGTAGGCGAACAGATTCAGCACCTTCGGCCTTCCGTCTGCCGCCACTCCGGATGCAGAAGGATTCTTCCGGGCATTCTCCACCAATTTGGATGTTTCCCTATAGATATATTCCCAGTTCGATGACTGTTCCGGGAAAACGCCGACATGCTTGAAGGAAGTAAGTCCCAGCCTCAACGAGAAATCAAGCCCCTTCTGCGCTCCATGATACTTTATATACCATTGGTCATCAGTACGTTTCAGACGTTCCCATGTACCGCTGTCTTCCTTGCCCGCCTTCGCGAAACCGGCACCAGGGCGGAAACGTGTATGCGCCATGTGCTCCCATTCGCCCGCCGGCATTGTCTTACCCCACAGAGCCTTGGGCTCGGGCCTTATCATGTAATAATTGCCGAACCTTTCCAATTTCTCGCCATCTCCGGAATCGACAAGTTCGTAGTCTTTCCAGAATATTCCTGGATATTCTATCATCGTCTGTATTTTTAATATTTTTTAACCGAGCATGCTTGCCCTCACGGCAGATTCCACAGCAGATCCAATCTCCTCACGCTGAGCCTCTTCCGTGATGTTCGCCAACACCGGTGCCATGAACGAAATCATCTGGAGCACCTGCGCCTCATCTTCCGGAATACCGCGTGAACGCATATAGAACTGCTCATCCTCATTAAGCTGCCCCACCGTAGCGCCGTGTGAACACTTCACGTCATCCGCATAAATTTCCAGCTGCGGCTTGGCTTCCGCTTTCGCGCCGTCCGACACGACCAGGTTATGGTTCGTCTGATATGCCTCCGTCTTCTGCGCATCCGGTGCCACGACGATTTTTCCGTAGAACTTCACGACAGCATGCCCTGCCGCAATACCATTGAACAACTGGTTCGACGTGCAGGAAGGCACCCTGTGACGCACCTCCGTGCGGATGCCGACCTTCTCGTCCCCGCCGCAAAGATACAGCCCGGACACATTCACATCAGCGCCCTCGCCTACGATATCGACCGCCAGAGGCAGGTCAATGCTCGTTCCGGGCATGATGACCACGACAATGTTCACCTTCGCCCCGGCTCCGACAATGACGTTCGCGAAAGGAAGTTCTGACAATGCCTCCGTGTCCCCTCCAAGCACATACACTTTCTCAAAGGTCTCGCCGTCAGCTATTTCCAATGTCTTTTCATTCCGCACCAAAGGAAGGTCCACATAGTGTCCCGCATCATGCTTGGGTGACGGGTCCAGACGCTCGGAGATGCTCATCTCCGATTCCTGAAGGCATAGTTCCAGAGCTTTGTTGCTATCTTCCATACTCATTCCTCTAGAAAATATCGTAACCTTTCTCCTCGATTTCGTCCACGAGTTCACGTCCCGCGGTAGTGACGATCTTGCCGTCCTTCAGCACATGAACGATATCCGGGACAATGTAGTCAAGCAATCTCTTGTAGTGAGTTATGACAATGGCTGATTTTTCAGGGGTGTGCAGGGAGCGTACGCCTTCTGCCACAATCCTGAGGGCATCCACGTCCAGGCCGCTGTCGGTCTCGTCCAGAATGGAAAGGGTCGGGTCCAGCATTGCCATCTGGAAAATCTCGTTACGCTTCTTCTCGCCGCCGGAGAAGCCCACATTAACCTCTCTCTTGGCGAATTCCGGACGCATCTGCACGAATGCCATCTTATCTTTCATAAGTTTCAGGAAATCACCGGCTTTCATTGGTTCGAGACCTTCCGCAGCACGTTTCGCATTGACGGCGGTCTTCATGAAATTCGTGATGGTCACTCCCGGAATCTCTATTGGATACTGGAATGACATGAAGATTCCCGCCCAGGAACGCTCCTCCGGAGACATTGCCAGCAGGTCCTTGCCCATGAATGAGATGCTGCCCTCGGTAACAGTGTATAAAGGTTTGCCTGTCAGCACACTGGACAATGTACTTTTACCTGCCCCGTTAGGTCCCATGACTGCGTGGATTTCGCCTTTCCTGATGACCAGGTCGATGCCTTTCAGAATTTCCTTGTCACCCACGGAAGCATGCAGCCCCTTGATTTCCAATAATATATCGTTTGCCATAATTTTAACGCTTTTTCATCATGCAAAGATACAATATATTTACTATATTTGTCGCAAGAACATCAAAGGGGTGCTGTGCGTTTGGAGCACGGCTGAGATTACACCCTCAAAACCTGACGCAGGTAATGCTGCCGCAGGGATTGAAAACAATCTTGTCCGCAGACCGCGGAAAAACTTCTCCCAATGATGTCTGACCAATAACAATTAAAACATCTAAGTAATGGGTTATCAGGCATTTGACCAATATGCATCAGAATACGATGCTTGGTTTCTGGAAAACACTAACGTACTCGAAACGGAACTGCGGCTTGTGGCTGCCAGTCTGAAAGATTCAGGCAAGATTCTTTCCATCGGATGCGGCAGCGCATTGTTCGAAAAACTGCTCGCAGACAAATACGACATCCGCATTGAACACGGCATTGAACCGGCCGAAGGCATGGCGGCAATCGCGAGAAAGCGCGGCTTCGACGTGGAAATAAACACGGCGGAAGATGCGGATTACGGTGAGGAACTTTACGATACGGTGCTCTTCAACGGCTGCCCTTGCTACATGCAGGACCTCGGCCTCGCCCTCAGGAAAGCACACAGGGCATTGCGCAAAGGCGGCAAGGCGGTGGTAATCGACGTGCCGAAAGAAAGCGCCTACGGACTCATATATAATCTGGCACTCGCTGTCGGCACATGGGACCATCCGCTGCTCGAAGGCTGCAAACCGAAAGATCCATATCCGATCGAACTGGTGAAACAGGCTTCATGGCGCACCACGAAAGAGAAATCCGACATCATGGCTGCCAACGGCTTCGGCGACTTGGAATATAAACAGACATTGACGCTCGACCCCCATTACTCATACACTGCTGTCGAAGACCCAATAGACGGCTATGACAGAGGCTCTTACGTAGCAATCATCGGTTATAAGAAGTAACAACATGACATGGAGCGAACAGGCTTGGAAAAGCATTGACCCGATTCTCGACGAAATCCGCCGGCATCCTTTTTTAACGGAGATGGCGGACGGGACGCTTTCACCAGCGAAATTCGCGAAATATCTCGCCCAGGACAAACTGTACCTCGCGAACTACGGCAGGGAAATGAAGGCTCTCGCGGCAATGTTGCCGGACGGGGAACTCGGCGATCTCTACCGTCGTTTCGCAGAAGACAGCATGGCAGCGGAACACGATCTCCATGCAGAACTGAGCAAAATGGGGTACGAGCCAGCTGATACAGAGCCACTTCCGATAACATTGGCCTACACGGGGTACACGTCGGGAATCATTGCCGGAGGCGACCTTTCCCTTTCAATGGCGGCAATGCTGCCCTGCATGTGGGTCTACAACGAGGTCGGCAAATATATCCTGAGCATCGCGAAGCTGGAAAACAACCCGTACCGCAGCTGGATAGAGTGCTACTCCTCCGAAATGATGGATGACGGGGCACGGCACAGCGTGGAGATGACGGATTCCCTGGCCGACAGCGAAACCGAAGACCGCCGCAAGGAAATGACTGCGGCATTTCTAAAATCAACCAGGTACGAACTCATGTTCTGGAACCAGGCATACACGGATGAAAATGAAACATTATAACATAGTTCTCACAATCGCCGGAAGCGACTCTGGAGGAGGCGCAGGAGTACAGGCGGACATCAAGACAATTTCCGCATGCGGGTGCTATGCGGCATCGGCAATAACGGCAGTCACCGTTCAGAACACATTGGGAGTCAATGCGGTAAGCGCCGTTCCTGTGGATATTCTGGAAGGACAGATAGACGCCGTGCTTTCCGACATCGGAGCAGATGCCGTGAAAATCGGAATGCTGCATTCTTCGGAAGTCGTGCGCTGCGTGCGCAAGATGCTCGACAAGTACAATGTGAAAAATGTGGTTCTGGACCCTGTCATGGTATCGACGTCAGGCCACAGGCTTATCGAAGAGGAGGCCATCGCATCACTGGTTTCCGACCTGCTTCCGAGAGCAAGAGTCATCACGCCGAACATTCCGGAGGCGGAAATCCTGCTCGGCGGAGAACAACTGGCATTGCAGAAGGACCTTCCTGATGCGGCACGCAGGCTGGCGGACAAATGCGGTGCCAGCGTCCTGCTGAAAGCGGGGCACCTGACCGAGGAGAAACTCGTGGATATCTTCTACGATGTGGAAGACGGCAAGGTTTATGAACTTCCGTCCGCGCGCATCCATACCAGGAACACTCATGGCACAGGCTGTACGCTTTCGTCCGCTTTCGCGTCAATGCTTGCGAAGGGTATGAGCCTTCCGGATGCGGCCGCAGCAGCGAAAGACTATATAAATGAGGCAATTATCGCCGGCGCTGAATACGAGATAGGTCATGGATTCGGCCCGGTGAAACATTTTTATAAGTTTTTTTAAGGATTACTAAACTTTGGAAAGATGAATGTCAAGGTTAACAACAAGCCGGTAGAGACGGCGGCTTCCACATTGAAAGAACTGGCGGAGCAGCTCGGATTGCCGGAAAAAGGCGTGGCCGTAGCAGTCGGCAGCAAGATGATACCCCGCAATGAGTGGGCGGAATGCGCCATCGCCGATGGGGACAACATCATCGTCATAAGAGCATCTTGCGGAGGTTAAAGAGTTATGCTTCAATACATTTCACATTTTACGCCGCAGATAAGCTATGCGGAAGGAATAAGAATGGCGCTGGAAGGTGGCTGCCGTTGGATTCAGCTGAGGATGAAAGATGCTCCTGCCGAGGAAATCATCGCATGTGCAGAGGAGGTCCTCCCGCTATGCCGCCGCCATGGGGCGAAATTCCTTCTGGACGACCATGTGGAACTGGTCAGACAACTTGGCGCGGACGGCGTGCACCTTGGAAAAAATGACATGCCGGTGGATGAGGCCAGGAAAATCCTCGGGCCGGACATCATTATAGGCGGCACCGCCAATACCATAGAGGATATAATACGGCTTCATAAACAAGGCGCCGACTATATCGGCTGCGGTCCGTTCAGGTTCACCACCACCAAGAAGAACCTTTCACCGATACTCGGGCTGGACGGATACAAAAGCATTGTCCTGAAAATGAAAGAGTTGGGGATAGATTTACCGATTGTCGCCATCGGAGGCATAACGGTGGAGGACATACCCGCGGTCATGGAGACAGGCGTGAGCGGCATCGCATTGAGCGGAGCTATTCTCGGCGCCCCTGATCCCGTGGAAATGACAGCAAGAATAATTGAAACAATAGATAACAGATAAATATGGAAAAATTAGTTATTGCAGGAAGAGAATTCAATTCCCGCCTGTTCCTTGGAACTGGAAAATTCAATTCCAACACACTGATGGAGAAAGCCATCCTCGCATCAGGCACCGAAATGGTGACTCTTGCAATGAAACGTATAGAGCTTGAGGACAAGGATGACGACATGCTCAAGCATATCAATCATCCCGGCATACAGCTGCTTCCGAACACGTCCGGCGTAAGAAACGCTGAAGAGGCGGTGTTCGCGGCACAGATGGCACGCGAGGCTTTCGGTACCAATTGGCTGAAACTGGAGATTCATCCGGACCCGCGCTACCTGCTGCCTGACTCCGTAGAGACATTGAAGGCGACTGAACAGCTCGTCAAACTCGGCTTCGTGGTACTGCCTTATTGCCAGGCCGATCCGACATTGTGCAAACATCTGGAAGAGGCCGGAGCTGCTACCGTCATGCCGCTCGGCGCACCTATCGGAACCAATAAAGGATTGCAGACCAGAGACTTCCTGCGCATCATCATTGAGCAGGCTACCGTTCCTGTCGTAGTGGACGCAGGTATCGGAGCGCCAAGCCACGCGGCGGAAGCCATGGAATTGGGAGCATCCGCATGTCTCGTGAACACGGCAATCGCTGTGGCAGGTGACCCTGAGGCAATGGCCGTGGCATTCAAGAATGCCGTCGAGGCCGGCAGAATGGCTTACGAGGCCGGACTGGGAGCACAGAGCGACAGTTTCGTCGCAGAGGCCAGCTCTCCGCTGACCGCATTCCTTGACGAATAACAGGAGGGCGAGATGTTTACAGATGAACTTGCCAAGATAGATTGGGACGAAACGACGGCGCGCATTGCAGCGAAAACTGACAATGACGTGCGCAGGGCACTGGGAAAGGCGCATTGCGACGTGGAAGATTTCATGGCGCTCATTTCGCCGGCAGCAGAGCCGTATCTGGAGACGATGGCGGCGCTCAGCCGTAAATATACGGAGGAAAGGTTCGGAAAGACCATGTCAATGTTCATTCCGCTGTATATCACCAACTCATGCATCAATTCCTGCGTTTATTGCGGATTCCATGCAAGCAATCCGATGAAGAGGGTCATACTGACTCCGGAGCAATGCGAGGATGAGTACAAGGCCATCAAGAAGCTGGCTCCTTTCGAGAACTTGCTGATAGTCACGGGAGAGAACCCGGTGAAAGCAGGTGTGCCTTACCTGGCGAAGGCGCTGGATATAGCGAAGAAATATTTCTCCAACCTGAAAATCGAGGTCATGCCTCTGAGCGCCGAGGATTATGCGGAGCTCACGCACCATGGAATGAACGGCGTGATCTGCTTCCAGGAGACTTATAACAGAGCGCATTACAACATCTACCACCCACGCGGAATGAAGGCGAATTTCGACTGGAGATGCAACGGGTTCGACCGCATGGGTCAGGCTGGCGTCCACTCCATCGGAATGGGCGTGCTCATCGGTCTGGAGAAGGAATGGCGCACGGATATAACGATGATGGCTTACCATCTCCGCTACCTGCAGAAGCATTACTGGCGCACCAAATACAGTATCAATTTCCCTCGCATGCGTCCGGCGGAGAACGGCGGTTTCGAGCCGAATTGCGTCATGACCGACAAGCAGCTGGCGCAGGTAACATTCGCCATGAGAATCTTCGACCACGATGTGGACATTTCCTATTCGACACGTGAGCCGGCGAAAATCAGGGACAATATGGCTACTCTCGGCGTTACCACTATGAGTGCGGAGAGCAAGACTGATCCGGGAGGATATCATACTTATCCTCAGTCACTTGAGCAGTTCCACGTAAGCGATGACAGAACGGCCGCCGAGATAGAGCGCCGCCTGAAAGAGCTTGGCAGGGAACCTGTCTGGAAGGACTGGGATTCCAGTTTCGACATGATGAAGTTTACGAAATAACATGGATTCTGCGGAAAGATATTCCAGGCAGACAATGCTGCCGGAACTTGGGGCGGAGGGTCAGAAAAGGCTCTCCGCCACTAAGATTCTGCTCGTAGGAGCAGGCGGACTCGGCTCACCCATAGCCACTTACCTCACGGCCGCCGGAATCGGGACGCTGGGCATCATCGATGCGGACAAGGTCAGCGTTTCCAATCTCCAACGCCAGACATTGTACACGGAAGACGAGGTCGGACAGAGCAAGGTTGAGTGCGCATACAAGCGTCTCCACGGTCTGAACCACGAGGTCAACATACGCACTTACGACTGTTTCCTGACCAAGGACAATGCTGCGGAAATCATTGCCGGTTACGACATGGTGGTGGACGGCTGCGACAACTTCGCCACACGATTCATCATCAATGACATCTGCATTGCCGCAGGCAAACCTTACATTTATGGAAGCATTCAGGGGCTGAACGGACAGGTTTCTGTTTTCGGAGTGCCGGACGCTTCCGGTAAAGTCCATTCATACAGGGATTTATACGATGAGAGCGAGCTTCTTTCCATGGAAGCGCCGAGCAAGGCTGTCCTGGGGATCACTCCGGCCGTGACAGGAAGCGTGGAAGCGAATCAAGTGCTCCAGCTGGCTGCGGGTTTCGGCGAGCCGCTTATAGGAAAGCTATGGAGCATCGACCTGCGGACCATGGAATCTTATATCATTGACATGCCATGAAAACCATCGTCATAACGCGCCCCGCTTTCTTCGACGGGGAAACCGACCTGGTGAACAGTCTTTTCCGCGAAGGCATGGAGCGTCTCCATCTGCGCAAGCCCAAAGCATCGGAAAAGGAACTTGCCGCATGGCTGCAAAACATTGACAGTCAATACTACGGACGCATTGTCCTGCATGATTGCTTTCCGCTGGCGGAGAAATTTGCGCTGGGCGGAGTGCATCTGAATTCGCGTAATCCGGAGGCGCCGCATGGCATTCACGGCATGACGGTTTCACGTTCTTGCCACAGCATCCGGGAGGTCATTCGGCACAAGTCCGAGTGCGACTATCTGTTTCTCAGCCCTATTTATGACAGCATCTCGAAAGAGGGTTATGGCGCCGCGTTCTCCCGCATTGAACTGAAACGTGCAGCGGAGGAGGGAATTATTGACAATAAGGTATTTGCGCTTGGCGGGGTGAGTCTGGAGCATATTCCGGAGATACGGTCGCTGGGCTTCGGCGGGGCTGCTGTCCTGGGCGCGCTCTGGCAGGCCGAATCGCCGGCAGAATACCTTAAAGCATTGGAAAATGCATAGTTGATTACGTGCAAAATGCGTTTCGTGCGTATTAATATAAAATAACACAATCATGACAATCAAGAAAATCACATCCGCTGCGATATTGCTCATGGCAATGTCGGCTGCAGTTTACGGCCAGGACAAGCAGACCCGTGCTGCTGATTCCACGGCTTTCGTCAATGCTGAATGGAATTGGAAAGACCTCGGGAAAGGCGCCGTGGCAGGTTCCGCCCACATTTCCATGTTCGGAGGCGACCAGACGGTTTCCATCGTGAAATATCCGGCCAAGAAGTTCCGCACCGGCATCGAGGAGTCCGCGGGAGATTTGTGCGTCACCACCGATTCACTGGCGGCCAGGACGCACGCGCTCGCAGCGATAAACGGCAGTTATTTCAATGTCAAGACGCTCCAACCTTGCACTTATTTCGCGCTGAATCACAATGAGATAAGCCGCACGGACAAGACCGAGTTCTTCAGGACCAATGCTTTGGTGGCGTTCAAGGACAAGAAGGGCCGCAAGATGGATATAATGCTGTGCGACACGACGCTTTATGAGCATTATACGAAGCATTACCATGCGGCATTGGCTTCAGGTCCGCTGCTTGTCAAGGATGGCAACATACCTGTGTTCGCTACGGACAAGAAGTTCAGCAATGCCCGTCATCCGAGGACATTGATAGGAAAGGACAACCGCGGGTATTATTATTTCGTGACCATCGACGGGCGTGCGAAGAATCATGCTGACGGCGCGACATTGACCGAAAGTGCTTTGATAGCTGTCTGGGCTGGCATGAGTGATGCGCTGAATCTGGACGGAGGCGGTTCCACCACAATCTGGACTGCCGAAGACGGTGTTCTGAACCATCCGACAGACAACAAAAAGTTCGACCATGCAGGCACGCGTCGCGTACCGAATATAATCGTAGTAAAATAAGTTTCGCAGGGGCGGTTCCTTATGGAATCGCCTCTATGCTTTTTTCTTGTAGAGTCCTGACCAGGTAATGAGCGACCAGATTCCGTTCACGAGGTAGAGGCCGCAGACAATCGGCATAAACACGTGGCCTACAGAGATATGCATCGCCAGCTGGAAGACATTGACCAGAAGCCAGGCAATCCAGCAATCCCATTTCTTGAGGGCTGACAGGAATTGCGCCACGAGGATGAGCACGGTCACACAGGCATCGAGATACGGTATCGGGTCGGACGGTATCTTGCCGGGGAAAACGACATTGCCGGCAAGGCTGATGAACCAGCCCCAGCCTGCTGCAATGACGAATACGGATGCGATGGCAAGTATGCGCTGTTTCCATCCGAGCATGGTCACTTTCAGGGCGCTGCTGTCTTCCGAACTCTGCTCTTCTTTACGCGGATGAGTCCACCTGTAATGACCCAGAACATTGATTCCCAGAGATATAGGCTGGAGAAGGAGGTTCGCGTAAAGGTTCTTGTTCCAGAACATCAGGAGCAAGAGGAGGGAATACAGATAGCCTACCCAGAAATTATATTTACTGTTGCGGCCGGCAAGGAATACGCATGTAAGACCGACCACGGATGTGAGCAAATCAATAAGAAGGACAGGAGTGTCTCCCCCTATCGTGAACAAAGTGTAGTTTATAAAGTCCATTGTTAGATTTTCAATTATTTACGCCTGCTAACCCACTGAGCCTTCGAGTGATACCTGAAGGAGTTTCTGCGCCTCGACAGCGAATTCCATAGGGAGTTTGCTCAACACTTCACGTGCATAGCCATTGACGATAAGTCCTACCGCGTCCTCGGGGCCGATTCCGCGCTGGTTGCAGTAGAAGAGCTGGTCCTCATTGATCTTGGATGTGGTGGCCTCGTGCTCCACGACTGCGGTGGCATTGTCACTACGCACATCAGGGAAGGTGTGGGCTCCGCAGAGCGAACCGATGAGAAGGCTGTCGCATTGAGAGAAATTGCGCGCTCCTGTGGCTCCCGGCAGCATTCTGACTAGACCGCGGTAGCTGTTCTGGCTGTGTCCGGCGGAGATTCCCTTGCTGACGATTCGACTTCGCGTGCCTTTTCCGACATGTATCATCTTGGTGCCCGTGTCGGCCTGCTGATAGTTGTTCGTGACGGCTACGGAATAGAACTCGGATGAGGAGTAGTCGCCCTTGAGTATGGTGCTCGGATATTTCCACGTGATGGCTGAACCTGTTTCGACCTGCGTCCAGGAAAGATGCGCGCCTTCCATACATATTCCCCTCTTGGTCACGAGGTTAAGGATTCCTCCACGACCGTTTTCATCGCCCGGATACCAGTTCTGCACCGTGCTGTATTTGACGTCGGCGTCTTTGAGCGCCACGATTTCCACGACTGCCGCATGGAGCTGGTTTTCATCGCGCATCGGCGCCGTACAGCCTTCCATGTAGCTTACCGTCGAGCCTTCGTCGGCCACGATGAGCGTCCTCTCGAACTGTCCGGTTCCCTTGGCATTGATACGGAAATAGCTGGAGAGTTCCATCGGGCAGCGTACGCCTTTCGGGATGTAACAGAATGATCCGTCGCTGAATACGGCTGAGTTCAATGCTGCGAAATAATTGTCGCCGGACGGCACCACAGTCGCAAGATATTTGCGTACCAGGTCAGGGTGCTCCTTCACGGCTTCGCTGAATGAGCAGAAAATGATTCCGCGTTCGGCGAGTTCCTTACGGAAAGTGGTAGCCACTGATACAGAGTCGAATACGGCATCTACTGCCGCTACGCCCGCGAGGATTTCGCGTTCCTTCAGAGGAATTCCCAGCTTGTCGAAGGTTTCCGCAAGTTTCGGGTCGATTTCCTTCGGCCTGTCAGAGTCCTTCTTCGGGGCAGCATAGTATATAATGTCTTGATAGTCAATGTGCGGCATATCCAGATGTCCCCAGTCGGGCATCTCCATCTTCTGCCATTTGCGGAATGCGTCCAGGCGGAAGTCCAGCAGCCATTGCGGCTCGCCTTTCCTCTCGGATATCATCCGGACAATGTCTTCGTTCAGGCCTTTAGGTATAAAGTCCTGGTCCACGTCCGTGACGAAGCCTTCCTTATATTCTTTCTTCGTTATGTCTTGGAGAAGTTCCTTCTCTTCATTTATATCCATATAATCTCCTTCTGAAATTATTGCCGCGTAAAGTTACAACTTTTCGGCCGATATCGTTACTAAAGCGACATGAGGTCAGCCAGAACGATGGCGGTCATCGCCTCGACAACCGGTGGAGTACGCAGGGCAAAACATGCGTCATGCCGTCCCGGAATCTCCAGTTCTGTCATCTGTCCGGTAGCGAAATTGAATGTCTTCTGTGCTTTTCCGATGCTGGATGTCGGCTTGAATGCCACCCTGAATACCAGTGGATTACCGTTCGTTATACCGCCATTGACCCCTCCCGCACCGTTCTTGGACGGGTGGCAGACGACAGGGTCCTTCATCCAGCATGCAATGACATTGTCCCCTCCGATGCTGTCGAACGGGTCATTGTGCTCGGAGCCTTTCATGCGCGCCGACGCGAATCCGTCGCCGAATTCGATGCCGCGGACGCCTGGTATTGAGAAGATTGCGTGGGAGACGAGAGCTTCGACCGAATCGAAGAACGGTTCGCCGATGCCTGCGGGCAATCCCGTGGTGACGCATTCCACGATACCTCCGACGGAGTCTTTCTCCCGGATGGCCTCGTCGAGAACGTCACGCCAGATTTCAGAATCTGCAACAGGTTCATTGACAGCGGTTTTCAATGCTTCTTCCCTGGTGACGCCGCCGACCTCGACCAGCTGCGCCTGAATGTCGCAGGAGCACATTTTCTTCGCCACGACACCGGCTGCCACTATCGGCAATGTAAGTCTGCCGGAGAAGTGTCCGCCGCCCCGAGGGTCATTGAAATCCAGCCACTTGACGCTGGCGGTGTAATCTGCGTGGCCCGGACGCGGGACGTCGTTGAAAAGCTTGTAGTCGCCGGATCTGGTGTTCCGGTTCCTGAAGATTATCGCCATGGGCGCGCCTGTGGTGTAGCCGTTGTACACTCCGCTAAGTATCTCAGGTTCATCGGTTTCCACACGTGGAGTGGTTCCTTTCGGACCGCTCTTTCGGCGCAGAATGTCCGGCATGAAGTCTTCTGCCGTGATATGCAGTCCAGGACGTACGCCATCCAGCACGACACCGATGGCTTCGCCGTGTGATTCTCCGAAGATGGAGATTCTGAATTTTCTACCGAACGTATCCATTTTTCAGTAATTTTTCGAAAAGTTCCATGAATGTCGGACATGATTTCGCCACGCACCCGACGTCGTCGATTTCTATCGGACTGTCCGCTCCGAGTTCCGCCACTTTCAGCGCCATGACCATCCTGTGATCGTGGCTGGAGGTATAGTTTCCGCCTTTCAGCAGGTGCCCGGTAAGACATCTCTGCGCCAGGGAGTGGCCTTCAATAATCATCTTGTCGCCTGATATCCTGGCTTTTACGCCAAGCTGCAGAAGCATTGACAATATCGCCTTGCCTCTGTCGCTTTCTTTGTTGGCGAGTCGTCCGACGCCTGCTATCCGGCTGGTCCCCTGGCAGAATGCCGCGAGCACCGAGATTATCGGAAACAGGTCCGGGCAGTTGTTCGCATCCACTTCGAATGCATTGAGCGGGGCTTTCTGGACGTGGATCGGGCCGCGGGATTCGTCCTCCCCCATCTGGGAGAGGCTCGCGCCGGCTTCCATGAGGATGTCCATTATGGAGAGGTCGGCCTGCAGGGATTTGGTGTCCAGTCCGGAAATCTCGGCCTTGCCGAATACGGCGCCAGCTACCAGGAAGTTGGCCGCGGTGCTCCAATCCCCTTCGATATCCATGTCGGCAGCGTTGTATTTCTGCCCGCCTTTTATGTGGAGCACGATTTCCGTGCAGTCGTTCCAGTCTTGCGATTCGGCGAAGTCCTGCCCGCCTTCCATGTCACACCAGATTTTCACGCCGAAAGCTTTGAGCACATCCATCGTTATGAAAAGATATGGGATGCTTTTCGGCTCGGTAAGCCGCACGATGGAGTCTTCTTCCAGCAGCGGCAATGCCATGAGCAGTCCGGAGATGATTTGCGAACCTCCTGAACCTGAGACGGTTATCTTTCCGCCAGAGAGTTTCCCCGAGATTTTGAGCGGGACGAAAACTTCTTCCGTTTTCTCTTCCTGCGGAAGATTCTCCAGTTTCACCCCGAAGGCCGTCATGATTTCGCGCGCGCCTTTCAAAGGTCTTCGGGTCAATGTCTTTTCGCCGGTCACTGCAATTTCGCCTCGGCCCAATGCAGCCAGAACCGGTATCATCAGTCGTGTGAGGAGTCCGGATTCGCCGGTATGGAGGCTGTCCAGGTCCAATGCTGCCGTTCCCCGGCCTTTTATGGTCAATGCTGATGTGTCTTTGAGGACTTTACCGTCCTTATATGTCAGTCCCACAGTGACTTCCGCTCCAAGTGAGCGTGCCACGGAGATAGCCGCTTCGTTGTCGCCACATGGCGAATATCCTTTCAATGTGGTGGTTCCGTCTGCCAATGCAGCTGCAATTATTGCCCGCTGTGCAAAGCTTTTCGATGATGGCATCGGGATGATTTCCATGCCGTCGGATTCCGATGAACGGTCATCGGCACATCCTGCCGCATGTCCTGCGTAGACCTGGCGCATCATTTCCGCCGTAGACATCTGTCCCGGTGCGGCTGCTTCACTCTCATCCAAAGCGGCATAAGTATATGGAGCTCCTTTGGCAAGGCATTGGATACGAGAGCATTGACCTTGCTCACCCATTGCGAAAGCGATGAGTTTTGCGGGATCGAACGAGTCATACAGCGACAGGACTCTGGCGACGGAAGCATTGTCCTGACTGTCGTCGGGTACTGCGGTGGTGACGATTTTGGCGATGTCGGCCCCGATGGCGAAGCATTTCTCTGTCAGCGCTTTAAGTGCTTCGATGGAGTCCGTGCCCCGGAAGTCGTGATATGAGCGGACGAATACTGTTCCGTTCTCGCGTGTTTCGCGGCGCAACCGCTTGGACATCATCGGCGGCGCTTCTATTTCCAAGTCCGCGAATGCCGCTCCGGAGTGAATTGCCGTGATGAGCCTGGCTTCGGCTTCCTGAACGGCTTTCGTGTCGAGCTTCCTGTCTTCCGAGTGCTGTTTTTCTTCCGTATCAGCCTCATTGACAAGCTTTTCCCTCATCTCACTTATCCGGCATGTGGCCACCAGCGGCACGTCCGATGTGGAGAAGAGTTCGGCGATTTCGTCCGTAGTCAGCGGGCACCGGTCCAGCCGGATTTCGGCCATTTCCACGTTCCCGCTTTCCAGAATCGCATATATTTCCTCAAGTGTCTTGTTCTGTATTGTCGTACAAATCATTATCTGCTTGTTTTGCTTACCTGGTAACCGTCAAAAACAACTTGCATCCCCTTGTTTTTTGACGATTACCAAACCTACAAATATAATGATTTTTTCACCGATATTTTATTCGTCACGCCTGGCCGCAGGAATTCGTGGCCGAACAGGGGTTTACGATGTACAAATTTTGATATATCAAAATT
>ERZ779656.84-NODE-84-length-80747-cov-11.665208_pt1 | contig 80747 bp, 116 predicted proteins | sample MGYA00511102_ERZ779656 | MGnify/ENA primary metagenome ERZ779656 (study PRJEB29588, sample SAMEA2143980) | human gut metagenome | biome: human gut; feature: human-associated habitat; material: faeces | place: Denmark | collected 2008/2010 ... | reverse complement strand
GTTGTTGGAAACAACCGGTGTCTCTGTCTTTGCATATTCTTCTTCGATCGCTCTGATCTCATCTTTTGTCATATCTACGGCACTAAAAACAAAATCAACTTCGCTGCTGACTGCCTCAATGTCATTTACATTTTTTACAACTATATTTTTTACCGCTTCCGGCATCGGTTTCTGCATTTTCCAGCGGCCGCCTACTGCCTCTTCATATGTTTTCCCCGCACTTCTTGGACTTGCTGCAATTGTTGTTACTTCAAACCAAGGGTGATTCTCCAACAGCGAAATAAAACGCTGGCCTACCATACCGGTACCGCCAAGGATACCTACTTTTAACTTGTCGCTCATGATATTCCTCCATACTTTTTCATAGTCCACCTTATCATACACCATTTCTACAAATTTTTCAACAAATTATCAGAACAAATATCGCAAATACGGATTCAGCTTTGAGATTACATAGTTGGAAACTTTTTTTAACACACCTGTTGTATCATCAAAAAGTTCCTCTTTACTGTCCACTGTACCGTCTGCTGCATCCGCTTCTTCTTGATAGGAAGTAAAACTTTTTTTCAATATCTCACACAAAGGCCTGCTGTCAATCACCAGCATTAACTCTGTATCCTGATAAGCACTCTTCATATCCATGTTAAAAGAACCGACAATTGCAAGCCTGTCATCAATCACCGCACTCTTTCCGTGGTAAGAAACACCACCGTGGTACTCAAGCACTTTCGCCCCCATCTTTAACACCTCATCCTTGTGAAGTGCATAATCCACGGAGCCAAACGGATTTCCGTTATTTTTCACTGAATTTGTCATAATGGTAAATTCAGGGACCTCTTTGGCTATCTTTGCAATTTCACCATACATATAATCATTATTGATAATATACGGTGTGTGCCAGATAACTTCTTTTTTGGCCTGCTTCATCAGTTCGCACAGACCGTAAAACACCTGCGGTTCTTTGCTGTAAAGACAAGTCGGGTTTGAGAGCAGTGTAATCCGGTTTGCCGCCACTGTTTTTTCTTGATATGATATGGTTTGAAACCATCCAGGTTCCTGTTTTTTCAGAGAAATGTACTGTTTTTCCAGTTCCTGCCCTGCCCTTTTTACACCGGGAATTAACCAAAGCAAATGGTTATCATTCCATGTCTTACACAGCGAATCATTCCAGATTGCTTCAAAATAGGCTTTTACCTGATAAAGGGAGCCTTCTTTTTCTCCTTCGTGGTAAACTAAAACGTCCCTGTCATAATTTTTAGGTCCGTCCTGCGCCCCAAGGAAAGAATCATAAACATTTCTTCCTCCTAGCAGATACAAAGAATCATCAACAATCACATACTTATCATGCATCCGGCTCATCGCGCGAAACGGTAACAGGGGATTGACCGGATTATACGTTTTTATCGTCACATTTTCATGGGAAGCAAGTGCATAAAAATAGGCATTTCCCGTCATACGGAGCCATGAATTGCAGCCATCCGCCAAAATTTTCACCTTGACGCCGCGTTCTGCCGCTGCCCACAAGGCAGCCAACATCTTTTTCCCGCTGATATCCGAATGAAAATCAAACGTGGATAAAACAATGGATTGTTTTGCATGCTCAAGCATTCGAATTCTTTCCGCCAATGCCTCCCCATTATCTTCAATGAGCATCACGCGGTCTCCTGCCGAGTTTTCCGATGCAAAAACTTTATTTGCAAATTCTTTTTTATATTCTTCACTCACTTTTGGCTGGTTCAGATATGGAAGTGCCGCTCCCAAAATCAGATAGAGAAAAACACCTGCCACACCCACTGCTTTATAACGTTTTTTTATTTTTCCAAACGTTTTATCTGTGAGTAATTCGATATGGAACCGAAGATACAAAATCCAGGTAACAACCATTAAAATCATCAATACCAGAATCAACAAATTCGATACTAAAAGAGGCATGCCGGGGAATAAAATAAGTGCTAAAATCCCAAAATCCAAGCCTGCCGTACCAATTTTTCCAAACCGCTTGGCACCAAAAACCTGATTTTTCTTTCGAATCACAAGTAATCCCATCAGCCCCATATAAATTTCTTTTGCTGCAAATAATAAAAACAACCAGATGGTCGCAGGGAAATGCACGGTACACATAATCGCAAGTGCCGCTTGGGTCAGTTTGTCCGCAATAGGGTCTAACATTTTTCCCCATTCGGTCACCTGATGAAAATGTCTTGCAATTTTCCCGTCAAAAAAATCCGACAAAAACGAAAGACATAGAACAATAACCGCCCCATAAAAGCAGCCAGCATTCTCCGAATGATAATATAAAACACAAAATACAGGAATTAATAAAATCCGAAAATATCCCATTAGATTTGGAATTGTAAAATACTCTTTTTTCATATCAACGCCCCTCTCAAGCCATTACCTTTATGATACTAAATCCGGCGGAAACTGGCAAGATTTTCTTTACATAAAGAAGAACACCCAGTCAAAAGACTAGGTGTTCCTCTTCGTATAATAGGGTGGGAGTAGTAGTCAACAAAGTAACTACTGTGTTAAATGTAACAGGAAAATGTGGCAAAAAAATGACGATTTTGCTATTCCTGTAATTTTTTTCGTGCCTGCGCCCGGTATTGGCTCGGTGTCACGTGAATATTTTTCTTAAACTGCTTCATAAAAAATGTTTCATTGTGATAGCCGCACAAATCCGCAATTTCCTTAATCGAATAATTGGAAACCAGTAAAAAATGTTTGGCGTGCTCCATCCGGCTCTGGACAACATCCTGCACAAACGTATTTCCAAAATATGATTTATACAATTTCTGAAAATACGGTGTACTTAGCCCATTGACACCTGCACACTCCGATACATGCCAGTCTTTCGACGGCTCCAAATATATCTGAGAACGAAGATTCTGAAACAATTCATCATATCGGTCCGGTATTTTTGCAACCTTACGTCTTTCTGACATCTCGGAAACTTTAATCAAAATCATTTTAAATAAACATTCCATCGTCGTCTCTTTGTACTCATTCATCGAAATATATTCCTGATAGAGTTGTTTCATCATCGAAGGAATCAACGTATTTTCCGGCAGGTGAATCACCGTATTCATCGGCAGATTGATTTCATCCACAAAAGAACGGCTGTCATCCAGCCAAAAATGCACAAAATCATCTTTATAGGAATCATTTACGGCATAATAGTGCTGCTTAGCACCAATATCATATAAAATCACGGATGGCGGCTTAACATAAATCGGCTGCTTATCAAGCACAACACAACACTCCGTATGAAAATACAAAAATAAATAATCCGGTTTTCCATACCGGGAAATTCCATCTTCTCTATAAATTTTAAAATCACCGTCGTACTCTAATTGTACCCCAACATCACGAAAGCGCATCCTACTTCTCCTTTCAAAAGCACAGCTTTCTCTCAAAACTATACAATCCTCTTATTGAACTTCATTATAGCATTTTCGTATTTTTTTGTCAGTATTTTTTTTCATTACTTTTATGCCACAAATTTCCATTATATTTTTCTTTTTTGTGGCAACAATATTACCAAGATAAATCGGATGCAGGAGAAAAAAACAGCATTTCAACAAAAGGGATGCCGTTTCCCGGCATTCCTTTATCTTCACAATAAATAAAACGGAGGTGAAAAATCATGACAAACAAAAATTCATCCAAGATGGAAGTACCACAGGCTAAAGAGGCTATGAATCGTTTCAAAATGGAAGTTGCAAACGAGATTGGTGTAAACTTGAAAGATGGTTACAACGGTGACCTTACTTCCCGTGAAGCTGGATCAATCGGTGGCGAAATGGTAAAAGTTTTTATAACCAACCATTTTTCGGTACTTTTAAGCGTTTTCTTTTTTAACTTACACCAAATTTACACCAAATACACCGTTTTACTTACATAGCAATATATTGTTCCATTTCTTTCGCAACATCATCTGGTTTCTTGTGAGTATACACATCTAATGTCGTAGAAATATCTGAATGCCCCATTACTAATTGCAATGTTTTTACATTCATACCTTTTTCAACCATGCGGCTACAGAATGTATGTCTTAACACATGAGGTGTTATTTGCGGCAACTCTCCAAGACCAAGTTCAATATGCTTTTTTCGGACTTCTCTCATTGAACCCTCTAAATTTCTTCTTGTTTTTGGAAAACCCAAGTGATTTATGAAAACAAATCCAGTATATCCGTCAATCGCATATTCGACTTTAGGTCTAACTTCTGTCCTTTTGTGCATAAATGCTTTTCTTGTTGCGTCATTCATGGCAAGTATACGATTCCCTGCTTTTGATTTTGGTGGAAGAATAACGTATTTTCCACCAATTCTGTGCAATTGCTTATTTACATTTATTCTTCTGTTTTTGAGGTCTACGTCCTTAAATGTAAGTCCATATAATTCGCTTACCCTCATTCCTGTATTCAAAAGAATCACCACATCATCATAAATATGTCGAAACCATCCATGACTGGAAATAAATTCAATATAATGATTTTCCTCTTCTTCACTCATCGAAAATCTTTGTTTTGAATCGTTTTCGATTATGTTTGATAAAGTGAATAGAAATGGATTTTTGACTATATAATCATCCTCAACTGCCATTTGAAAAGCCGGTTTCAAAAGTGTTTTTGCATTTTGAACCGTTCCATACGAATACCCTATATTGCTTAAGGTAATCATATATCGCTTTGCCAACGATGTTTTTATGTCTTTGATTGGAATATCCAATATCTGTATCTTGTCAAGCATATTTATTAGGTATCTATACTTCTGTTCTGTTGTTATGCGAACCTTTTTTAACGATAAATACCTGTCTATCAGTTCCCGGACTGTTATTTTGTTACTTTCCCAAGAAACACCAGATATTATTTCTGTTTTTGTTACTTGTAACTCTTTTTGTCGTAGTTCATTTAATGTTCTGGCATATATTGTTTGACGTTTCTTTGATAAATCAGTCCATCGGTACATATAAGTACCGTCAGTTCTTTGGCTTTCTCCTTTCTCTAATACTCTTCCTTTGTTATCTTTTCTGCTTGGCATGCACATTCTCCTTTCTTAAAGAAAAGAGCATTGTTAAAGGATAATTATATCACTAACAACGCTCTATAGCAAATAATAGGTACTTATAGGAAGTTATAAAACCATTGTCCTGTCAAGATATTCTTCCATCTTTTTCCTTTTTATAAGGTTTTTTCTTCCTATAACAAGAACAAGTTCATTTCTGTTTTCGTTCACAATTTCCCTCATTCTATCCTTTCCAATATTAAAATAAGCCGATGCTTCTTCAATAGTAAGGTTATACTTTTCACATACTGGAATTTCTTTTTTCAATTCTACCATCTCCTTTGCCTTATTTATTTTCCAATCAATCCTTGATACTCTTCTTATGACGGTTGATTCCGACATATTGCATTTCATCTCTATTTGTCTTAATGTATAGCCTTTTGATATGCATTTGAATATTTGTTCTTCATCTTCTGTGAAATTGCAAATTTTTTCAATTTCATCAAGTTCCGGCTTAGTCAATGAGGATAAATACTTTCCTAATCTCATAAGCCTTTTCCTTTCCTATAATTTTTTGTTTGGTTTATTGGCTTCATCAACCAACGCAATTAAAAACTCCTGCGTTTTTCTCGGAAGTTCACTATGTTTGATTTCCGCAATTACTTCTCTATACTGTTCTTCTGATAATCTTTCCATGGTCTATTTCTCCTTTTTAATATAATATTCCGCTCTCTTGTAATTCTCTTCTTGCTTCTTTAGCTTTTCGGGAGCGTGATTTTTCCACATTCATCTGATAGTGCTTTTCGCATACCTTATATCCATCTTTTACTTTTCCACCGCAAAAGCAACATAAGCCGTTTTCAATCCACGTTTTCTTTTTGGTGCCAGCCTTTGCTCTCTGACTATTTCTGCTTTTCTCCCTGCATATTCCACAAGTCAAGTACCCGGAATCGGCTTTTCGCTTACGGCACCGTGGACAAATACCTTTTTCTACGTCCTTCTTATATGTAAGTTTCGCCCATTGCTTGTGTTCTTGGTTATATCTCTTTCGTGCTTCTTCACTTTTGTTTCTTCGATTATTGCATTGTATTGATTCGTTTGCACGGCATTCCGGGCATGATGATTCGCTACTGCCGATTGGAACCTTTCTGCAAATAGGACATATGCCAACTTCTTTATAACATTGTTTATTTCTTCTTTCGTTCTCCGACTTTTTACTGCGACAACTTATACATCGTAAGCCGTCTCTATCTAGTGGCTTTCCACAATCAATGCAAAGTCCGTTCTGCTTTCTTCTATCGTACAATCGTTTTTGATAAATATTGCTCAAACAAACACCTCACTCATCCTCATCTGATTTAAGGATTCGGACACCGCATTTCTCTCTGACTTTATCTATGTACCAATCAACATTAAACTTTGTTGGGTCTTCATCCATCTTTACTGATTCATCGGATATACGTTCAATAAGCCGATTGATTCGTTTGTTTCCAAATCCAAATTCTTCGCAAAGTGCAAGAAACATAATTCCGGTAGCAAGTTCAAATCCCTCATTCTTACCAGTTATATATGCCCTTGCCATAAGTTTTGTTTGTGTTGGCTTACCGCCGGTCAATTTCTCCTGCACACGTTTTTCTCTCCTCATTGCTGCTCTTTTGTTTACTGCCATGATTGTTCACCTCGTTTTGATTTTATTTGTTATTTATTGGTTTGTTTATTCACATAATCTGCCTTTACTATCTCAATTGCCTTTTCTATGATTCCACGAATTGCAAAATCTTTTTCATTGAATCTATCTCTCAATTGTTCAAGATATTCTATAACCTTATCTACATCATAAGCGGTAGGTTGACTATCAATCTTTTCTGCCAAAGCACTATACATATCATTACTGTTTGTTTTTGTAAGAAGAATATCTATAAACCATTGTTGTGATAATTCTTCCTTTAACTCATCTGCGTCAATCAGTCTCATTACTCTTCACTCTCCTTATAAGGTTTAGGAAGATGTTTCCAAGCAAGAACAGTACCAAGACCAATACCTTTTCCACGCCACTTTCCGTCATTTCCAATATAACCTTTTCTCTCATATGCACCATACATTCCTAAGACACCATTATATTCAACCATTATCAAACACTTTTTCCCTTTTTCTGGCAATCTAAATTCGCAGTTAATCCAACCGTTATTTTTATTTTTTTTTCATATCTTCAAACAAGTCTTTCATGTTTTCACCGCCCTTTCCAAATCTTTGGTGTTCCATCGGAATTTACAAGCAGTGTTACATTTCCATAAGGGTAACCTGATGAGTTTACGGTATACATAACTTTTGTATCTTTGTCGTACATAATATCAAAAGAACCGCAATTTTCTACTCTTACAAACATTTTTGATGTATCTGCACGTGGTTCTTCGTCCATTCCATCAGAACAACCGCTTACTGTTAAAACTACTACTGCTAATAAAAATGTCAAAACTAATCGCTTCATAATCGTTCCTCGCTTTCTAATAATTCCTTATTGTCAAAGATGTTGCCGATAACGTCAATTCCTTTCAAACATATGTATAAATACTCATCTTCCTGTGTATAAATATCTGAAAGCCACCAACAACACAAGTCTTTATTCCAAACGACTTTATAGAAAAAATACAAATCATTTCCAAAATCATCTGTATCTCCATAAACCCTAACGACATCATTTTCCCAAATCAAATTACCATTCTCATCTTTTAAGCCGGTGCACTGGCAGATGGTGTCTGGTTCTACTTTGTGTGTAATTACACATCTGCGCCACATAGGGTCACTATCAGGTGGATTATTGCATCTGTTCCAAATCTCACATTCTTCATTTGGAAGTATTATTAAACTTCCAATTTCCCACTCGCCGTTATCAATTCGCTTTGCTTTAAACAAATATCTATCGTCCATTCTCTCTATCTCCTTTGCAAATTTCTCTATGTTCATGAACTGTGAAAGATAAACTTCCAGTTTGTTTCATGTAGCTTAGTTTTTCTCCTGTCAGCTCACATTTGTGTTTGCGTTTGTTTAAATATTTGCACGTTCCTTTACAATACATATCTTTTTTCCTCCTATTCTGCTTCTGATTGAAGCCATTCTAATGTGCATTTACGGCAATTTCTGTTCATATTGCCAGTGCATTTACACTCTTTGTTAAAACCTAAATCATACTCTGCTGGACACATAATAGATACTGCCAATTCTTCATCCGTCATGTTTCTGATTCTGTCCGCGTTAGTCATTGTTATCACCTCCAATTTCTATAGTCAGTAATTTTTCAGCCTTTGGATTGCCTAGTTTCAATTCTTTTATTTGAAATCTATACTTATAGGCATCCTTTCCAATCTTTTCAAATAATTTCTTTCTTGCTTTTGTTTTGCTTGGTTCGCAGATACCAAATTGAAATTCTTTCTTTTTGGTATTCCAGACACCATAGCGTTTCTTACGATTCATTCAGCACCTCTCAATTCTTTCAGTTTTGCTTCGGCTTCGGATTCTCCTAATTCAATGCCAGCAAAACATCTACTTGGATAAGCCTCTTCGTAACACCAAAAATAACTCTGTCAATGGACATTCAGAACACTTACACTCTTCGTGGTGACAAGTTGCTTTAGTATGAACACATTCTCTGTGTTCTACTTTATCATCAGCAAGTGGCAGAATAATAAGTCTTCCCTGTTCCTCCAAAGATTGATATTCTTTTAACTGCATAAGCCATTCTGCTAACTGTTTGCAGTCTTTTGAGCTTTTAAGGCAGGCATCACGCATAGGATTCCCGTTTTCAAAAATATCTGCATGATATTCATGCACTCTTGCTTTTTCCTCTGCGTTTTCAATTAATTCATCAATTTTCATCCAATCACTTCCTTTCTCCGCACCAGTTTCCCAGCGCGGAAGTTGTTAATATTTAATATCAAATCCACCATGTTCATTTACCCAGTCGATAGCTTCGGCATAGGTAACGCCATTGTTTTTCAAGATGTAAAGCAGATTATGGAATTTGGGGTGTGTTTCTTTCAGTCTTAAAAATCTGCTTTCTTTCTCTAAGTGGCAACCGAATCCGCATAGTACACAGCCTGTTCTTTGACAGCCTGTAGTTTTCAGCAATGGTCTTTCCTTATCAAAAATCCCAAAATCAGCAAATGACATCTGATTTTCACATTGCCCCATAGATTCGTAATCTGTAACTACTTCGCCATAAACTGAACATATTGGCAGATTATTTTCTTTAATGTAAAGCAACACATCCTGTTCTGTCCAAAATGACATGGGATTACTTGTTGGAATTTTCAAGTCAAATCCATTACAACCATTCTGTAGCCATTGAGAGGTTCTTAATTTGCTTTCGCTAGCCATTTGAGCTGTAATAGGCACTCTACCTGTATCTTTGTTGTATTGGTGCATAGGTTGTTTCTTCATTACCTTGCAACATTGATTAGACACTTCAAATGGTGCATTTAGCATAAACAGATATTTTGACCTATCGTACATACTGCCAAAATCTTCGCACTTAACACCAAATAACTGTTTTACTCTGATAGGTGCTTTCAGAATTTCACTAGGGATATTCCCCATCTTTAAATCTGTAAATGCTTTGTTTTCCTTGTCTGCTCTCTTGTCTATTCCTATCAAGTCGGCTATGCGATAAGCAAACGGAATCTCTGTCTGTCTGTCTGTAAGGATTCTAATGTATTTTCTGCTATCTGCAACACATTCTGATATTTCTTTTGAAAATAATGGAAATCCATACTTACTACAAACTTCTGCAAATGAAATTTTCGGTTTCAAAATTTCAAGGTTGTCAAATGTCTGCGCAAACTGTTTTAACTCTGGATATTGTGTCGGAACATCCACAAATACAAGTGAGATATTCCTATATCCACAGACATTTCGGACAATATCTACCAACACTGTACTGTCCTTGCCACCGCTAAACGAAAGATAAACACCATCTTCTCCAAACTCGCTTACCCAATCATCAATTCGCCTTTCTGTCATTCTTACTTTTGCAGACAATGGAAGTGCTTGCATCTGATAAAGGTCTGTAATTGTATGCCTATTTGCCATGTAATATCGCTTCCTTTCTTAAATAATTTCCTTGTATAAATCTTCTTTCCCTTGCAACAATTGCCCTAAAATTGCAACAAGGACATTTACGACAATGGAATTCCCGGCTTGTTTGTATAACTGCGTATTTGAATTAACTTTTTCTGCCTTTTCAAAATCTTCATCCGAAAAGTCCATCAATCTCCAACATTCTTTTGGTGTCAGTTTTCTGATTCGATATTGGTTATGCAAAAAGTTGTTTTCTTGCCATCCACTTGATGTAATTGGCGTACATATTTCATGGACACCACCATTATTAAAACCTCTTGGTTTCTGAATTATATTTTCGAGTAACAAATTGTCTTTCTGCACACTCGTCAAACAATTGCTTGTGCCATTTGTATTTGCTTCAAGTGTCTGTTCCAACTCAATTCCCGGTGTGCGGTCTGATTGATTTGTTGGATTTCTTCCACGCATTGCAACACAAACTTTTTCATCAGTAATATAGTTATAACTGCCACCGGGTAAGTTCGCCGGTAAACATAAGGAATATTCTCCCATCTGATAAACTCTTTCCTGCTGATAATATTGTGTTCCATTGTTTGACTTTTTTTCACCTAATCCACCGACACATTTTGTTTCTATAATTTTAGGTTGCAATCCACCGCCTCCACAAGTATTCATTGTTGGTGCCACACCTCCTATATCATAAACACGATTGGCACTTTCAAATGTATGGTCTATCGTGTTATCCATTTGACCTATTATTTTTACGTCTGTCATTTTCTCCATCACCTCAATAACTCCACAGCATATTTTATTTGCTCTTTCAGTAGGACATATCGCACCATCACAAATCTTTGGACCGCCAAACTTTTTACTTTCAAAAAGTGTTATACCTATTGCATATTTAACTTTTGACATTCAATCACTCCATTGGTTCCATAGTTATTTAACCCTTTATAATCTCTTGACATAAGCGTTGATGATACGTCAATTTTTTTGTGCTTGTGGTTCTAATTGTTTATCAACCATTCCTTTCAACAATACAGTTTCCGTCTGACCGCAAGTTTGAGATTCCTGCGTCATATCTTGCCTTAATGCAGTTTCCGACTTGCTTTTCTCTTGGCTCGTTAATTGTTCCGTCAACGCAAGTCTGCTCTGCTCTGCTATGCTCTGCTCTAGTGATTGTATTTTGAAGTGTTCCGTTGTCAATTAGTTTCTGCATCAATTTCTGTGCTTTTTCGTTATTGATGTAATACTTCTCGTCAACTTCATCTTCCAGATAATCTTTCATCACTTTTTGCAGTTCAATAGGATTTGGAAATGTAAAGTTATAACTTCCTAAAATGCTAACCATAAAGCAACGATTTCTATTTTGAGCAACGCCATAATTCTTTGCGTTTAAATCCTGCCAATAATTTGAATAACCTTTGCTTTCAAGGAATGCTATCCATTTTTGGAAATCTTCCATGTTCTTCTTTCCGTGAACCTGTGGAACATTCTCCATAAGTAACACTTGTGGTAAATTGCCAACCTCATTCAGCAATCTTTCTACTTCCCACAATAGTCCGGACCTTGTGCCGCTACCTTTAACCATTCCCTTTTGTTTACCTGCAACCGATAAATCTTGGCAAGGAAAAGAGTAAGTAAGTAGGTAAGTAAAGGTTTCAGTGTCAACTATTTTCAAATCAGAACCGCTTATTTGAGTTATGTCTGTAGGTTCAAAATCTGTTCCGTGAATTGCGTTGTAACTTTTGATTGCGTACTTATCAAATTCAACAACCTTGTAATGTTCAAAGTCCGCTCCTAATCTTTTAAGTGCCATAGCTTGCGAACCTACTCCGGCAAATAATTCAATTAAACGAATTTTGTTATTTATTCTAAAATCTCTTCTAAATACAGAAAAAATATTTAATTGTTCATTCATATCATCACTCCGATTCAAAGAGATTAGGTGAAAAGATACAAAGTGGGCGCACGCCGCAGTTGATGCTGCAAAAGCCGTCGCGGATGAAGCCGGACGGCGAAACAACCGATACTTGCGTTTTATATCCGTTGCAAGGTGTACTCCAAGGAGTTAACAGCCACCACCACTGTTCATTATTAGGAATCAATTTTCTGTATTGTCTGTAATCGTCAACGGAAAGAAGAGATACATAATCCGTGCAATCTCCATATTCATCCTGTCCATCAAGAGACAATAAATCTCTTCCAAACGGAAGAATATTTTTTTCCATAATCTCATCAGCAATTTTCTTATAAAAATCGTTATTGAGATATTCACGCAGACTACTTAGTTTCCAATTGTTTGTTTCCGAATCAAAAATTTTTCTTTCCTCTAATGCATCTGAAAGACAAACATATCCGCAAGGTTTGATGTCAAGGATTCTCCATTTTGTTCCGGCAACTTCAAAATAATCGCCGACTTTCAATCCAGTAAGCCGTTCTTTCATATTTTCACTTTCCAATTTGTCAATCCGCTTTTCAAGCATTTCAACTCTTTTTTCTAAGTCCATATTATTCTCCTTTCGATACAAAGATATTAGATTTTAAGATACAGAAAGGGCGCACGCCGAAGATGTTGAAGCAACTGTAGTAGTTGATGACGCCGGACGGCGAAACAATTACAATAGCATACTTCAACCCTCTTTCAGCAGTAGACCACGGTGTAATTGTCCAATAGTAATCTGTCAAATCTTCATTCACAAGCAAATCATTGTATTCTCTGGCTTCGTCAAAAGTAATAGGGCGAACCTCACAAATACAATCATTAAACTCGTTCTGATTATCAACACTCGTCAATGGCACGGAATGCTCAACAAGATTTCCAGCACCGACATTTTCCAAAATAATAGGCTTGATTTTTTCGTCAATATACTTTTTCAAAGCAGATTTATTGTAATCTCTTGTATCTCCATCAAACCGAACATTTTCAGCCATAAGGTTTTTGGAGATTACGTTTGTTGTTTCGTAATTCTGTTCCAAAACAATAAATTCATGTTCTCCAATCATAAATGTTTCGCCCGGTTTCAATGAGCTCAAAACAACCTTTTCCTTTTTCTCTTCGCTCTTCAAAATTTCAAGAGCCTTTTCAACTAATTTAATTGCTTCTTTCATTTCAATACCTCCGTTGATTTCAATTTTTTACTGCGATTTTGCACATCATTAAAAATTGCAAAAATAATCTCATGCGATAATTTAGTTGCATATTTTTCTCCGATTGCAATGCCAGTTTCTACAAACTCTTTCCACCAAGAATCATCATCTTCCGGGTAGTAATATTTCTTACGCCAATTCCAAATATCAGTCCACATATGCTGTTCTTCTGGAATCTGCGATGCATTTACGCTTCCCATATAAACACCACCTAACTAAATATTGAATTATCGTAGTCCTCGAAAAATCCACCGCTTTCATTATCCCAACCAAGACAAATATTCAAATCATCGTGGTCTCCGTAGATTCGTTTGGACTTTTCATCGTAGTGTACTTTCCAACCTCTGTATGAAGTTCTTCCAAATACACGATTTTTAGTAACCGAAATTATTCTCGGATAATTTTCCATCGTATTCTCATCTTTATTTACGTTGTAGTGAATAATCACTCCTGCCGAATTGACAATATCTGAATCCCCACGAATCGAATCGTCCATATCTTCATCATCAATTCCGCTATCTTTCCTCTTGTGTGCAACTAAGATAATACAAACATTGTAAAATCTAGCCATATCCTCTAGTGCGTTTGAAACTTCGCTCTGTGCTTCTAACTTACTTCCCTTAACTCTTGTTTTGTTTATCATTGTCATTAAATTGTCAATCACAATAACTCTCGCATTTTGGCTTACTATCATACGTTCAATCGTATTTAGCAAGTCAGTATCTTCATCTTTAACCATAGTGCGGTCGTAAAGCATACATTTTCCACGATACCACTCTACAATCTTATCTTTTGCAGATTTCCGAACGTAACGCTTTATGTAATCTCTCCTATCTTCTTCCACTACATTTGCCGGACCCGCAATCTGAAAATCAATCGCAGCCTTAAAAAGATAGTTTGGCATTTCTCCGGAATATACAAAAACATTGTCACCTTTGTTTAATGCTCTTGTTATAATCTGTCCTACGAAAGTTGATTTTCCTTTGCCTGATTTACCGGTAACGATAGTAACAACACCAAATGGGATTCCTCCGCAAAGCAAGTTATCTACATCCGCAATACCGGTTGGTATCTTCTCAATACTATATGGGTCAAGTTCCTTTACGTCTGCCAAATCAATTACATTATCAATTGGCAACTTAACCGGTTCTTCAACGCATTTCCTAACCTGCTCTGCTCCGTATTTGAGAAGTATCTCGTTTGCGTCCTTGCAGTCTTTATAATTATCCTCTCTGACGTGTTCTACACGGTCTTTTAGACGTTTTGCAAGTTCATCCAACAAAGATATTGAGCCTTTCTCAAAATCTCCAAAAACGATGATTTTTTTCCATTTGCAAAGCCAATCCCAACAATAGGGAATCCATGTAAAGCCTTTGGCACCAGTCGGAACTGACACTGCGTTTGGTATTCCTGCTGTAGCAACTGCTAATGAATCAAGCTGACCTTCTACCACTACGAGCGTATCAAAACTATCATCACATTGCTTCATTCCAAACAATACCGGCTTTGTGCTTGCTTCGCACCACTCCTTGTTAGCATCCTTTGTTTTATCAAAATCCGTTTTTCTGTACTTGACAAATTGAAGCACGCCTTTTTCGTCATAAAACGGAAAAACAAGAATGTTTGGATGGCTAGTCTGTACGGTAATTTCGTACTTTTTGGCAACTTCTTCGGATATACCACGGCTTTCCAAATACTGAATCGCTTCCGGCTTTGGTTTGATTGCTTCCTTGGGTTGCTTCAACCGCTTGTATTTTTTATTTGGACGATAATACTCGTCAACCTCGTTACCAAGTGAGAAGTCAAAGTCCTTTGAAAGCGTTACCATGTTGCCGGATATTCCACAACTGGCTCTTAAACACTTAAACTGTCCAGTTTTAAGATTTATGGAAAAGGTGCGAACATTTCCTCTTGTGGCTCTTGGCTTGCAATAAGGGCAAGTCTTAAAAAACAGTTCGCCGCCGTGTTCTTTAACCTCAATTCCAACATGACGAGCAAAGTTGTAAGCATCATCCGGGTTAAACTCGTAAACTTTATATCGCATTACCAGTCCTCACCTACTTCCTCTTCCTCAACTTCCGGAACAATCTCTTCCGGCTCTGCTCTAGGCTGTGCAATTTTTGGAGCATTTTGAAGATAACTCTCAAACTTCGTTCCAAACAAAGTTTCTGGCCGCAAATACTCTTTCATCTTCTCGTCTGATTTCCAATCGTTGCATTTACTGTCTATTACACGTTTGAAATCTTCCAAAGTGAATTTTTCTTTAAGCCTTGCATTGATAAGGCTTTGTGTCTTTTTGGTGCTGTATCTGTAACTTGCACCAGTCTTTTCATTCAAATAATCAATAATTTCTTTCACCAAAGAGGTGTCCGTCGTGCTTTGCTCGACAATATCACTTTTCTTTTCTTTTCTTACCTTATCTTCTCTATGTTCCACTTTGTTATCAACTTGGTTACAATCTGTTTCCGAATAGTTGTCATTGTGTTTCACTTCTGTGTAATTTTTGTTGTCACTCTTGCTACAATTTGGGTAAATCTTGCCACATTTTAAGGTGACTCTTGACCTCTCATCTGTATACAGTGTTGGCGTGTATCTGTCCTTTGCAATCGAGTTGTGCAGAAACCAATGTTTGATAAGTACCACGTTAGAGTTTTCAAACGTGAGTATGTATCTCTTCCTCTCAAGGATTTCAAGGTCTTTTGGAGTTGCCTGACATTCTCTTACAATTCGGTTTGGAGCATCTACGAATCCATCATCATCGGCTCTCATGCACAGATGAAAAAACAATCCTTGTGCAGTTAATGGCATGTCCAAAAACACATCCGAACTAATCAATTTTCTTGAAAACATTCTCTTATCAGCCATCTTATATGTCTCCTTTTTTAGTTAAATGGCAGTCCGTCCTCAACACCATCTGGAATGTTCATGAAATCATCATTTCCAGATTTATTATCATTTTTTTGATTCTGTTCTGCCGTTGCCTTGCTTTCAGCAAACTCGCAATTATCAACAAGACAATCATTTGTATATACCTTGTTTCCATCCTTATTGGTGTAACTTCCAGTCTGCCAACTACCCTCAACCGCCAACTTTGTTCCTTTTTTACAATATTTTTCAACAAATTCAGCCGTTTTTCTAAAGCAAATACAACTTATAAAATCAGCCGTAGGTTGATTGTCTCTTTTGAATCTGCGGTCTACTGCAAGAGTAAATCTTGCTACTGCCATTGAATTTTCTCCCTGCGTATATCTGATTTCTGGGTCTCTTGTTAATCTGCCAATTAAAATTACTTTGTTAATAAGTCATTCCACCTTTCTTTTCTGTATGCATCTTAATCATAGGGTATCTTTCATTCTCTCTAATCTTCATTTAAATATTTTTCTTCATTTAAATATTTTTTTCTAATACTCAAAATATCTGACAAAGGAAGTTTCCCGCCTTTTGGAATAATCCTTTCAACCAGCAAATCCTCTTTTGGAAACTGATAATAAAAATCATTAGCATATTCTTTTGTGATTTTTCCAACAAGCACATCCATCAAAAGAACTAAAGCATTATCTTTAAATCGTTCCAATACCATTTCAGCTGTTTCGCTAGAAGAATAAGTAGCCATCAAAATATTGTCATCATTTCCAACAACACGGCAGTAAATAACCTCTTCCTGTCTCCAAACACAACACATATCGTATGGAACATCAATTGTTCCGTTTTGGCTTATAATTCTCATAATTATTCCTCGTTTTCTTTTAATCAATTTCCTCAATTTCAACAACAACTCTAGGGTTTGAAGCATCTACCATTGTATGAAACTCCGAATCAAGAACATCATCCCATCCGTCATTTCTAATCACTTTTGCTAACTGTAATGCGTCCAAAAATGATTTTTCAACCGCACTGCAAAGATTTCCTCTGTCGTGCCTTTTATCACTTGAAAATATCCAAAACACACAACGTATAGTCTTTTTAATTTTAACGCCTTTAAGAGTACGTTTAATGGCTTTCAAGCATATATCATCATTTGCTTTCTTTACTGGGTTGTGGTACTTTTTCAATCTTTGATTGTAAATTCTTCCACCAAGCAATTCATTCAACCCTTTAAGCGGAAACTTTTTCTTATTGTTTTTTATAGTTACGCGATAAGTCACTTTTTATCTCCTTTCGTTTCTTTATTTTCTTGTTTTTTTTCTTTTTCAGCTTCTTTCAAAAGTTCCGTTACCTGCGATGCAGTTTTTGGTTGTTCAAACCAATCGGAAACAACTGTCTCTTTCTGCTTTAATCCGTTGTAAATCCCGATATACTCCATCAATTCATCATCGTTGATACTCTCAACTGTATGATTAAGACGCTTTTCAAGCATTTCTTTAGTTACGCCAAGTTTAGCAAAACCAGTAATCATATTCTTTACCTTATCAATCAAAGGAATATCGTTTTGCCCGGCAATCGTTTTCTTACATTCCTTAATGCAATCCTCAACTAAATCTGGAGGAAGAATTGCAAGGATTCTACTTCTTAAACGTCTTGCACCATCATTGGCTGTCCTTTCGTAAATATCACGCTGACTAGTAAGTTTTCTGTTGCCCTGCTTTGTCTCCATTACGTGTTCAACAGTAAAGTTCTGGCTAGAAACTGTATTGTTTTCTAAGTCCCAACAATACGCCTGCATTTCGGACTTTCCTTTTTCATGGGACATTTCCTTGATTCCATATTCAAGATTGCCGTAGCATCGTGCCATTTCCTCTGCAAATCTGATTGTTACTCCTGTTACCGTCTGACCGCCACGTGGATAACTGAAAAACGCTTTGTCGGCAAAACCTTTTCGTTGACACGCTTCAATCGCACTTGCATATGATTTTGTGTAATCTCTTGGAAACTGTTTTGCCATAATCAATTTCCCCTGTGCTTCTGCAATAGCACGATTACTTTCTACTGCTACTGTTCCTTGGTTAATGTTATTAAAACTCCCACCAACCGATTGATTGTTTCTTACTGATACTTCATTTGACATATCAATTCTCCTTTCAACTGTCTATAATTTTAAAATCTTTCAATATGCACTCTCCACAAACTTCTTCGCCATCGTACTGATACAATGCTTCTGGTAAAAATTCATCTTTACAACGGTCACAATAGTAATGCGTTCTTTTCCTATTTGGACAACTACTACCAAGGCAAGGATAAGCTGGTGCTGCACAACCTAAACATTCATCTTTTACTATTCTCATTTTTTATACTCCTTAATGTAAATTTGCTTTTTTGCACACTATCTCAAACTGTTCTTTTGTTAATCCAAAAATTTCAATGTATTCATAAGATGGACAGTAATCAACCATAATTTCACCATCATAGTAAATTGTAACCATACTATCTCCAGCAATATTTCTAGTATCAAAAGCCTGTACGCCATCTGGGAATCTATCTTTCAAAAATTCAATCAATTTATTCAATTTATTCCACCTCACTTCCTAAAGATTCATACTGTTTCTGTAACCAGTTCGGCAATCCAAGACTGTTTACTTCATCTTTCATATATCCGTACCAGTTACCAGTTTCTGAACATTCTTTATAGAGATTTAAGTATTCCCTAAACATATCAGCACCAGAACGCATATAATATTCATTTGGTTCCATAATGTTTACACAGTATGGAGCAGTTTTCTCTTGTGCGATAAAAACTACCGTATGCTCAACACCAAGTATTTCATCAAGAATATGTTTGTAATATGCCATCTGCATATCATACATAAATTTGATTGAATCACGCATAAATACATCCGTACTAGCGTCATTGCATGTTTTGTAGTCAATCAAAAAGTGTGTTCCTGCTACTTCTGTAAGACAATCTGGTCTGCATTTCATAGTAATTCCTGTTTCTAAATCTTCCGTAAAATACGAAAGTTCCTTTTTGCCAGTTAAAAGAGTTCTTGCAAATGAATTACTATACAAGACGTAATGCATATCTTTTATTTGTTGAAAATCATCCAAGGAAACAATGTCTTTTCCCTCGTTTTGGTCTTGGAATAAAAGCCACTGTGCTTTTCCGTCTTTTGTTCGTCTGTTTATATCTGGTGCTACGGCAAACTCTTTGTAAAAATCATCTTTTTCCAAAATGTATTTGTGAACCGCCCTACCAAAAAGCAATGATGGAGTATCTTCTTTCGGATTGTCTTTCCAGTATCGAAAATGTGCCGGTGATTTAGCCATTTTTTTTAAATCGGAAGAACTAACTCCATCCATAGCACGATATTCTTTGTTTGGAATCAAGATTCCATTTTTTCTTTCATCCACTTCTTATATTTCTCCTTTCTTTCATTTGCTATATCATAAGCAAGTTCAGTTCCAAGGATAAACAAAATATCAGTAACGGAAGCATATTCTTCATTCATAGCAGTTTCGACAGCAACATTTACTCTTTCTTCCAATTTTATAAGTTCTTCAAACCTCTTCTGCGGTATTTGAATCATTGCTTTCCTCATCCTCATTCTCCTTTCCGATTTCTTTGACTTTTGAAACTGATACTTCAAAAGCGGTTTTTACTGCTACTGTGCCATCGTCCATCTGCTTATGATATTCACGGCTCTGCAATCTTCCGATAATTTCCAGATGAGTACCTACATCGCATTTTGAAACGTATGTAGCATATCTCCCCCATGCTATGCATGGAATATAGTCGGAGCCGTATTGTCGGTTGCTTGCGACAATGACATCACATACTCTTCTATTGGAAGCAGATGTGCGCCGTAAATTAGGTTGAATACAAATATACGCATCCATTTTTACTTCATTTACGTCCGACAATAAATTTACCTCTCCACCGCACATGGCATCCTGCACAAATACATAAATGTGCTTATGATTTTTTCTATTGATAGTCCGAATTTCTCCTTGTACTTCAATCTTCTCGTTTTCTTTGATTGAACACTTTTCCAGAACGATTTCCGGAACCAAGCAGACTATCACATCTTCTTTATTGCTTTTTCTTTCGCTTTTTAAGCGAAATTCATAAAAGTTCTCACCATGCGACGAATGAGAGAATTTAATCTTACTCGCCACGGTACCTCTTAATAAAATTGTATTCATCTTGACTTTTCACTCCTTATTTGATAAAATGAGTGCAAATAACACATAGTTATTTACTACTGGAATAGCAGTTTGATTTGCGGTCAAGGGTGCTATTCCTTTTCTTTTTTGTATGTTCCCGGTTCATTTGCATAAAACTCTCCGTCTTTCACATAAATTGCACCAAGTTCAATTAAATTTGCAATCAATTCTGGTGTTGCCGGTTTAGCATCTGTCTTAATCATTCAATCATCCTTTCCTAATATAAATACTGTTCTTCTCTGCACTCCGAATCTCTCTGTGTCTGCATGAGATTCAAAGTATATGTCAATTCTATTTCCCTTTATCGCACCGCCGCAGTCCTCGGCTATAAATGTTCCAAGACCTTTGATTTTTACCTTTGTTCCATACGGAATGACTTTAGGGTCAACCGCTATTGTTCTTCCCTGCTTCGGTATCTTGCCAGTAGAAGTTATCTTTCCGTACCCCTCTGAACAATCGCAACAAGGACAATATGCAGTTATTAAGAATTGAACTCCTTTTCTTTTCTTGTACTTCTTTTTCTTTTGCTTTATGTATTTTGCGGATTCCAAAGAACTGTTCATATTTGCGTTTGGAATCACATTTGCCTGCGGTTCTTCTGTTTTTATAAATAACGTATCTTCTTGTGCATATTCCGGCTCGTAAGCGTATACATCCTTAAACACGCTTGTTGCCACTGTTATAATAAGAAGAAATGTCAGAACCGCCAATATCATCTTCTGAATAATAGGCTCACTCCCTTTCTTCCAAAAGCAGACGGAATGTTTCTTTTCCCTTTGGAGTGACATACATCTGCTGTCCTGCCCAACCGTTCTGCTCGTTGTGCTTGTCCTTTAAGACAAACAAGCCGTTCCCGCTCTCTGCGTATTTGGCATATGGACGCAACTGTTTGTGTTTCCCCTGCCGGAACACATATCCTTTTTCAATAAGGAAAGAAACAAATGCCTTTTCTCCAACACCAAGTTCCTTTGCGGTGTCACGGATGTTGGTATTTAATTTCTTATCCACCAAAGCGTCAAAGTAATTCGCCTTTGGTTTCATTTCCTCAATTTGCTTGTCCTTTTGAGTTATGATGTTCTGTGCCACAACTAATGCGTTGGCTACAATCTGTTCTGGAGTAAGATTCTCCTGATTGGCAATGTAACCGCCATTCTTGCGGATAGATGGAAGCACTTCGCCAGTTACCCACTTGCGAAACTTCTTTGCATTCGGCTTATCACTACGAAGAATAACCGCATACAATCCGCTTTCTGTAACAAACCAAGTCTCGCCCTGACGGGGTAAGTCTAACTTACACCGCTCGTCATCTTCTAATCTATCCGCTACACTTCTGCTATTTGTAAGTTCAAGTGCCTTACACACATCAGCCAAGCAAAACATAGGCTCATTATCCTTTGTAATGGTACGGATTTTTCCAAACTCCGAATTTTCAAAAATCTGTAAATCGTTCACGCTCACACCTCGCTTTCTTTCATCCATTCATCAATCGGGATGCCTGTTGCCAAAACAATCTTATGCAATGTTTCAAGTGATGGATTTCCGCCATCTTTCCACTTGCCTACTGTTCCGTTTGCAAGACCGCATTTCTTCTCAAATGCAGAAACAGATAGGCTGTTTTCATTGCAGTATTTTATTATTTTGTTATAAATCAATGGGATTTCCTCCTCTCTATTTATTAGAAAATAGAGAAAAGTCTTGACATCTATTAGAGAATTATCTAAAATAAGAATTGTCAAGAAACTTATTTTTGAGAACTCTTTATTTTATGCAATTTAGGCTTTTCTCTAAATCCTAATCTCATTATATAGAGTGTTCTCTAATTTGTCAAGCACTTTTTTAGGTTTTTCTCTAAAAAAATGGAGGTACAAGAGATGAACGCAGTTGAGAGAGTAAAAGCAATATGTAAAGAAAGAAAAATACCAATATCAAAACTAGAATCTGATTGCGGATTCGCCAATGGATATATTGGTCAATTAAGAAAGGGTGTATTCCCAGATGATAGGATATTAAAGATTTCTGAATACCTTAATGTATCTGTAGATTATCTTATGACTGGAACAGAAAAAAGATATTCAGAAGAAGATGCCCTTTTGGACGCTCATATTTCAGAAGATGTAGAACTGAAAGAAGCCATTAAAAAATATTATACCCTTGATGAGAAAGCCAGAAAATATATTTTAGAGGGAATTGACCTGCTTTGGAGAGCAAACAAAACTGATACTAAATAATGATACCATTCATTATTGTATAAATAAAAAAGATTGGAGATGTGTTTTATGAAGAAACTATTAACAGTAGCAACAACGCTAGTGCTTACTATTTCAGTATGTGTTCCAACAATTTCAAAAGCCGCTATACCGGCAAGGACAATGGGAATATTTTCAGAATTTGCGGACGGATTCAAAGAGGGATGGTCTGGCAAGAAAGAGCCATCAAAGAAGAAATATAAGAAAATGTGTAAATCCTACAATTATTCCAAATTGAAAAAAGGTAAGTACAAGGGAAAGAAAATAAAAATCAAGGGCAAAATAGAAAATGTAAAGGAAGATACATTGGATAGTGACTTGACCGTAATCGTAAAGTCTGGTGGAAAATACTATGAAGTATACATGAGCCAAGGCTACCAAGAATATTATGGCTACAGAAGAGGAAAAACGCTTTCCGTGTGGGGAACTGTAAGAAGAACCGCTTATTATGTCGTAAAGAGAGATGGAAAGAAAAACAAAAAAATGACAATACCATCTATCAAATCAAGATACGACAAACTGTCATAAAAAAAAATGGAGTAGGGTTTTTATCCTACTCCATTTCATTATACCTTATAAGTATTACCTTTCAATCTTTCTTTTTCTGCAATGTACCCGTAGTAATATCTCAACGAATCTACGTTTTTCATCTGAAAAATGATTTTCTTCAACTTTCTTCTATATTTTCTGCGTTCTCCTATCATAAATTTCCTCCTAGCATATAATTGTAGGGAAAGGGGAATTTGCAACCCCTCTCCCAAAACCGAAACTTGATTACATGGGATTGCCATGTAATATATTATATGTAGGATTCAAAAATATTATTCATCCTTTTCGGATTTTTCCTCTTTTTCTGCTAACTGTGCTTTCAATCGCTCGTTCTCTTCCTGCAAAGCAAGAAACGTAAACTCCGTCTTTGCAAGCTGAACCTTAAGTTCTGCGATTTCAGCAGACAGTTTCTTTTCCACATAGTCATTGAGTGTAATTTTGTTTTCATCCATTTCTTTTTACCTCCTAAATTTGAATTATTTATTGTAACACTGGGAATATTGCTATTCCATTCAGGTTATCATTAGTTATGTCGTTATACTGTGCATTAACGGCTAGGTTTCCGGTCTTGGCATTAAACGCCACTCTAACACACTCACCTCTACTAGTTACCATGTTGTGATACTGGACAACATCTGCTGCACCGGAATCACCCGGCATTAACTCTGTTTGAACAAAGCTCGCCCAAGCGGATGCCGAAGCAATTGGATAGTTGCGAAATACTACGGCTTTGAACAATCCACCATTCATGGTAATACCATATAATGTAGTTGAACTCGGCGTCGTTGTTGTTACACTCGAACAATGCTTCTCAAAAGCAACATTGGCATTTAATGTAGTGTTTCCTGCCCCCCCTACCCGACCAATAGACACACTTCCACCGTAACTATTCAGATATAATGTTGTTGCGGCATCATTTGCATTAACTGCTTGGATTGTCCTTTGTCCAAGGTTCATATGATTTCCGTCAGGCGAGGATATTCGCAAATCGAAGCTAGTTAAAGAAGCATTTTTTTTACTGCCAATGCCAAACGGTGAAGAACAATACATAGGGTCAGTACCATCTTCAATACCATTAGTATATTTCCACCGTCCAAATCCATAATCTCGATAAATGGTTTGGTATGATTTTTTGGTCCCATCGCCAGTAAAGGTTGTAATATATAATCCAGGGTATGACCAATCGGAAATAAGTTCGATTTTTTGACGTGCTGAAATCGGACCTACCATGTTATAACGAGAAACATGTTCAATACTAATGTCGCCATCACATGTTAATATTTTAGAATCAACATAGCCATTTGCATCCCATTCATATTTGGCGCTACGATAATATGGAGCGCCATCGCTCGAAAGTTTAAGTTCATAAATGTTTTGTTTACCTGATGCGAGACTGCTGTTTTCTGTGTAGTTTTTGGATAGTCCATTCGTTTGGATTTCAAATCCACCAATCAAACCGTTATCTATCTCTGCATTTGCACCTTTTAATGTTGCACCAGTGATGGTTCCGGTTGCCGTCACGTCTTGCGAAAATATTTTTTTAATAACAGCAGAATTCGCAAAAACCTTTTCAACATCAAGTTCATTTGCTGTTATGCTTTTTGCTACTATTTTATCTGCATTTACGGTCCGGTCAGTAAGTATATATCCATCCAAAGTATCAATCGTTTTACTTTGAAGTTCTCCTAAATTATTCAGCGAATAAAGCAAGCCATTTTCGCCTTTTAGCAATATTCTGTCTGCCACTAAGGTTCCGGCCGTAATGTTTGCGGCGTTGACTTCAACACTATCTAAGAAACCAGTGATATGTCCTTCTACGATTGTTGCTCTATCAATAAGACCAACTTCTGTAAATAATGTAGCAATATCCGCAACTTCAATATTGGATAATTTAATGTTTGCATATTTTAAATCTGCGCTTTCTGCTGACAGATACCCTAAGTCTGCTACCTTTGCACTAAGGTTTTCTGTAGTGATAGCCTTTGAGGACAATGTATCTATCTTTCCATCTACTGTTTGCAATGACGTAATCGTTGCATATGTCAAATCGGCATTTTCGGCAGTAATATATCCAAACTCACCGATAGTTGCTTTCAGATTTTTAATATACGCATTATCAGCCGTCAAATCCGTAATAAAAGATTTCGACACCTTTTCCAACTCAATCGTAGCATCCGCAATCTTTGCGTTGGTGATTGTAGAATCCTTAATCTTGCTATTCTCAATCGTGGAATCCGCAATTTTACTATTTGTAATAACTCCATCCTTGAAAATAGCACCAAGGATTGTACTAGTAACCGTTCCGCTTGCCTGCGCCATTGTTCCACTATTGTAACTACTGGAACCACTGCTACCAACTGACGATGAGTTTGATTCCTGCACTTCACACGGTGATGTAATCTCCGCATAAAATCCACCATCGTAGTACAGCGTCATTTCTCCGACAAGCACATACTTTTTAACGCCGTCATAGTCCTCGAACGTAAGCATTTCACCAACCGACATAAGAGGATGCCAGTACATTGTTTCGATACTCGCTTTATGGTAAGCAAACGCCTTGTTCAAAAAGGATAACCCTGTTTTCCACTGCATTGGCGTAACTTGTCCTAAATACGTATGAACCGTATTTCTGTCAAGCGTTTCGTATAATATCCAAGGTGTTTCAATCGTCACTGGATAATTCTCTACATTCGATACACTGCTTGCCTTGTCATTCAATACGACCGTGGATTCACCCTCGTAATATCCAAATCCAACATAGTCACTGTTTGTCTCGTAAAAGTACCAATTATTAGCCTTTACAGATACGTTGTTTGGACACATAAGGTTGTTTCCGAAAATCGCATTAGAATCATAGGTATCTCCATTAAATATAGGTCTGTAATTGTTATCTGCTTGCAACTCTGGTAACTGCTTAATATAAAAAGCACCGTTTTTTTCAATCACATTTGCACGTAACAAAACTGCTATACCAGACAACAAATCTCTCCATGTGATTCTGCTTTCCCAATCCCAATCGTAACCATCCTCATCATTGTCCGCAAAATTTGATAACATAGGAATCATCAAATGGTACAACTTATATTGTTTGATTGACGATAAAACATCTTTCCAATTATCAATGTATAGCGGACATCCTGTGACACGCAAAAAGTCTTGCGGCAAATACTCCCAATAATAAACGTCGTCACGTGTGTAGATAAACTGCAATTGACTAGGTACGTATTTTTCTTCCAATTCCGTTTTGTGATATTCGTTTAGCGAACTAATGACGATTTCTGCTCTATCCATGTATTCGCTCATTAAACCGTTTCCAGTAAATGAAACAGTATCACCGTTGTATGTTGGATTTTCTTTTACAACAAATCTTCCGATAGGTACCGGATATGCAAATTCATTCCCTATAATAATCCATGCATTTACAATAGTTCCTTTTAATGTATTATCGTAATATGTCTTTGCAATAAGGGCATCCGTAAAATCGTTATTTTCTGCATACATTTCACAACTCATAGTAGGACTATAAGTAGAGCCATAACTGGCAAATGAATCACTAACACAACCTTGCGATATACTTACAGATATTAGCGTTTCTTTTCCTCTTGTGCTTACACTATCAGAATTTCCTGTACTTATACTCAAATATAATTCTGTTGCTATGTCAGTATATGAAACTGCACAGTCTCCAGTAATATCTGTTTCATCTTCTGTGCAGAACACGTACCAAGACATATACCTATAATCATCCGAAATCATCATGCTTTTACAATCAATGGTATTTACGCCACGTTTATACACACTTCCGTTATTGATAGCGTATTTTACATAGTAATGAGTTCCGTTATAGTCAAAATCCAAAAAAGACAAACTAAACGAATCTCCGATATTTACATCTTTTACAGGTGAATCATATTTCAATGTATATGTAGGGTCGCTTTCCAAAACATAAAAGACTTTTGCTGTATAACTCATCGCTCCACCGCCTGTATCTGTATGCTAGACCAAATAAACTTTCCATTAAAGAAAGTCATTGCGTCAAAACTAGGGTTGCCAAAATAAAACTGCTTTGTTTCTTTTTCTCCTTTTTCATTGGTAAACTGTATGTAGCCGTACCTGTTTGATAAATCATCCGGGTCTGCGTACTTCATCAACTTTTTGATTTCGCTTGGCGTCAAATTTGCCGGAAATGCCATGTCAAGCGTTACTTTCTTTGCAACTATCTTTCCGTTGTAAAGTGCTTTTGAACTTCTCCCTGCTTTTGCGTTCCACACTTTTTCTCGTGAGATTTTCCATCCCTCATATTTTGGTGTTGGCATATCTTCTAAACTGTCCTTAGTCCAACCAAACTTCAACGTAAATGCCATATGACACCTCCTAACTTTTTCACATAAAAAAGAGACTCATTCGCATGAGCCTCTTTCTTTAAGCCATGTTCCAAGAAATTCCTTTGTTCTTGGAGATTTTCTTTGCGTTGTTCATAATTGCCGTTGTGACTTTTGTTCCGTCAAGGTAAACATCACCGCCACCGACATTTGCATTTGATAATTCCTCTTTGATTGCCGCCTTTGTAGCCGCATAAACAGCCGGTGCAACCGCTTCGGAAATACCGGTCGTAATCTGTTTGTTATTTGCAACAACGGACTTACCATTGTCGAATTTACCCATCATTTCGCCGTGGCTTGCACGGAACCATCCATCTTCCGGAAATCCACCGTTAGCATAAGTCTCGTAATTCAATCCGTACTTTTTCAGCATTTTGATTAGTGATTTTTCTGCATGACTTACGAATATCTGTCCTTGCTGACCTATTGTCACTCTGTTTTTGGCATTATTTATAGCAGCAGTCAATTTTCCGTAATTTACTTTTCTTCCGTCCATCGACTTAACAGAAGATTTTAATTTACCCTCTGTCACATTGTTAATTGAAGCCGAAACATCCAATGAAAACTTTTTCTGTTGTAACTGTGTTTTAACTGCGTTATACCAACCTTTACGGAGTTTAGGGTCGATATTCACATTTATGTCACGGTTTTTCATGGTTTTCATCGCAACACTTAAATCTCCAAGATCCTTAATACCAAAGGTCTTTACGCCAGCAGTTACCGTCTTGCCTTGCAATCCGTTTACTTTCCCCTGCAAACTATCAACATCATCACCGCCAGATGTTTCAGCCTTAACTTTTACTGATTTTGGTTTCAAGGAATCAATTTTTTTCTTCAATGCATCTGTTGACTTGTAGTTCTTATCTGTTATCTTTCTGTAATCTTCCCATGTAATTTCACCATTTTCGAGTGCTTTTTTCAGTTTGTCCTGTATAGATTTACTTTCGGAAGATGAAATTCCAAGTTTTTTCATTTTCTTATTAAGTGTATCTACGGCCTTTGAATATTTCGTCGTTTGTGTAATTATTGGTTTATAATCATTGAGTTCTTTTTTGCCTTTATCTATCTTGGTAGCAACATTACCTTTGCTTTCACCAAGCAAATCCAAAAAGTCTGCTGCCGACTGTACGGATTGTTTATCAGTCATTGTCTTATAATTTTTATCAAGTGCTTTTCTTATCGTTTTCTCCGATATTTCTCCACTTTCTAATTTTTTATTAAGACGTCCAACAAGTCTATCCACTGTATTGGTATTAGAACCATAACCGAATTTGTCCATCATCTGAACAACTTCTTTAAGCAACATAGACTTATCATCGGTACCGCTCGCATACCGTTTTACATTGCCTTTTGCGTCTCCACCGGCAGTAATACTATTTTCCCACCATCCATAGGCGGCAACAAGAGCAACTCCCATTGCTCTTCCCATTTTACTCCCTAAACCGCTAAATTTATCCGTCAAACCTTTTGAGTTTATTTTTGCCGACATTAAGGAATTACTTATTCCATTACCAAATACAGTTTTTAGCGAAGTCCAAAGAGTTTTTAATTTTTTATACGCAAACACTCCGGCAAGAACGCTTGATAATTTGAACGCAATACCTAACGGGTCTCTAATGAATGCCGAAATAGCCACTTTCAAAGCATTGAATAATCCCTTGACTATTATTTTCCCTACTTTCAAAAGTGTTTTTCCCCATTCTATTTCAGAAAGAAAATCTCCAATTGCTTTTCCTACTTCCCACCAATTCACGGTAGAAAGTGCGGTGTCAATCGTATCAAGTATTCCAGTAATTCCATCACTGATTGTCTTTCCTAACTCCTGCCATCCAGTTAATCCAGTATTTTTGCGTACTTCTCCCATCTCTTCAAGAAATCCATTGATGTAATCTCCAATTTTCTTTCCAAGGTTTTTGTATGGGAAATCTACCATAACGCCAAACGCAAACTGAATCATACCACGCAACTTCGCTCCAAGTGATTTTCCTGCTAAATCACCGTCAAAAGTATTTATGGCAGCCGTTATACCCTCTTTAATACTTTGACCGAATTTAAGCCAATCAAACGTCTTGAAAAAGGTGTATGATGTTTCAAACCATGTATTCAATCCCTCGGAGAAATTTTCTCCAAGTTTTGTCCAATCAAGGTCTTTAACAAATCCATTCAAAAACGTAGCAAGAGATTTAGCAATCTTTTTCGTAGTCTTTTTAATCTTTGTCCATGGAATGCTTCTCATTCCCTTGTTAATCCAGTTAGCCAGTGCCGAACCGAGAGAAGTAAAATCTCCACCTTTCCATGCGTCAAGGATTGCTTTCTTCATCTTCTTATACAACTCAACTGCTTTGTTCTGGTTGCTCTTAAAAGCATTATCCCATATCTTTTCATAGTTCTTTAATGCGTCGCTAATATCCTTAGAAAGGTCAATATTAGCATTCTTATCGTCATCATCGTCATCGCTATCACTATCACTGTTGTCCTGCAATTTATTTACAATATCAAATCCCTGCAAATTGTCGGCGGCTTTTTTTGTCTTTTTAGCCGTTTTATCCATGTTCTTAGCAACTTTATCCGTATCGTCTGCCGCATCGGAGTAGTCCGGTACCTCTGGTGTTTTCCGTGAACCATCCGTATCACCAAGTTTGATTCCTGCCAGTTTTGCTACCCACTGTGCGAAATCCTGTAAAACCATAACCATAGCATTCATATATGGGTACAATTTCTGAACAATCGGCATAAACAAAGAGCCAATTGTCAAAGATAATTTCTTAAATCCAGCCTGCAACATCCTCAACTGGTTTGCAGGTTGGTTAATTGTCCGTGCCAAATCAGCATATGCAACCTTTGACTGTTCCAACATAGTCAAAACACGCAACTGCATTTTTGACTGTTGCGAAAGGTTCTTAATACTTTCTGTAACACCGTGATTCATCGCAGTTTGTGCTAAGCCAGCGGAGGTGATGTCAAGTCCGTATTTATAAACGGCTCTGCTCTGTCCGACAAGAGCTGATTGAAAGTTTTGCATAACGTCAGCGGTGTCTAAGTTTGCTAAAGACGCCCAATCTGCGGATAACATAGTAAGTGCTTTTGAAGTGGCAATTGATGTTTCACCAAGCATACCGGCAGAGTTCGTAATCTGTGCAATAGCGGCGTTGTAGTTCATAACCTCTGTTAAATCCAAACCAAGGTTGTGTGAAAAAGTATTTGTTGCATCTCCAGTGTTATAATCAACATCATATCCAGTCAACTGCTTTTGAAGTTTTCCAAATCTTTTACGGAAACTTCCTGCATATTCTTCCGCACTATTATAACCGGCTTTCTTAAACTGGTTAGCACTGTCTTTTCCAACCTTATCAAGCGCAACCGAAAAATAGTTAAATTCCTCAATGTAGTCCTGCGCCGAACCAATTGCTTGACCAAATTTCTTTACAGCACGAATTACCAAAAAGAACTTAGCATAAAACATACCGATGCTACTTACAAAACCTTTTGATGATTTATGTGCGCTTTTTAATTTGTCTTTTAATGAACTAAGTGCATTTCCAAGTTTTTTAGTGCTTGTTGATGCTCTATCAGAAACAGTGGAAATTCTACTACCGCTTGACGCAAGGTTTCCAAGACCTTGAATTGTGTTGGCTACGTTTGAGTTAATTTGAGGTGCATTTTGCAGTTTTTTCAGCAAATTCATTACGCCCTTACCAAGTTTCTTAAGGTTTGCAACTGTTTCGCCAACACGTTTCCCTGCATTTGCAAGTTTAGCAATACCATCTACAACTTTTGTAATGCTAATATCAATTGCATTTGCAGAAGATAATTTACGTACAAGTTTTACTACTTGCTTGCCTAATTCAGGAAATTCTGTTGTTACATTACTAATATACTGACCGCTATTAGAAAGTCTTGCCAATGAACCCACAACACGTGTCACAGTGCTTTCAATTTCAGATACACTGCTAAGTTTGGTTGCTAAATTTGAAACAGAAGTTGCAATCTTTGTCATTTTGGATGTATCAAATCCAGACATATCTACTTTTGAAAGGTTTTTAACTGCATTTACGGCAGATGTAATGCCACCAAGATTCTGAATGTTTCCAAGATTGTTAAGACCATTTGCCAGTGTATTCAAACCACTGGCAGTACGAGATAATCCACCAACATCAATTTTCGCAAAACGCTCAAATCCTTTTGCAATTCTATTGTAGTCGGTTGCTTTTACTCCGCTTAATGTTTTGGTAGCATTTCCAAGTTTTGATACTCCATTTGCAAGTCCACTTAAATTGCTACCGTTAATCTTAGACAGTGAAGATGTTAATACATCAATTTTACCAACAAGATTTGTAATTTCATCTTTGGCACTTTTTGCCGTTGCATTTATTTTAATATCCAACGATTCAACTGTTTCTGACATACTAACACCTCACTATCTATCATTTGCATTACGCAAGATTTTTCAATCTAATAAAACCGTACTTTCCTGCATACTCAATTTTGGCAACTCTGCTTACTTTTGATTTCCACAGAATCCGTACGGTTTCACCTTTTTGAATTGTCATAAGTTTTTTAGACGTAAACAAACGTCCTTTTCTCAAATATGTGTTGCAACGTAATTTACCGGTCCATGTTTTCTTGAATTTATCAAAAGAGCCATATGTGGACATTAACTTTTTGGTTGTACTTCCCCACTTGCCAAGGTAGAAGTGTGGTGTATCAACAATAGACTTCCAATCGCCGCCCCATTTCAAACCAACTTTCTTTGATTTTGCAATCTTAGCAACTTTTCTAATCAGTTTATCGTTATAAAGCAGTTTAGAATCATTGATTGCAATATCAAAAGCAATTCCCAACTGGTGTTGCGAAGAATAAGAACTTCCCGGAGCATTTGTTACTATCTTGCCCGGCTTTGTTCTTCCCTTTGCATAAAGCGAATCCTGATATGCTTTTGTACGAAATCCCTCTGTGATAATCAGATAAATTCCATTTTTTGCACACTCTTTAAGCAAAAGTCCAAGTTTGTAGTTTAACCATGGATGTAACTTTTTTCTGTCAATTCTAATTGAATGTTTTTTTTTCATTTTTCAACACTCCTTATATGATTGTTTCTGGCAATCCCTTGTTCATAGACCTTGCCATCCACTGTTTTTCAATTTCAATTGCTTTCTTTATCTCTTGTTCTTCTGTTTCTTTTTCTTCTATATATTCTTCTTCAAACATTTTTGACATAATTGGACTTTTAATATATTCCGATTTTGCTGATTTACCATTCAAACAACTGTCTATGGCTACAATCAAAGCAGATATGCCATAATTGCCCCACCACATATATTGCAATTCATCTTGTTCTTTTAACTTGAGTTCATGCGCTTTGTCATATGGATATAAGTCTTTTGGACAACTTTCCATAATCCTATCGTAAGAAACTCCATAGGAAAGATAATGAGGTATTACATCTTCATATATAAAATCCGAGTATGACTTATTTATTTTTTCTGTGGCTTCTTGTGGTCTTGCGGAAGTTTCGTTACTTTCTCCGATGCTTCCTCTGTCTCCCCAATCTGGTTTAACAGGTCTCCCAAAAAACCCTTACTCATCAATTCCTCCGTCAACTGCGTAAACAAATCAAGGATTCCTTTATCTGGCGATTCATCGTGGTAATCGTCAAGAATATCTCCTACTTCCTGAACGCTTTCAACTGGATTTTCTTTCTGAAATCCAACGTAAAGCAAATCACGAACACAGCAAAACAATTCTTTAACCTTGCCAATGCCGCCAACATCACTGTCATTTTCAACTTCTTCACTGTCAAAAATTCCAAGCAAATCCTTTGTTCTGTCCATCAAATCTGTGTCGCAGAAACTGTTATATCCAAATCTAACCTTGTATTCCTTACCTTTAACCTTTAATTCCATAATGATTTATCCTTTCCCCACTTTTAGTGGAAAGGAGCCACCCCGAAAGGTGGCTCTCTTTTTTACTGCATATATTATTCGAGTTCCGGTTCGGCTGTCTCTTCATCCTCGCTACTCAACACAGCCTTTTTAGTGTTTCTCGTTGAATAGCTTGTTACCCCACTTTTGTAACAGTGAAAGTACCATCCTCGTTATCAACGACTGTAAGTTGGTCAGTAACCCATTTAGGCACGGTATTCTGAACAACGGTAGCGGTCATTTCAAGAATTTCATCTACGCCGCCTACATCATTTACAGTAGGTGTAATCTGCCCTACATATGCTGCTTTGGCAACACCACCAACGCCATCCGTTCCATACAACTGAATAATGTCGCATTTTTTACCCTCAACATTCAAAAGAGCACTAAAATCATCTTTTTCAAGGTTTCCTACAAACTCTTTTGCGTCAGACTGTTTAATACCCATTTCAAAAGTCTGTGCATCATCCTCCATCGTGGTACTTTCTACAGTGTTCGGTGCAGATGTTGGCGATGGGATTGACTTTGCACGTAACATCAATTTGTATGTTCCTGCAAATCCATCTTCGCTGTGTTCTTTGTAGATAATTCTTGCCAAATAACTTGTTGAAGCCATCTTGTTACCTCCTTAAATTTAATAAAAAAATAAAGCCTTTCGGCTTGTATTTACGTCAATATACGTCATTCTTTCCGATTGTTCTGCTAAATCTAGCAGTTTGCCGGTAAGTGTCTTTTGTATCATCTTGCGTAGGCATTGAAGAACCACGAAAACGCATTGTTTTCATAATTCTCTTAACTTCTCTTATAACTTCTTTTGCTCTTGCTTGTGATTTATTATCAGTCACATCAATTTGAAAAGAAAACTTTTCCGCATTGATTTTATCACCCTCTAAATCTTCTCCGATTTCTGAACCGGGCAACAATTGCAATCTTACAAAAGGAAAAACCGCTGGTGTATTACTACTGCCAACGGAAGAAAAGTTTTTATCTGTCATTTTGTATTTTTTTTTCAAACTATCGGAAAAGTTTGTTTTTATCCTTGTGAATACAGTAGATGGCACTAATTCATCCCATTCCACCGACATATGCACCACCTACTTTCAAAATATTTCTTTCGCCGTTTTTATGATTTTGCTTCTTATATCTTCTCCGGCTTTATACATAGGCATAGTGGCTTTTACACCATGCGTAGGCATCCATTTTTGTTCCTTTTCATTCCAGTACCACCACATATCGTCATAAGCGTGTGTCTGCCCCGGAAATGTACCAACGCCATAAGGAAATTTACTTCCGACTAATGGATTTTTCGTTGGATTAAAATGAACACCTGCACCAAATTCAATAGCAAGCAATATGCTAAACGGTGCGTAACCATCTTGTTCTTTTACTTGCCCCTTGGCAAGCAATATACCATTACACCCAATCTTGTCAGAAGATATGTTTGTCGAAACCGTAACATACTTTCCTAATGGACTCTCTGATATATTCGTTTCAGCAACCTCTACACCACTTTGTAATAGCCTAGAAACAAGTTGTTTACATTTAATAGGTAAATCATCCCTATACTGCAAAAGTTGCTTTTTAAGGGCGTTTAATCCACTTACAGACAAGTCCGCAGTAAATGTTTTTTTCCCCATACTATTTCACATTCCTTTTTAATAAGAACAAGTCCTCATTTAATCCTTCATCTGCAACACCTTTTACTGTGTAATCAGCACTGCTTTCATCTGGAATTGTGTTATCATCATCCTTGTATACGATTTCTGACTTCTTCCAAATCACGCTACCGGATTTCAAAGGCAAATAACCTTTACTGACAATGATTTGTGCATAGTTTGTACTATCATCAATACCATAGTCTTGCCATACAACTTCATTCAACTTATTTGTGATGTTTGCCTTAAACTCAACTGGTTTTGTATAACCAATTGTTGTTTCTCCGGTTTCAATCTTGTTTCCATCATCATCCGTAATGTAAATTACATTTCCCTCTTCGTCTGTATAACTTTCGTAAATTGGAATTTCATCATCTTGTAAAGAATAAAACATTCTTTGTTTGTTTTGCGCTAATGTCATCATGCTTTATCAACTCGCTTATTATACTGTGATGTACTGACACCAAGCACAACACCAAGAAATGTGTCAACTGCTGTGATTGTACCAACAATCTGTTCTCCAAAAGGCAAGTTCCAAATTCCAGCTAACGCAAAGTAAAAGGTTCCTAATGCTGGCAAAAAATACATTGCAATCCACTTTAAAATGTTGTATACTTTATTGCTCATTCTTAACACCTACTTTCTCTCTTAAATGCAAAGACTTTATTTCTTCATACATCTTTGTTATCATTCCATTTCCACCTAACGTATGGTATGCATCATACATTTCGCAAAAATTTGAGTATGCGTATGATGGTATATCTCCAAGTGTCATATACTTATCGTGATATTCAATAAGTTGTACTCTAAGCAAAAGCATTGTTCCTTTACTGTTTGCATCTCTGTCTTTTTTCTGTTCTTTTAAAAGCCAAACCACATAACCTAATACAGATGTAAGGATAATTGGCAATGCAATTAAATATGTTTGCATTAAAAAGTTATTCATACTTTTATGCTCTCTTTCAGTAAAATTATAGTGTTTCGTTGCCCTCCACCGCTTACACGAAACGCCCTGCGAGAAATTTAGATACTCTAAACAACTCACGCACAATCTTCTATAAGACCTGCACAAATGGATAAACGCATTTCAAAATATCATCACGACTAACCCAAGTCCTTGAAATTGAATTTTCGCTATGACTACTTTCAAATGGTGCGCCCATCTGTGCAAAATCATATACTGCCAAATTCTTAATTACGGAATAGTAGTTATCGTAAAGGTCTTTCTCAATTTCCTCATCTGTATAAGATGTTGCCTGATAGTTTCTTCTGTTCTTAACTTCTCGTATAGCATCTTTGACCTTTACTAAAATTATGTCAGCATTAAACGTAGGCTCATTTCCATATTCAATTGTCAAATCTGCAATAATTTCTTCTTGCAGTCCTACTTCCATTGCTTCATCCATAATTCAAACTCCTATAATCCGAATTTTTCAATCAACATTTTCTTTAAATCTGCGCCGCTAATCTCTTCCGCTTTATCAAATCCCTGCTCGTTAGCAAGTTTTTGTAAATCAGCGGTAGACATACGATTGATTTCTGTTTTGGTATAAGACTTAGAAAAAGCAGAGGAAGTATTATCAACCTCTGCCGTTTCTTTAATCTCATCTCCTGCCTTATACCACACACCGTTATATTTTATGGAATGTGTAGCAATCATAGGCTTAGTCCTCCTTAACTTTCATTACAAGTACGCTGTCCATACCCTCAAACGTAGGCAATCCAATCATAGATACAACACAGTGTGTGTTGATTGGATGGTTTGTAGCGTATGTATATACGGAAATACCAGTTTCAACAATGGAAAAGTTTCCGTCTGTAAGACTTCCACTTCTTTCTTCTGGTGTTCTTCCAAATACATAGTCTCCGAGGAAAACACCGGCAGACTGTGCAGATACAATTCCGGTTGGAATAAAATACTGTGCCTTTCCAGATTCATCCATATACAACTTATTGTAGATTTCAATTTCAATTCCATATCCGCGAAGATAGTCAGCAACCTGCGCCTGCTGCAATCTGATACCGCCAGTGTAAGCAGTAATTCCAAGCACCTGTTTCTTTGTATCCTCCGCTTTAAGAAGCATTTCCCAAGTCTCTGTATTCATAGCAAATCTTGTGAGAGAATATCCGGTCTGTTTTGCAAACTCATTTTTTGCCGTAATCAAATCGTCAAGTGGAGCAGCTGTATCTGATTTATCCCAAGCACTTGTTCCTGTAATTTCCTTAAAGTTTTTTTCTTTGTGTTCTGCACCGTCACCTTGCACATACTCAACATCATAAGGGTTTCCATCAATTGCAACTTTTACCTTAGGAATACCGTCAACCGGTGCGAGCAAACTCCAAATCTGACGTTCCGGAACAACTCTTGCTCCTTCAATTAACATCATTGGTTTTTTGCTAATCTCACGTAAAACACTGTTTGCAAGATTTACATTTTCGGAACTTCTGTAGTCGTCATACTGCTGTTCCTCTTCCTCTGTTACCATGTAAGATTCACGATAAAACGGCATCTTATTCGTAATATCAGAGAATCCACCAACATCTCTTAATTCTGCCTGTGCGTCAAAATTAGATGCTTTCAAAGATACTGGCAATCCACTTTTCCCTTTGATAAATCTAAGGTCAAGAGAATCCTGTTTACGTGTTCCAAATTTCTGTCTACCAAGATATGGTTCAGAACCTAATGTCTTCTGATAATTGTTCCACATTACACCAAGGCTTCTTGCTGTAAATGCTTTTGATAATGGTAATGCTGGCATATTTTTCTACCTCCTATTTTCTTATCCATTGTTCTTAGTTGCTTAAATTTTTGGCGCACCATAAAAAGTAACTCTTGGTGTCGCTGTTCTAGCCGCATCAGCAATAGAAAGGCTTGTAACCTTTGTCCAATCAATTGTTCCCTGATAAACGTAAGTTCCCGGTGCATCGCCCTGTGTAACATCTACGTCATGCAAAAGATAACCTTTGCAATCTGCATCATTAGATGGAAAAGGTGTACCAGCCGGCACAATTTTATTTCCATTTTCATCTGCTGTAGATTTCATTGTCTGCGGTACTAAGCAAGCCGCTCCCTCATAAGGGAAGAATTTTAAGATGCCTTTTCCCTGCGTAAAATCTCTTACGATTGGTTTTCCCATAATCCTTTACCTCTACTTTCCTAAATTTTGTAATAGTCTTTAGTTGACTGTTCAGCCGATACATTTCCAAATGAAATACTTTCAGCATTTTTTACATCTTCCGGCTTATCATCGCCATTGTTTCCACCTGTAGAACCACCCGGATTAGGCGTATCGTCAAGTTTCTGTTTCTCATATTCAGCGATTGCCGTTTTTTTACTGTCGGCAAAAATCTGACCGAGAACCTCATAATCTGTAGCACCATCATCTGTAACAACCTTGCTTGCCTGCTCCGCTGTTAATCCAAACTTTTCCATTGCTTTTGCTCTTTGCGTACGAACTTCATCGTTTTTTTCAAGCTGCGCAATTTGTTTGTTTGCCTTTTCAAGTGCCTTTGTTGCTACTTCAAGTTCTGTCATGTTCTGACTATTCAAATCATCAAGCTGCGACTGTAATTCGTCAGCCCTATCAGCCTTTTCCTTATAGCTGTCTGCTCTTTCTTTTTCTTTCTTTGTTTCAGCATTGATAGAATTAAGCAAATCTGAAATCTGCTCATCCGTCGGCTCTGCCACTCCAAAAGAAATAAGTTTCTGTTTTGCCTGTTCTCTAGTCATAATTACCTCCATCAATTCACGTTTTTTAACACGGTTTGCTCCGCTTGAATTGTTCTGTTGTTTTACGCACAACTGCAAATTTTTATAAAATAAAAGAGATAGTCTATTCAACTACCTCTTTATTTACTGGATTGTTATTTGGTTCTACATCTTTGCTTGTCGGGTACAGATATTCCATCCTATCCTTTGATTCAAGAGCAACCGCTTCACTGTCGCTAAACAAATCAACGGTTTTAATTGCTCTTTTGTAATCAACACCTGCTTCAAGTAACATTTTAAGTGCTTCTGATTTTGTAAGCAGATTATCTATTTTGTTATGGTTGATATGTATTTCAATGTCGCTTGGCATAAGCGTAAAATTTCGCTTTATACGCAAACGATTCAGTATAATTCTAAGAGACATTCTTTCCGATTTTTTTAGTATCGGTTCGTTGATTGCCGTTCTTAGTCCTGCATCATAATGTCCGTTTCGTAAGTTTACTGCATTTCCAGTATCACCTCCGGCATTGTTGTTTGAACGATTAGCCAAGCCTTGAATACTCAAAAACCTTTCAAACAAATCATCAAAAACAACTTGACTTTCTGTTTGGTTCAGTTCATTTGTCATAACATCAACATCGGCTTTGTTTTCGCCATTGTTTGATTTAACAACTAAGGCACCTTCTAATCTCATCTGCGAAAATGTATCTTTGTCAATCTCGCAATTCACAAATTTAATCCATGCAGAAACAAACTGCTCAATGCCGTTTACCCGGTCAGAAGATAATGTATTGATTGAATCCGTAATAGGAATTGTAATCTCAATATCCGATAATCTTCTTGCATTATTTGGATATTCCACAACCGGAATAGCATTATTTCCGTTCAACCCACTACTTTTAATTTTTCCGTCAACAATTTCAAAATACTCTCTTTCCGTATAGCAAAAGTATATTGAATTATTGTTTTCATCTTCTCTAATTTGACAAGAAAATGCGGGTTTTCTATTTGAGTAATAAACAACAAACGTATAGCGTGGGTCTTCCGAAAACAAAGCAAAGTCGCTTTCGTCAAGCAAATCTCCGTTTCCGTTGTCATTTCCAACAAATCTATAAGCCGTACCGCAAATACTTCGCCAACGGCAAATATCAATGTCTACTTCTTGCTTGCTTTCAGAATCCATCGTAACATTTAGCTCCGTAATCTCTTCTGATTTCTTATCGTCTGTTCCACGTAACACATATTGAATAGGCTCTGCACATATTTCAGCAGTTTTACGCTCAACAAGTTCATAAGCAAGATTTAAAACAAGTTTGTTGTTTACTTCCGGCCTATTTACCTTTTTACGGTATAAAATAGGCTGGTCTCCTCTGTAATATCTATCAAGGTAATTGATTTCTTTTGCATTCTGCGTGTGAATCGAAAGTGCCTTGTTTAATTCTTCGACAATATTTAATTTTGTAATTTTGGATTTATTTGTAGAAATTACTTTTCTTCCAAAATTGCATTGATTTACTGCCGTAAACGGTCTTATGTTTTTCCCATAATACTTAAACATTAAAGCACCTCACTAACAAAACGTCATTCCACTCGATGTTGTCCTTTGTACTATTTTTTTCAACTCTGTAGTTCCAGTATCTACATGGTAAACAACTCTTTTTCTGCATTTTTTGCAATTCACAGAAATATTCATACTGGAACGTCCATCCCATGTGGCTACTTTTCTTCCACATCTTGGACAATATATCGTTTTTGGTTCCGTCATAAAAACCTCGTTTCTTGCAATAAAAAAACACCGCCTTTTTTTGGCAGTGTTTTATTTTGATTTCCTCATTTTATATTATATAATAATTGCGATATGACATACTATGACATATTATCAATCTTTGTATGTTTTTCCATATAACTTTTCAAATTCCTGCAATGCTCTTCCGTGTATTCTGATTGTTTGTCTCCATGAATACGTCATTTCATCTGCAATTTTCTCAAATGTCTTTTTTTCAACATACCGAGCAAACAAAATATGATAATAAGTTTCGTTGTCAATTCCATCAATTTGCGAAACAATAAGATTCTTTTTATCTACATAGGTGTCGATTAAATCATCCAATTCCTTTTCCATCTTTTCAATTTTGCAATAGGTAGAACCCATTTTGTCAAAGTTAGGACTTGTCTTTACTCTTTCTTCATTTTTTACAGCAGAAACACTTCGTGCCAGTTCTCTAAATTGCTGTATTTCAGATAACTTATTGTTTATCATTCGGTCAAGTCTACTAATTTGCTGTAAATATGTTTTAGTATCCATAATTTCTATAACCTCCTCTAAATGGGTTTTTTGGAACTTCTATTTTTGCCATACTCCAATTTCCCTCAATGAAGTATGCTAAAGACGCAAGGCAATCCGCCGCATCCTCATGTTTGTTTTTTCCAGTAACCGTAAAACTATACAAATTTGTCATAAATTTTCTGTATTCCTGACTTCTACATCCAACATCACGAAAATAAAACTCTCTAATACTTCCAGCCTTATCCCATATCCTTTGCGCTTTTCTCATGTTTGTAGGTGCATATTCAGAACGTAGATTTATTTTTCGTCCTTTTTTCTTTAGTAATTCTTCGATTTCATCCTTATATCCCTCTCCACCTTGGTTTGCTTCAAAAAATGCACTTCCAACGTCATTATCAATAATCATGTTTGCAACTTTAGGTTTTGTTATTTTCTTTTCACTGTTGTCGAAAACAACATCGTCAATGTAAATTGAACCATCCTCGTACATATAAGCTACCGCAAATGCGAGGAAATCTTCCCCGCCTAAAGCAACGTCACAAGCAGCACATATTCTGTAAGGTTCTTCTTCCGGCAATACACCATTGTAAAATCTCATGTGTTCTGGATTAAAAACTGCACCGTCTCTTTCAATTGGTTCCTGCTGATACTGTGCGTACCAAGATGCCATATCGTCGTTTTCTTCAAACTTTGCTCTTAACGTCCGATAGTATTGCGTTGTATATCCAACACCATAATCATAATCAAAGTTGCTTTCATCGTTTTCATCCAAAGCCGGTATCTTCAAAATTTCATATCTGATATTTTTTGCTTCTGGGTTATTCTGCAAAAAATCCAATCTATCACTATAAAGGTCGTGCAAACTCCAAATTGTACCATTATGGATTAGTTTGCACTGTTCCTTTTTACGTGACATTACATTATTGTCAAAGATAATCTGCTTTCGTTTGAGTGTGTCCGGGTTAAGCACATCTTGAATACCTTCAAGAATATCATCCAATACCATCCAGCCGTAAGCGTCATATTCTCCATTAAGTCCACTTTCCAATCCTTTTCCAGAAAGTGTTTTGTACTTCTTTTTTCTCACAAGGTCTACTTTATGATTTTTTGAATCCGTATCAGCAACTTTTACTTTTGGAAATACATCGGAAAAACAATATGTTGGGTCTGTCCAGATTTCCATGACACCAGTTAAAAATGCTCCGCCTAATCCCTCTTTGTATGTCACATACAAATTGCTTTTTTCTGCGTCTTTTGCACAATGCCATGACATAGCAAGCGTTATTATCTGACTCTTACCAACCCTTGGCGCCATGTGAATAAACAATTCGTCAAGTTTTCCATCTTCAAGTTCCTGCAACTTATCGACAACTTGTTTGAGTGTTTTTCTTCTAGGCTCGTAAAATCTTTCTTTCTTAGGTCTGTTTTTTTCTATGTAAAGAATGTAACTATCAAGAATATAAGGTGCTTCATAAAGCAGTAAATCGTAATATTTATCTAAAATATCATACGACTGCTTGTTTTTTTGAGATTGCGTTTCAAGCCAATTAAAGTCAGCACCATTTGTAATTGATTTTATATACTCAAAAATCAGTTCTTTTGCTCTTGTAGAAACTTTCAATCCGTATTCACGGTCTTTTCTTCCGCAAAGTATAATTTTACTTGCTTCGCAATATGCATCTATTACACTACGGTCTATTCCATTCCGTAATATGTATTTTTCGTATTCTTTTATATTTTTCTCATCTTCAATTGTATGCATTAAAAAAGCACCTCCACACAAGCAGAGATGCTATAATAGGCATCCTGCCTATAATTTTTCTAGGTTAGCGACTAACTCCGTTTGTTAGCCGGAAATTTAATTATTAAACTTTTAGTGTTGCATCACAGCAAGTAGTCTGGTGCAATTTGTTAAGAATTGCATTGTAATTATCAATAACATCGATTGGTGGAACTCTGTAACTCTTAATTCCATACCTTGCAGCCACCTCTGTTTCAATATAACATCCATTCCAATCCCACGCATCACTAATACCAATAAATACATCAGCCTGCGCCAGCTTCTTAATGCTTTCTCCTAAATACCACACTGTTTGATTTTTATTCTGCGGTGGATTGTCCTCTATGTAACTGTCAATCAGTTCCAGTTTTTCTCCCTCGTAAACCTCTGCAATTTTCTTCATCTTCTGAATACTTGCTTTAATTTCCTCTTCTGTTCTGCCTTTCATAGGCACACTTACAAATAACTTTTTCATAACATATTTCCTTTCCGCCATTAAAATGGCAATAGTTTTATTTTACTCGCTTAAACTCCAAGCAAGTGAGTTTTCCATCTTTTCTACGTCTCCACGAAGAAGTCCACTGTTTGACTGTTCCTTTATTCTTTTTTTGGAATCTTACTTAATGTATTTTTGCTAATCGCATCATTTAATGGTTCTAACAAATCATCTATCATTATTCCATTCATAACATTTCCTTTCAGCCGATAATCGGCAACTAACAATTTATCTTAATACCTTCTGTTAAAACTTCCGTCTTTTTCCCATTTAACATTGGTACATTGTTTTCATCTGTTTTTATCCAATTTGCATCAATTACAATCATTGGTTCTTCTCCTGCATGGGCACTGAAATGTAATTCAACATCTTTACCCGGCACTTTTTTACCATCAATAAATAGCTTTGCGGTTTCTCCGTCAGATATTATCTTGATTTTTTCTTTTTCAATTGGCTCGCATCCATATACTGATTTCAAAGATTCATTATACCATTCATCTATTTCCGCTATTACAGCCGATGCACGATATGTAGGCTTACTCATTGTCCTTGTTCTGCTACACAAAACCTCTTGATAATTGTCAACGATAAATTCGCAATCTTCTCCGTTGTACTCATAATCCTTGTAGAATTTCCAAAAAGACTTTATGTTTTTTATAAATCTAAACAGCATTTTCATTTTCACTATCCTTTCCAATAAAGCAAATCTACAACGTATAAAGGGCTGTAACCATAATCATATTTGCAACCTATTGTTTTCTTCATTTATGCACAACACCTTTCTTGAAACTTCGACGCATTCTTCTCTCTTTTCTTCGTTTGTACATTTGCCATCTGCGTTGTATCGGCAGGAAGTTAGGTTGCATTTTTTATTTGCATAAGCATTATTCACATTATCAATCCATTCACGAAACGGAATGTTGCTGATTGTGGCATTATCTAATGCTTCATCAACCGTTTTTTGCACTATTTCTTTTATTGATATTTTCATTCCTCATAAACCTCTCAAAATCTTCCATACACTTATTACATAAATCGTAGGTAATATTTAATATGCCATTTTGTGTGATTGATTTCATACACAACAGACCTACTTTTATCTCTTTCCCACACCTGTCGCAAGTATACCATTCTTTTTCGTGCCGCATAAAAACTAACCTCCAGTATCAAACAGAATACACTTTTTATTTTTCAATAATCTTTATCGTGTCCTGCACTCCATAGTAAATGACATATCTCTTACCATTTTCTCCCTCAAATTTAATATAATTATCATCGTGATTGCTTTCTACGTCAACTTTGCCCTCGTAATGGAAAATCTCTCTTCCGTCCTCTGCTGTTATTGTAATTTCCCTCTCAATACCATTTTCTAGTTCAGACTGGTAATCTTTATAGTTTCTAATTCCGCTTGCCGTAGACTTGTTCCACCAGTTAATACAAAATCCAATCAGAATAGTAATAATACAGCAAACAATAAATGAAGCAATTGAAGCTCTTAAACTTTCAGTCATAAGTCCAACTAGCAATACAACCGAAAGTAAAACAAGAACAATACAACTTAAAATTACCCATTGTCCAAATGTAAACATATTTTCTACCTCACTTTCTAAATAAAAACCTTTTTACAGATGCTATGCGTTGTCTGATAGTGGTTTTTTTATGTAACGTCGGCAATCCGTTTTCTTTTCTCCACGTGTCATTTAGCAAATATCCAGTAACACGAATTGAAATATAATGTCTGACACTGTCTTCTTCCCAATGCGTTTTAGGCAATCTTCCAAAATTCTTCATCGAAACAATTTCAACACGCTTTTTTGACATATCCATTGCATATTTGTTTTCTTCCTTGTCAAACCAAAAAGAAATACCGTCTATCTCAAAGTGTTTCATTTTGCTTAGTTCCATCAATCTACCAACTTTCTACCACACTTAGGGCAATTATTGATTTCATAATCAAAATCCATAAAACTATCTCCCGTTGCGAAATGTATATAAACACCGTGTTCATCTTTGTATATGTAATCTTTGTATTTTGTGCTTGTGTAATCTTTGGTATAAATGTTTTTGCAAAATTCACACATGCCTAATCATCCTTTCCAGTTATCAACTCGCTATGTGGTAATTTTTCAATAAAATCACAAAATATATGCCAATCTGGCAATCTGTGATTTCTTCTCTGCTTGTAAATTGTCTTTAACTGCCTATAATTTGTTGTCATCCTCGCAGTCAACTCAAATCCAGACGGAATATTGTATAACAGTCGCAAATAATCTTCGTTGTCTTTTGTTTTCAAGTAAATTTCTTTCAATCTCTCGACTTCTTCGATAACTGCATCAGACACATAGTCGTTGCACATACACTTAATATCCATTTTGCTGATACAGTGCATTGTTGACTGACTCGATACAAAGTCAATAAAGTGGTATCTTTGCAATTCCACCCACGCCTTATTGCTGAATGTCAAATCAAACTGAACAATCACTCCGTTAAGGAAATTGTCATGCCCTGTGCCTATGTCACATCTTCCAAGATTATCAATTCTATCGGTAAATTTGTCATTCACAGCATTTATATCTACCGCAAACGGATATTTACTTGCTCTAAAACTATCTTCAATTCCAAAAACCTTGATATTTTCTATTCTTGCCATTTTACATCTCCAGTTATATTCGGTTTCTTGTGTTGGAAAGTATTATCCGGTCACTTATTACTATTCTGTCCATACTCTACCGTCAGACAACCAACACAAGCATTTTAATTATTTCAGCAAGGAATACCGAAACGCTTGCTTATCCGGTAGCGAACCGGAACATTGATGTGGTGAGGAATCGAACCTCACATGATGCCTTTGTCCATATCCTTTCGGCTCACTTTGGCATCGTACTTGTGGTTTCCTGCGTCTACCCTTTCCGCCACACATCAGCAAAGGCACCAATTCAAATGACTAATGATTATATCGCAAAACAGGAAAATTCTAGGTGCCTTTGCATTAAATTATTCCCCTCTATCGGGGAAATCGGCAACCGGGGATTTGAACCACGGTTCTTTGTGTATAGTGGGATTCTACACAACGCATTATCCATTATGCTATCGCCGTAAGTACGGATTGGCATACATGCATCTGTGTTTTAATCCGCACTGTTGCGATTCTTTTGCGTCCGGCTACTTTGGACACTGGAAACTACCGCAACAAAACCATAAACCCCACCGGACCTTGTGACGGTCCTTTAATCAGCTTTCCGCTAGTGGGTAAAGAAAGGTTCATGCAAAAGCAAAAAACATGAACAAACCATATACACCGAATTGCCGGTGTTGTATTCCGATTCGCTCTCGGCTAGAACGGATATACATTGCCCCTCTTTGTGATTCGCACTCCTTATCACGTTTAAGAGTTCAAGGGATATGGTAAAACTCTTAATGAGTTATAAAATATATCGCCACAATGGACGCACAAAAATTGATTATTGACATTATTCTATCACGAGGTCTTTCGCCTAACACTATGTTCAAAAACGAAACTACCACCATGAATCCAAAATAAACCACAGCAATGTATCGAATCAAAAAACTAATCATCACGGCTCCTCCACTCTTCTCATCTGTGGTCGTATTCGACATAATCAGATGCATAGTCACTGTTCATATTCTCGCACACAAAACCATTCTCACGGCTATATGCAGCATATTTACAATTTCCACAACACAGTTTTTCGTTATCGTCCATCCTTGAAGTCCTCCATTTCTTTTACACTCATTCCAACAATTCCTGCCGAACCATCCGAATCCGTATTCTTGAAATACTCTCCGTTCTGCGGAAACATGAAACGGAACATTGCGTAATTTGCTACGTCGCAAAGATATTCTGTGTTTCCAGTTTCTTCAAACTTCGCAAGACACTTTTTAAGACTTCCAATCGCATCTACATTTCCTGTTGCGAAATTCCTACTTGCCTTGCCATATTTGTAATAACTCTGACATATCAACGCTTTCCGCTTATCGTCAAACGCCTTTGAATATTCCGTTTTTAGCAATTCATTTTCCATTCTCAAAAACTCCTTTTTTATTTTTTCGGGAGTATGGGGGACTTAGTAGGCGGTTTTTTAATCCCACAATAGAGGGGTAGGGGGGTAGGCTGCTAGTCCTCTGTTTTACTCGGTTCGTAAAACTACAATTTTACGAACTTTAACGCTTTTTTGTTGTTTATCCGTCTTTTTGCTCGATTTCTATTGCCTCTTGTGCCGGATTCGTCAACTTTGGAAGCTCGCTATCGGCTAATGCTTGATTGTTTTGGTTGCCGACCTGCACCGGTGCCGTCTCCGCCATCCCATACGCCGCCTTTGCAACAAATATCAAATTGGCGTTCGTGCCGCTCTGGTTGTGCAAGCGATTAAGCGTGAAAGATTTACAAACATCGAACCATTTTTTGACTGTGATGCCATGCGCGCTATTAACTCTATACAACCCATTGGCCCAATCAGTAAAGGTGGTTCTGTGTATACCAGTTAAAAAACTAAATACTTCCAATGTTGGTAGTACTTTATACTTAGCACATATACGAACATAGATACTAAATAAATTATCTAATAATTCTATATCATCATGACTAGGCTTTTGAATATTATCCGCGATATAAAAAATCATAGATACAAAGTTATCTCCAACACTTTCACTATCTCCATCTAGTTCAGTATCTATGTACTCATCTACTAACCTGAGTATGTCGTTCTGGTATACTTCAATACCAACTTCGCTTTTAACTGTGTTATCTTTCACAACATCACCTCCAAATATCCAAAATAAAAAACGCCAACACAAGAAAAATAAAAAGTTATCCTCTTGCGTCAGCGTTTATATATGCTGCCGTCTGTGTGCTACTGTTTCCAGTGCAGTATTTATTATCTGCCCTTACTATACACGATATATAGCCCTATGTCAATAATAAATTTATAATATTTATTTGTCGAGTTCGAACCGTTTTTCATAAATCCAGGTGCGGCGTCGGGGAATTTGCCCGACTATATATATATACTTATCTTCTCTAACCTAACCTAATCTAATCTTATCTATGTTACACTTTGGAAACAGATTGATTACAAGTTGTTATCAGGACTGTATACAACATGATTACAAGTTGATTACAAACTGATAACAAAAATACACAAAAAAAGACGGCTAAAAAGCCGCCCTTTCTCTTTCTGGAATCACTCGCCCAAATACTGGCGATATAATTCCTCCCACGCGTCAGCGTCAAGGTCGCTTTCGAGTTCGGCGGATGCCTCGAACGGCTCCGCTTCTTCGTGGTCCAGAACGTCGGAAATGTCAACAGTGTATTGTTTTCCGTCAACCTCAACCCATACGTTGGCGGCGTCGTTCTGAACTCCGTTCTCTTTCAAGGCTTCCTGCTTAAATGAGTCGAAATCCATTACGGCAAGTTCAAAATCGGAACCCTCGACAAATTCGCCGCTTTCGTCTGCTTTGAAGTACTCCAAAGCGTATTCTTCAACGTCCGTCAAATGCTCATTATAGCGAGCATATCGGCAACGTAGAGCGGCAAGCTCTTTTTTGGCTTCCTCTTTCTCTTCAATTTTCCATCTTTTCAATTCTTCCGGGTCGGTATCGTTGCCCCAAATTGTATCGCCCTTTTTGAATTTCTTCATTTCCTCGTTGTTTGCTCTGCACTCCCCTTTTAACAATCTAACCATATTCAACATATTCTTCACCTTTCCACGCCATCGGCGGCGTGCCCTTTCTTTTTTTGATTGATTTATTTTTTTAATTTTGTTATACTGTTTTTACAGTTTGGGCGGTGGCAAGTCCGCCCTTTCTGTACTCCGATTTACTAATCTTCAATGTTATTTTGTGTATCTTCGATAAGTTCATCAATAAGCCTTTCCGCTTCTTCAATGTTTTCTTCCTTTATGGACTTTTTTAACTGCTTCAACTGTCGCATAAGGCTTCTCAGATACCCCTTGAATACTGCCATATCTTCCATGTTTTCCCCCTTTCTCCGATTGGCTTCTCTTGCCATCCACCAAACGGCAATTAGTTCATTTCCTTTGAACTAATTATATTATAGTCTATTTTCGTGTACTTGTCAATAGTCTATTTTCATATATTATCATTTTTTTTATATTCCATGATTTCCCACGGCTGGCAATTTAACATATGGCATATATTGGCGATAACTTCGCAAGTTACATTTTGATTCTTTGCTAATTTCGCTACCGTGTTCGAGTGTATGCCGTTATTTCTAAGCCATTGCTTATTGTAACCCTTTCGCTCCAATAATTCCCACAAGCGAGAAAAATCTATAATTCCATTTGTGCCGTATGTTTTTTTGTTTATTGTTCCGCTCATTTCTTCGCCTCCTTTATATATATGATAATAGATTACTTTTTTTTTGTCAACGTCTATTTTTATGTAGCAATATGCACAAATATATATGTCTATTTTTGTGTATTATTACCTATTGTGTTTATGTCTATTTTCGTGTATTATATATGTATCAAATAAAAAAAGCCGCCCGGCGTTCCAAACCACGAGCGGCACCAATCAAAAAGAAAGGTAAGGGAATTATATCATAGATTCCCGAAAAGGTAAAGAATTATGAAAACAGTTTACAGAATCAAGATTACAGGAAAGAAATACAACGAAAATTACACTTTCACAGAGCCAACAGAAGGAAGCATAAAAGAAGAAGTTGCGGAAATTCTGGAGGAAATGAAAAAAGGAAATATTGACAAGTTTGAAATCGTAAAGGAGGCGTAAAAAATGAAAATCAATAAATTGTCATGGGCGGTTGCCTACAAGATTAACAAGAAAACACAGGACGACGGAACAACGAAAGTTATTACAATCGCAAAGTTTAGCACAGCGGAAGCCGGTGTAAACTTTATAAAAAAATGTCTGCCAGAAGAAACGAAAGAACGTTTTTTCGTGGTAGACGCCGACGCCTTGGAGGCTTGCAAGGATGCGGACAAAATAAAGTGCCTTGAACACTCCGAGGCAGCTAGATTTTTCGCATATGTCGAAAAAGAAGGGGGGTATTGATATGTTTGTATCAGTTAAAAGCCTTACGGCTCTAATCGACCAAGATATACAATTTTATATTGAGGGTGTAGCAAGCAAGGAACAGCACAGCCCGGAAGAGTTTGAAAAGTGGCATAAGTATATAAAAAGCCGGCTCGTAGAACAACTTTCTAAGCTGAAAAAAATAAGTTGCAACAAAAAATTGATTGCAACTTATGAAAATAAAATAAATGAGTTATTGAAATAGTCGAAACCGCCCGCGCGGCGGTCTGGCGTAGGATTGCAACCTTGCCACTGATGAGACAAGCACACATAAAGGAGGTTTTCACATGATTATTAAAGCAAGTGATATAAAAATAGGCACACAATTAGCAGAGTCAGACGGCTTTCTGTTTGATGTTGTAGAAATTGTAAAAGAGACAGAAAAAACTGTAACGGTTCGCCTCTGCTCCGACTTTTCGAGTTTTCCGGCACACTGGAGAACACAGAAAGACGGGACGCCGGGCGGAGTTATTAAGACTTTTAGAAAATCAACTAAGTTATACGGCGTTAATTAGTCGAAACGGTGGAAGTTCCACCGTCTGCAGGAACTGCCCCGCCTGCACTGATGAGACAGGGCGCACAATGAAAGGAAGGTTGATTATATGGCTACAATTAAATTACAAGGAATTTATGATAAGAAAAATGCAATTCCAGCGGTCGAACTTAAGCCGGGAATGATTACAATTTGGAATTTTGGTTACACAGAGACAATAAAAAGCGTTGAGCCTACCAAGAGCGGGAAAAGCGTTAAATGCGTCATTATATCCGACGAGAGCGGAAAAGAATACACGCGAACAATGCGAAATGATACACTTGTAGCAATTGCGTAGGCAAGCGGCGGCGTTTTCCGGGGTTCGATTCCCCGGCTTGCTTTTCCCTTTTGAGGAATAAAATAAAAAATAGAAAGGTGGTTATTTTATGAAAAAAATAGCTGGATGTTTTACAAAAATAGGGACGTCAAAGAATGGCGTTATTGTCGGAACTATAGGAAAGTTGACAATTCCGACATATGAAGAAATTCTAGAAATTGCCAAATTTTACAACATAAACACGACGCCGGGCGTTTTTGGTTATCATTTTATAACCAAAGAGGGAGCCAAGAAATATAGCAATTTACCAGTAAACAATTATAACAATTTTATAGAGTTTTTAGCACTGTAAAAGATGACAAGCCGGACACGTTCCGGCTTTTTGTCGTGCGCTTTGCCTGCTTTGGTGGGCGTGCGCCCTGCTGCCGTTTTGCTTTTTGCAAATCTCCGGCGGCGTGTTTGCGATACAAAAAAAACAAAAGGATGTTTTTACCCTGCCGGATTTGTTCCGGTTTGGTTTGGATGTAAAAACATAGTACCTTGACAACGCTATATATTCGCCGTATACTGATTTTATATATCTATAGCAAGTTTATAGGCTCACGAGATAAAAAGGCAAAATAGGAGCCTTGGAACGTCTCACAAGGGCAAGCCTTTATTTAGTGTATCTAAAATCAGTAAAGTAAAAAACAGTGCAAAAACTGTTAATATAAATCAATTTGAAAAAATTCACCCTGCAACTATAAAAATAAGTAACCCCGGGGGGTATCAAAAAATTTGCATTATCGGGCGAAAATTCCGAAATCGCAAAAAATCTCTCTCCAACCTTGAAAATTTGAAAGGTAGGGGGGTATCAAAATATTTTGCTTACCGGGTGTAAAAAGAAAGGAGTGTTCAGCATGAACAAAAAAACAAAAGCATTAGACAAGGAAACCTACAAAGAAATCATAACCGCAATCCGCAAAGGCTTCAATTACGGAGAACACGTATTCAAACCAAACAAACGGCTTGCTACATTGTTGGTAGTGCAAGCCAACATAGGAGTTAGAATCTCTGATATACTGCACCTTACGCTTTCAGACGTGGTATACGAGAGCGGCCGCTATCATCTGGATATTATCGAGCAGAAAACCGGCAAGGGAAGAAATTTCACGGTTCCAACTGAATTATTCCAATTCTTAAAGCAGTACACAGAGGATAACGGCATTGCACCAACCACAAGAATCTTTCCAATCAGCGAAAGAGCCGTACAGAAACAATTGAAAATCGTAGCAGATTTCTTTGGAATTGACGGAATATCAACTCACAGTTTCCGGAAATTCTATGCTACGGAAATGTATCTAAATAACGATTATGATATTGAACTGGTGCGTCACCTGCTACAGCACTCATCCAGTTCGACAACGCAAAGATATATCAGTATCAGTGAAAAACGTGTTGAGAACGCATTGAAGAATCATTTGTGTATCATCTAATTGTATGGTACACTGTAAAGGTCTAAAGCCAATATAATACGGCAACCATTTATTTCTCCCCCCGGTTGCCAATTAGACAAAAAAGTAGGAGCCTTTTCCATAATTTAGGCTCCTATTTCTTATTATTATATTACGAGTTGGACTAATCTTGAACTAATATTGGACTAAAACAACTAAACTTTCTTAAAGATTAGACCATTCTTTAAGCGTTCTCAATGAATCCTTGAATTGCTTACAGAAATCACGTGAAACAGAACTATTTCTGTCCGTAATTTTTTCTAAATACTCTTCAACCTTTTCTGGGTCAAATTTTTCCTCATATGTTTTCAATTTATCAATTGCTAATTCCTTGAGGTCATTACGCTCCTGCTTATGAGCTTCAATGTTCTCCTCTTTTGAAATTTCGCACGTAAAGAAAAATGAGGACGCTTTATCAATATCTCCATACAACTTACGCATTGTGGCTACAATGCTATCCTTGGAGTGTATAATGAAAAGGATGCCGTCGTAGCACTGTTCCCTTTCATCTTTCACGTGAAAGTATTTTTCATACATACGCTTCACGTATTCATCTGATAAGCGTTCTCCGCGCTTTTCTAATATTCTGGCATCCTGCAAACCAAGTTTTTCAGATTCTAATAACTTTTTCATCATTTCTTCTTTGCTCATAACATACATCCCTTTCTATTTCTTCTTATTCTTTTTCCTCGCAACTAATTCCTGCAAAGAAATCGTCATTTACTTATAAAAATCTATTACATACTTCTTCAAAAAAATCTAACTTTGCCAGTCTAATTGCTTCAGCTAAAGTAAAGTCTCCACCTATATTTTCTTTGATTTCTTTTGCATAAGGAACAAAACTTTCACATCTTATTCCTTCATTTTTTGAAACAACATAATCTTTATAAATCAGTGATAATTCTTCGTTTGTCTTATCGCTATATGGAATTTTCATTTTATATCACCTCTTCTAATCTTTACTTCGATTTTGATTCTATTCTTTTTGCAATTTTTTTCAACTCTTTTATTTTTCAATTTCCTTTTTTACAAGTCCAATTCCCTTTATTATTGTATCAGTCCTTGATAGATTTAATTTTTCTGAACAATACTCAATATCTTGTTTCTCTTGCTTTGTTAATCTGATGTTGAGTTTTTCTGTTCTGGAAACGTCTTGTAATGGTGGTCTACCAGTTCTTGGTGACAAATTATCATCTCCTTTCTATTTATGTCCTTGCATAAATCATTATAAATTATGTACGCACATAAGTCAACCCCTAAATGCAAAAAAATAGAGACAATATAAAATTATACTGTCTCTATCCAATAAATCTAGTTATCAAGCATTTCGTTTACCCTCTGCATATTATCTCCAGTATCATACACAATCACGCATGACCTGCCAAAATAAAAAACTGCTAAGAATATAACGCAAATCAAAATAACTATCAAAAGTCTTTTCCACATATTTCTATTCCTTTACTAATTAGTGATATAACTTAAACATGTCGGAAGAAAGTGATTCCGCATATATCTTAATATCGTTTTCAGCATTGGTTATGCTTGTTGAAAAATCATCATAGTTTCCTGTCGGACTTGCAAGCAAAGAATATAAACTGTGTATTGCATTACAATAGTTTTCTGTATCTTCGCAGATGTCTTTATATTCATTATAAATGTAGTCATCTGATTTAATTTTTTCCCATTTTGAATAGGTTTCCTTAAATTTCTCATATTGTTTTGCCGTTTTATTTGAATACACTGTATCACTTATGCAAAGATTCACGGCATCAGAGAAGTCTCTAAATTTCCCATTCTTCTTTAATGTCCATTTATTTGTCTCTTTGCTTTTCTCTTTCCAAATAGCATTACTCCATGTATGGGTTGCTTTTATGCTTATGTTGGATAGATTAGAAACAAATTTATCTGTAGAATCAAATAAATCACCAGTCAACTTCACAAAATCACGTTTATTTTGACGTCTTTGTTTTTGCTCTGCAATTTCCTTTTCCTTCTTTTCTTCTTCCGCTTTCTTTTTCGCTTCCGCTTTCTTCTGTTCCTCAATTCGCTTATTGTTCTCTTGAACAAAATAATAGGTAACACCACCTGCAACACCGGCAAGCAACATAACAATAATCACGATTAAAGCTATCTTTTTATGCTTTTTGGATTTCTTATTCTGTTCAATTGCAAGTTCCTTATCTGCATCCGTAATTGTTCTTCCACAATTCGGACACTGGTTTGTTTGGTCGCTAACTTTCTTTTTGCACTCCGGGCATTTAATCAAAGCCATGAGCAATCCCTCCTCTTTTATTTTTGATTGTATATTATCATATTTGACTATATTTGTCTATAATGCAGTTCTTAATGTTTGGAATACATTGTTTGTTATGCTAATTATTTCATCTGCGTATGTTGCCAAAAAGTCGCAAAACATTTCTTCCTGCTCCAAAGTCATATCAATTCCGTATGAAAACATTGCGCTATGGCATATCTCATGTAGCAAAACTTTGCGTAAAAAACCGCCACGCAAAATATTTGATATATAAATTGTTTGATTATTTCTATCGCACATTCCGCAAGTATAACTTCCGTCACTTCTTTGTAGCATATTGCTATACGGTGATACTGTTACTATATTCCAAACAAAACCATTCATAGTATACAATTTAACCACTCCAATCAAAAAGGGGCAATTACGCCCCCTTAAATATTTACTGTAGCTTCTGGGACTTTCTTTTTTCCATATATTTTCTTTTGGATTGAATATTTTTATCTGGATTGTTGTCAACCCATTTTCTTCTTGAAGCTTGTATTTGCTCTTTGTGTTCCAATCTCCATTTTCTATCTCTTTCGAGGCAACGCTTTCTTCTTTCCATAAGCTCTTCATTTGTCATTTCAGACACTTTCTTTTGCATTGGTTTTGTCAATGCGGTTTTTATATCCATTCCCCTTTTTAATCTTCCGTAAACACTTTGAATACATAAATTTCCATATTCTCTACACCATTCTGATAATGTTTTAGTAACTCCATCAATGGTATAAAAATTATTATTTCTTCTGTTATTTGATTGAACATACATTGATACCCACCTACAATTACCTGGTTCATAATTACCATTTACATCTATCCTGTCAATAGTGCATTTACCTCTAGGTGCTTTTTCGTCATACCCATTTGTGTAAGACCATTCTGTAAAATTTGTAACCCCTTTTTCACCAAGCCATTCTGGACAAACAGTAATTCCTCTTCCGCCATAATTTTTATAAGAAATATCATTTTTGTTATAACATCTGTTAATCATATCTCTATAAATATTAAATATCCTTGTTTTCGACATTCCATGTATATAATTAGGACTATCTTTTCCTTTTTTAACACCAATACAACCACAAGAATGAACATTTTTATTGTAAAATTGTGATAATTTCATTTTTTTCTCTTTTCCACAGCAACATCTAACAATTATTCTTCCTTTTCTTCCTATCTGCTCAACTCCTATAATCTCAAGATAATCTTTCTTTTCTCCTATATGCTTTTTTAATTCATCTAAATATACACAACCACAAGATTTTATAGAACCATTATTTCGCATCAATACAGACTTAAAAACAGGTATTTCGTTTCCACAGTCGCAACGACATCTCCATCTTATACAACCATTAGGTGTTCTATCGTATATACCAACAACTGTAAGTCTACCAAATCTTTTTCCCGTCAAATCAATAAAATTGCGTTTCATAACTGCCTCCACATTATTTAATATTTAATAACATTATATCATTTATTTTTATTGACTTCAAGCAAAAAATGATATAATATTAAATAATATTAGATAAAGGAGTTTTTATTATGGCAACTGACACACTAAAAAACAGAGTTAGAATATCTACCACATTAAAACCAGAAACAAATAATTTATTAAAGGAATTTTCTCGAAAAACACAAGTTCCTATTAGTAAAATCGTAGAAAGTGCTATATTAAATTATATTCTAGAAAAAGGGGAGAAATAAACTCCCCTTTTTTTAGTGAATTTTTTGCATAATCACTTGCATACGTTGTTTCAGCAACTCTTTTTCTTCACTTGACATATCATTTACAAGTTCTGCTACATCTTCTCCAAGTTCTCGCATATAGGTTTCTAACGATTTCATATTGGCTTTTTTATCTTCTGGTGTGTCTGCTTTGTGCATTTCTTTTGATTCCATGTACGACATACGGCTCATTCCGCTTCTGCCCTCTCTGGAATCTCTCATCTTCATGTTTTTATCCATCCCGGTATCAGTGTAATACATAAGACCGTCTCTGTTTTTATCCATATCTCTGTACCATTCCGGGTCATGTTCCCGGTACATTTCCGGCGTCATATGGTAGTATGGTTCGTCATATCCTCTACGGTACGTTCCACGTCCTTTCGGAGCAAATCTTCCGTCAGCGTATCGGTATTTGTCATAAAATCTTCTTCCGTCTCCGTAACGCTCAAACATTCCAAGCGTTTCTTCCGATGTTGATTCATCCATTGCCTTTGTCAAGGTTCTGTAGTACATTGCTTCTGCAAGGTCTTTCATCATGTCTACTACTTTTCCCATTTCGCAAGTATCAACATTTTCGATTCCAGATTCCATTTCGCTTTTGGCACATTCGGAAAGTTTTTCAATCATACAATGCATTCTTTTAATATCCATCTCAATCACCTCCACCGGTTGTAACAAGAGTTCCATCACCGTTTATTGCATTTAATCTGTTGTCTGGAGCGCAAGCAATTCTTCCAAGCAATTTGAAAACCCCGCTATTTGACGTGGTTTCAACTCTTGTACTGTACTTTGTTCTTGTTCTGATACTACAAGCCGTTGCCTGCGTACAATCACATTTTGTCAATGGGTAAAGCACCGCTCCAGTTCCAATCTGGATATATACCGGAGCAGAAATTGTTGTTTCTGCCGGAATGTTCTGCGCCACAACAATGCAATATTTTGAACCATCGTTATAACTTCCTTCCGGGATTTGGATAACAAGACCAGTACCGGCAGTAAAATTTACTGCCTGACTTATAATCAATTTCTTGCAAAGTCTGCATACGTTTTTACAATTACTCATAATCTACCTCCTAAAAATCAATATGGGATAAGCCATAGACCTATCCCATAGAGTAATAATCAGCCTAGTTCGGCGAGTTTTTCTGATATTCTGTTTTGATTCTTCTGCATATTAGCAACAACCGCAACCGTTGTTAAGACCTACTCCATAAGCGGACTGGTAAGGTGAGCAAGTGATGTAAGCTGGTACGGCAGTAGGTCGCAACTGGCTTACAAGATACTGGTTCTGCTCTGACTGTGAAGCCGCCAATTTAAGGTTCTGATTTTCAGTCTGCAAAGTAGACAATTTGTCGTTTACAAGGAAGTCAAGGATGCTTCTTGTGTTTGCGTTCTGATTGTCGATAATATCTCTTGTATTGTTGCACATAGAGTTCTGGAGTGCGTTTGTCTGCGTTGAAATGTTGTAATTCACGCCCTGAATAGCTTCTCTTGTTGCACAGCAGCAGTCGGAAATCTGATGAGATACGTCATTGAATCCCTGCTGGTTCTGAAAACCAAGCGTACAGATTGAGTTATCAAGAGTTCTGAAATTGCTGTTGATTGTGTTGTTCAGCGCATAGTTACTGTCTGCCAGTCCGTATGTCTGCTGGTCGAGTTTGCTAATAAGCGTCTGCTGGTCTACTGCGGCTCTAACATCTGCCTGTGTAGCACAAGGAACGGATGCTCTGTCACCGCCGTTGCCGTAACCGCCGCCAAATCCATTACCCCATCCGCCAAAAATAGCAAACAAGATAATCAAGACCCACCAGCCGTTTCCATCGCCCCAGCCGTCTTTGTTGTTTCCTGTCACTGCCGCAATATCGGCAAGACTAGGTGAATTTCCGTTAAACATTTTGTTTACCTCCATTGTTTTATTTACAAATGGGAAACTAGTTTTAAGCGCACAACCCAAAATGTACTAACGTAAATTGCATCTTTGCATAATTGATTTTCTTATTTCATCCGGTGTAGTTCCTTTTTCTTTGCAGACGTTTTCTGCAAATTCCTGTAATCCTCTTGAATCTCCATTTCTATACATCTCAATAGCATTTTTCGCCATAGGGTTACTCATAACTTCATTGTTTTTTGTGATTTCTTCTAAAAATTTCTGTGGATTTCTCATTGCTTTCATAAAACTAATTGGATTAAGCATCTGTATCACTCTCCTTTTTAGTCGTAGTCGAAGATTTAGTGCTTCTAGTCGAAGATTTAGTCGAAGTTTTAGTCAAAGACGATTCCAAGTTAGAGATTTTGTTTTCTAACTCATCAAATCTTTTCATAATTACTTCCGTGGCTTCTTCTGATATGCCTATTTTGCTTTTTGATTTGTCTTGTGTCGGATTGTTAGGCTCTGTATCTAAAACTGGCTTAAACGTCAAAATATGAGTTCTTCCATTTGCAAGCCATTGTTTTCCAAATATTTCTGTTCCGTCTGCTTTTGGAAAATAATATATATTCCCATCCATCGGAATGTCTGTTGCTTTTACAACGTCAATGCTATCAACAACTTTTCCAATAAAACTTGTCTGTTGTGATGTTGCCTGCATTTGAGAGTTCTGCATAGGCGGTTGTAAGTTCTGCTGACAGTTTTGCAAAAAGTTCATTCTTTCTGCGTATGGATTTTGAACATATCCATTATTCATCGGATAAAAGTTCTGATAATTTTGCATCCGGATTCTCCTTTCTTATTTTACCAATAACATTTTCAAACACGCTAACGGCTGTAGCCTGCGTTCCAATAGGTATTTTCTGCATTTCTTTTTCGCTAAAAATCATTTCAAGAATCTCGTCTTTGAACATATCAATCACTCCTTACAATTAAAACTTACACCAAAAAAAGACGGATAAACCGTCAGAAATCATTCAAAATTTATTCATATGTATTATTGGAAACAATGCTCTTTTCTTACAATCACGTACTTTGTTAAGTGTAAAACAATGTATTAAATTATTTACACCATTTATACACCATTTTCCTAAAAAATATAGTTATTTATAGATATTTATGCGAAAGTTAAAAATCCTATATGTACCGAAAACAACGCATTTTCGCCATTTTGAACATTTCAAATTTCAAAGGTGGCGAGATGGTTCGTCAGATGATTAAGAAACAGGAAGAGAGCATGAAATAATCGCAGCCTAAATGCGAAATAAAAGAGGACAGCCGCTTTGCTGATAAAATTGCTTAGCGGCTGTCTCTTTGTTCTAAATCCATTTGTATCTGTTCTAAATAATGGACAAATGTTCCGGAATAGGTCGAAATTTCATATGCAGGATCTAATTCTTCATATTTGAAATGCTTTGCTCCGCCCTCTTCCATCCGTCTCCAAAATCTATCTAACTTTGCATACGGCAGATACATAAAGGTATCTTTTGCTTTGAAATAAATCAATAAAAATGCAATGCCGTCCTGCTCCTCAAACTCTTTCATAAAGCGAATCTGATGTTCATGCACATTCGCAAGCGGAAACCGATCAGTCGCACATTCCTTCGCATCAAAACATATCGGAATCCCCTGAACAACCCCGATGTAATCCACCGTACTTTTCTGTTCAAAGTAAGCAAGCGTAATATGTCTTGTTGTCTGGTCTATCGTAATCGGTTTAATCGGCGTTGGCACCTTCTGTACAAGTGCCAGTTTCTGCGAGCGGTATTTGTCATTTGTCATATTTACAAGTTCTTCCAAAAAAGAACCGCGGAGCCCTCTTGAATTCCAGGTTGCCATTAATTTTTCTCCCGGTACACAGTTTTATGTGCAATTTCGTCTGACTTTTCTTTTCCCTCAAGCAGCTCCAATAATTTTAAGCCAAAATCCATCGTTGTTCCAAGACCACGGCTTGTCACAATATTACCGTCAACAACGACCGGCTCACGAACTACCGTTGCACCAATCAAATTCTTTTCATGCTGCGGGAAACTGCATGCCGTCTTTCCTTCTAGCAAACCATATTTACCAAGAACTCCAGGTGCCGCACACACGGCTGCAACAATTTTTCCGGCATCATTCATAGCAAGAATTGCCTTTCTGACTGCATCGCTTTCACCCAAATTAATGGTTCCCGGCATTCCTCCCGGAAGAATGATGGCGTCATAATCAAGTACATCCACTTCTCCTAAAACAGCGTCCATTTCAACATTTACGCCATGTGAACTTCTCACAAATTCATCTTCTGTAATTGAAGCCATCGTCACTTCCACACCGCCCCGGCGCAGTAAATCAACGACTAAAAGCGCCTCCACGGTTTCATATCCTTCTGCAAATAAAATCACTGCACGTTTCATATTTTTTCCTCACTTTCCAAATTGTTTATTTATCATTTTCGCAAAGTAATCCGGCTCTTTTGCCGTTACTACCCTGCCTGAAAGATTTTTAAGTTCTCCCATATTTTCAGGAAAACACAATGTTTTCGCATGCAAAAAATAATGCTTCGTATCCGCTCTCTTTGCTGCACCATATTTTACATCCCCCAATAGCGGATGTCCCAAAGATGCCAGATGTCCGCGAATCTGATGCGTCTTGCCCGTCACCAGCTTCACTTTCAAAAGTGTTACTGTGCCATTGGTCCGTAACGGCTCATACCCGGTCTCAATCCACACGCGGTCTTCTCCGTCTTCCGAAAAAATCTGAACCCGGTTTGTCTGTTCATCCTTTTTTAAGTATCCGCGGACAACCGAAGGTTCTTTCATAACACCTTCCACAATTGTAAGATAGTACTTATCCATCGTTCGGTCTTTTAAAAGCTCCGACATTTTTTGCAGGCCCCGAAGGCTTTTCCCGGCAATCACAAGACCACTTGTATTCCTGTCAAGCCGGTTGCAAATCCCCGGTTTCAGGCTGTCTTTCGGTGACCACTCACCTTTTTTCTGTAAATAACCAAGTATATATTCTACAAGTGTAACATCCTGAGACTTCGCCTTTTGAGACAACATGCCGGCAGGCTTATTCACAATCAGGACATCCTCATCTTCATAAACAATATCCAAATCTATTACCGGATAAATCACTTTTTTAGTCTCTCCGCGAAATTTCTCAAAGGTCTCATCTGAAAAAAACACAGTTACTTTATCGCCCGTTTGCAGCATTTCACTGCCCGTTGCCTTTTTGTCATTTAGCTTGATATTTTTCTTTCGCAGCATTTTATACAAAAAACTTGTCTGCGCCTCTTTGAAATACTTTTCCAGAAACTTAGAAAAACGCTGTCCGCTTTCCTTTGCTCCAATCGTCACCTCTCTCATCGTCTTCTCCACTACATCGCAAGTGAATGTAAATAATCCACCAGTGTTTTTTCCGAATTTTCTGACGCTTCTTCCTGCGTTAAGCGCTGCAGGTGTGAAATCAGTTTTTCATCCGACTCAAACAAGCGCACATGATACGACGGTGCCGTCTTTTTCACAACATCCGTCAAATATTGTTTCAAATACGGCACATCCTGTTTGGACTTCGCAATCACGCCAAGAACATTACCATTTTTCACAAGCAAATAGTCTAAATGCATAATTTTTTCCGTCGAGGTAAATACATAATCGGTATACAAAACCGCTTGTCCTGCTGCCGTTTTTACTTTATCATACCGCTCTTTCGTAACTCCTTTTTTACGAAACATCGCAATCAGCGCAACCAGATGTTTCGCCGCCGGAAGCACGAGTAACACTGCCATTACAGTAAAAATATTTGCACGCACACCACTCCACAAATATCCGGTTAAAAAAATAGCAACGCCAAGCACTACAAAAAATACAATCCATAAAATTTCTGCTTTCTTACGTTTCGTAAGATATCCCAAGGTACATTTTTCGTACATCATTTTCTTTCCTTTCTTAAATCATGCTTTTTACACACAAATAAAGTTTATCACAAAAACCGTGCGGTGGAAAGAGGCTTTTCCATCGCCTTTAGAATTGGATACGGGTTCACACTGATTTCTTTGTCACCTGCCGTAAAGTAAATTCCAAAATGCAGATGAACCGGAAACTTTCCAACCGTTCCCTCTTTTCCATAACCGCTGTCTCCCATATAACCTAGCAGCTCGCCCGCTTTCACAGTCTTTCCCTGTTTCATCCCCTCCGCGTAGGAAGAAAGATGAGCATAATAAAAATAAGTGCCCGTTTTACTGCGGATTCCAATGCGGTAGCCGCCTAATTCCAGCCATCCGATTTTTTCCACAACACCATCACAGACACTTACAACAGCAAACGTATCTCTTTGATTTTTCGGTGGCATTAAATCCGTCCCCTCATGGAGCCGTTTTCCCCCATAACTGCGGGACATCCCCCATGAATCCTCAAAAGAAATCCCCTCTTTTTCTTTCTTATCTGAGACAACCGGAAAACATTTTATCCCGGAAAGAAGTTTTTGATAGTAAACGGCATAGGGCTCCCATGTTTCTCTTTCCAAAAGGATACGATACCACGATACGGACGGAAGTGATTTGCTTGTCTTTTCCAGTTTACCGTCCGCATATAAAAAGTCCTTTGCGAACTCTTCATATTCGGCTTTTCCCCATGTTTCAAATCCGGCAAGCCGTTTTGGTACCACCTGAAAATCCCGGATATTTTCTGTGTTTTGCTCCCATTTCGGAGCCTTTTTCACTTCCATTTTCCAAAATAACAGTCCACATAAAAACGGCGTCCAGAAAAATAAAATCATGCAAACAAGAAACTTTTTCCAAAAAATCCTTCGCTTCATCTAACGCCTCACATTTTTCTATCTCTAAAATGTATGCGTTATTAACTAATAAGATTCAATATCTACCACCGTTGTATTTTCCACCTGATATGGCAGAATGGAATTGGCAAAAGAACGGAACTGGTCCACACCATCACTGACAAAAAATTTGTGCTCCGGTTTCTCACCGGATACATTCAGTAAATCTTTTTCCTTTAACAAATCCTTTAACGATTTTGCCGTTTCATAAGCAGGATTCACCAGTTTTACCGACTCACCCATTTCACGCCCAATCACACCGCGTAAAAGCGGATAATGGGTACATCCCAAAACAAGCGCATCAATCTCATACTCTTTCATATCATGCAGATATCTGGAAACAACATCTTCCGTAATACGGTCTTCAAACAGCCCCTCTTCCACAAGAGGTACAAATAGCGGACACGCTTTACTCACTACCGTCAATTCCGGATTTATTTTGTGAAGATAGCTCTCATAAATTCCACTTTTTATTGTACTCTGGGTTCCAATCACACCAATTTTGTTATTCTTAGTCGATGCCGCCGCCATTCTCGCTCCCGGCTGTACCACGTCAATCACCGGCACATCCACCATATCTTCAAGTTCCTCTCTGGCAAGTGCACTGGCTGTATTGCAGGCAATTACAATTGCTTTAACATCCTGTGTCAGGAGAAATTTAGCAATCTGCTTACTGTATTTACAAACCGTATTTTTTGATTTGGAACCATATGGCACACGGGCTGTATCTCCAAAATAAACAAGACTTTCCCCCGGAATCTGCCGCATAATCTCTTTTGCCACTGTCAATCCGCCAATTCCCGAATCAAACACGCCAATCGGTGCATTCATAATCCTTCCTCCAATCTGCTCTTATTCTTTTTCGTCCATTGCTTCTTCTATCATAGATTCTTCATCTACTGTTTTTTCTCCCATATCTTTTTTGCGGTTTAACAAATCATAAATACATGGTACAACAAACAGCGTAAGCAGCGTACCATATACCAGACCACCAATCGTAACAATTGCCATCGGTCTTGTCATATCCGTACCCATACTGCTGCCGGCAACCATTGGAATCAAACCTAGTACCGTCGTCAATGCCGTCATCAGAATCGGACGAAGTCTCGTTACGCCTGCTTCCTCAATTGCCTGTCGTTTCTCAACACCGCTTCGGCGTAACTGATTGATATAATCCACAAGTACAATACCATTGTTTACAATAATACCGGAAAGCATTACAAATCCAATCATGGCAATGACACTGACATCACTTCCCGAAATCCACAGTCCAAGGAAGCCTCCCGTAAAGGCAAGTGGTATCGTGAACAAAATGATAAATGGAGATAACAATGACTGGAACTGTGCCACCATAATCAAATACATCAAAAGCACACCAAGTGCCATCATCAAAAGCACCTGTCCCATTGCTTCTGTGGTTGCTTCATTTTCACCATCTAATTCCATTTCATAACCGGCCGGTTTCTTTGTCTGGTTTACGATTTTTTCAACCTCTCTCGAAACGTCGCTTACCACATAACCATCCTTGATATCCGCTTTTACAGCAATATATCTGGTCTGCCCTTTGCGATAAATCGATTTTGGCGAATCCGCAGTGCTAAAATCAGCAATCTTACTAAGAGAAACCTTTTTTGTCTTCTGGGTCATCGAATCGGTGTAATCAATTTTCAGATTTTTGACATCATTTCTTGTCAAGTCCTCATCCTCCGCCGAGTTGACATAAACACCTAAATCATCGGTATCATTCGATACCGTAGAAGCCGAAGAAGCCTCTTTTACTTTTGCATAAATCTGCTGATAAACCTGAGCCACCGTAAGTGAATAACGCATTGCTTTCGCTTTATCCACGGTAATGCGGTACTCTTTACCGGCATCTTCCAGACCATTCGTAATGTTATCAAGACCATCTACTTTTTCAAGTTTCTTCATCATATCTTCCGAAATCGTCTGCAATTTATCCAAATCTTTTCCTTTAATATTGATGGTGACACCATCGCCCATCAGGGCACTCATATCCATCGCAGAAGCATTTACTTCTACTTTTCCCTCTATATTTTTCGTTTTTTCCGTAATCAGTTTTGTGATTTCTTCATTGCTTAACTGCCTATCGTCCTTCAAAATGATATACATAGTTACGGTATTTTCACCGCCGGAACCGGTAAGCATCGACATGGATGAACCCGTTCCTGTATAGGCACCAACTGATTCAACATCCGAAATCTCACGGATTTTTTCAACCACTTGATTGGACGCTTTTTTCGTATCTGCCAGTTTTGTTCCATTATCCATCGTAAGCGTAGCCGTCATCTGCGTACTTTCCATATCCGGCATCATGGAAAATCCTCTGCCGGCTGCCAATGCCGCAAACAATACAAGGAGAACAACCGAGCCCAAAAGTACAAACCACTTAAACCGCAGCACCCATTGAATTGCCCTGCCATACGCACGCTGAACTACCGCAATAATCTTTGACTCTTTCTTTGGCTTTCTCTTAATTAATCCGGCCGACATTGCCGGAACTAAGGTAAGTGCTACAAGAAGACTTGCTCCCAGTGTGTAAGCAAGGGTAAGCGCCAAGTCGACGAATAACTGCTTTGTCACACCTTCTGTAAAAATAATCGGTGCGAAAACACAAACCGTTGTCAGTGTAGATGCCACGATAGCTCCTGCCACCTGGCTTGCTCCCTCAATCGCTGCACGCTTGGTTGAAATTCCATGCTGCTTAAGACGGAAAACGTTTTCAATTACGACAACCGAGTTATCCACAAGCATACCAACACCAAGTGCCAAACCGGATAAGGAAATAATATTCAGTGTTACACCACTAAAGTACATTGCTACAACTGCTGCAATCACGCTGAGCGGAATCGAGCAGGCAACGATAAAGGTTGGCCGCCAGTCGCGCAGGAAAAACAGCAGAATCAAAATAGCAAGCAAACCACCAAGCAAAAGATTTTGCACTACAGCATCCACTACAAGGTCAATGTATACCCCCTGATTCATCAAAACAGATACATGTAGTCCCTGATTGTCTTTCTGCAACTGGTCAAAACGTTCCGTCAGTGCACTCGTTACGTCTCCGGTTGAAAATCCGGACTGTTTCTGTAAGGTAACAAGTACCGCCGGGTTGCCGTTTACTACGGTATAAACATCATCCGAGTTATCCGTAACCGCAATATCTGCCACATCTGAAAGTTTAATTGGGTCTAAACCATCCAAATCCATATCGCAGACAACGAGGTTTTTGATTTCTTTCTCGGATTGAATCTTATCACCTACACGTACAAGGTAAGAAGCATCTCCTTCGGTAATATAACCGGACGGCATATCAAAGTTCTGCGCTTTTAATACATTTTCAACCATTTCCTTTGTAATAATTTTTTTCAGGTTCGCATTACTTTTTGTCGTTTTTTTCGAATCCTTTAACTGTTTATCTGCTTCATCTAACTTATTTTTTCCATTATCCATCTGTGCTTCCGAAACACTTAACTGGATACTGGAAAGAATTTTCTGTTTATTTAACTGTTCGGTTGCTTCCGTTGTCGAAATCTGACCTTTCTCTAATTTCTTCTTTGTTGCATTTAGTTTTTTCAGACCGGCATTGATTTTTTTCTTTGCCGCTGTAATTTTGGCTTTATTCTTTGCCAGCGTTTTCTCTTGGGTTTCCACCTGCTTAAGTCCGCTGTTTGCTGAAGTAAGTGCCGTATTCACTTCGTTTACTTTGGATGGAAGCATTTCTTCCGTAATACCGGCATCCTTCAATTTGCCACGGACAACCTGTAACTGTGCCTGAACCGACGCTAAAGAAGTACTCAGTTCCTGTGAATTCCCACCGACATTCTCAAGCTGCGTTTTCAGAGATGTCTCCTGAACTTTGAGCTTTTCAAGCGTCGTCTTCAGTGTCGTAAGCTGCGTCTGCGTCGCCGTCAGTGTCTTAATTGTATTTGTCAGTTTTGTTTTATTGGCAGCGAGCGAGGCAAGCCCCGTATTTAACTGTTTTTCACTCTTTTTAAGCGTTGCCTGCTGCTTTTTAATATTCGTAATATTTTCATTAATAACTTTCAGGCCATCCTTAATTTTATCCGATGCCTGACTAAGTTTCGTCTCTCCCTTCGCCATCTTATCGGCGGCGGTCTCTTTTCCATTCTTTAATTTGTTTTTGCCATTTTCCAGTTTCTTCTTTCCTTCATCAATCTTATCCTGTGCATCACTTAATTTTCCTTCAATCGCCTTTTGCACAAGCTCATTCATCTTGTCAATCTTATCCTGCTGAATAATGACCTGAATCTTTTTCTCAATAGAACCGGATTCATTGACAGAAGCAACTCCCTCCACACTCTCTAATTCCGGAATGATTTCTTTTTCCGCCTTTTTCGTTACTTCTGCACTGTCTAATTTATCATAATCCAGTGCCGCTACCATAATCGGCATCATGTCCGGATTCATTTTCATAATTGTCGGACTTCCGATGGAATCATCAAACTGCGATGTCACCATATCAAGGCTTTCTCTCATATCTACAACTGTAGAACCCATGTCCGTCCCATCATTAAATGACATAACAACCATTGACATATTCTGGATGGAAATGGATTGCAGTTCTTTGACGTTGTTGATACGCTCCATCGCCTGCTCCACCGGTTCGGAAACAGCCTTTTCTACTTCTTCCGGACTTGCTCCCGGATATGTAGTCATAACAAGTGCATACGGAAATTCCATATTTGGCAGAAAATCCGTACTCATATTTTGAAATGACAAAAATCCGAGTACAAGACATATAACAACCGCAACCAATACGGTAAATGGTTTGCGAACACTAAACTTTGATAACACCTGAAAGTTCCTCCTTTTTTCTAAAATGACTATTAGTCGAGTATAACACCGTTTGATTCGCTAACGCAACTCTAGGAGAGACACAAAATGTGAAATTTTTGTGTCTTTTACTTATTCGGCTGTTTTTTCATTTATCACTTCCACTGCTTTTTGCAGCTGGTAATCGTCTTTTCCACCGAATTGCTTCAAATCAGAAGGATTCTTTGCTTCCACATCCGGAGTCAACCCTTTGCCCTGAATACATCTGCCGCTTGGCAGCAAATATTCCCCGGTTGTCAGTTTAATTCCGCCACCACACGATTTTTCCAGAGAAAAAATAGTCTGTACAATTCCTTTCCCAAAACTTTTCACACCGACTAACGAAGCCGCTTTCCGGTCTTGCATACAGCCGGCAAAAACTTCCGAAGCACTGGCACTTCCCCCATTAATCAAAACTGCCACCGGCTTATCAAAATGCTTTTCATCGGTTGAGGTATATACTTTATCACCATTTACTTTATTTTTTTCCGTTATCAGTTTTCCTTTTGGAAGCATCCGGTCAAGAATATCCACAACCGCCGTCAGCGAACCACCGCCATTGCCTCGCAAATCTACAATCAATCCCTTCTGTCCCTTCTTCTCTAAGTCAGAAAGCGCATTCTCATATTGTTTTACCGTTTCCTTTGTAAAAGAAGTAATGGCAATATAACCGGTTTTCCCGGACAACATCCGATGTGTAACCGTCTGATTAACAATCTTTTCACAGGTCACCGTAATTTTCTTCTTTATCTTTTCTCCATTTTCTTCCCGCAAAACAACGAGTTCTGATTTTTTTCCTTCTTTTCCTTTAATCTTCTGAATGGTATCATTTAATGACAATTTTGTTACGTCCTCGCCATTTACAGAAAGCAGAATATCTCCGGCTTTTAATCCGGCTTTCTGTGCCGGTCTGCCTTTCTGCACTTCCTGAATCATCTTGTTTTTTGTTTTTTCATCGTAGCGCACACTTGCACCGATTCCCTCGTAATCTCCTTCTACATCTTCCATACTGCTTTTTAATTCTTCACTGGTAAAATACGCTGAATACTTATCGCCTAGTGCCGCTACCATTCCTTTTGCGGCATATTCCGAAATTGTTTGATCCGATACATCGTTCTTCCAGTAATAGCTGTCAATGTACGATTCCACAATTTCTGCACGGTTTCTAATATCCGACGCAAGAGAGGACGTCGGCAGAATCTGTATATCTAAAAAATACATGACAAGAAAAAATGTCATAGAAAACAATACGCCAACAAATATTCCGGCAAAAAAACCACTGCCTCGTCTTTTCCTCATCTTTCACTATCCTCCATTATCTCGAAATATAATTTAACGGGTTCACATAATTTCCATTTTTCGTAACACCAAAATGGAGATGTGCTCCGGTCGATATACCGGTCGAGCCAACATACCCGATTACTTGTCCTTTTGTTACCTGTTTTCCGGCACTCACTGCAAGTCTGGAACAGTGCATATATACCGTATACAAACGGTTGCCATGCGAAATCATAATATAATTTCCGGCACTCGAACTATACGTAGCGATCACTACTTTTCCGCTGCCGGCTGCTAATATCGGCGTTCCCGAAAGTGCAGCCAAATCGACACCTTTATGATATGTGCTGGCACCTGCAGTCGGACTTTTTCTACCACCAAATCCCGAAGAAATACGTCCGGCGCCACCTTTTAACGGCCAGCCAAGTCCTGTTGTGCTGCCGCCGGAATTTCCGCCGCCTGCCGCCATTTCACGGTCAATCTCATCCTGTTTTTTCTGAAGCAGTGCTTCCACCTGATTTTCCGCTTCCAGCGCTTTTTTCGTGTACTCACTTACTTGATCCTGCGATTTTTCCATCGCTTTATCAATCTTATCCAATTCTGTTTTTTTATCCGCCTTTAACTCGGACACCGCTTGCTTTTCTTCCCTTGTTTTTGTTTCTAATTCCTTTAACTCATTTGTCTGCTGTTCACGCTGTTTCTCCTTTTGCTGCACCGTAAGTGCTGCCTTCTTAAAATGCGCAAACACTTTGTTATCATATTCGGAAATTTTTTCAACATACTCTGAGCGGTTCAACAAATCAGAAATACTTTTTGCTCCAAATATAATATCAAGATATTCCTGATTTCCATTTTCATACATATATTTTATGCGCCGCTTCATCGTCGTATACTGCTTTTCTTTTTCCTTCTGTGCCTTTGCTAATTCCTTCTGAATTACCTTTAACTTTTTTTCAGACGACGCAACATGTGCATGAAGTTTCTCTAATTCTTCTTCTAGAGATGCTGTTTTTTTATCTAACTTCTCAATATATTTTAAGGTATCGTCTTTATCGGCCTGAATCTCTTCAATTTCCTTTTGCAGACTATCCGCCTTGTTTTCCCATTCTTTCTGCTGTTTTTCTGTTTCTTTAATCTGCTTGTCATAGTTTGAGGCACCTACGTTTTGTCCAAACACAGAAAGCGACACAACGCCACACAATATGCCACACAACAGCCATTTTCTTCTCATCTTTATCACTTCCTAAATATTTAAATTTCTCCGCACCGTAATAAAACTGCCAAAGAATCCAATTCCAATACCCAAAATCAGTGAAATCGGAACTAACATCACAAAAACTTCTCCTGTCGTAAGGAAAGCAAGTCCCTCCGAAAAAAGAGAAAAATGTGTTGTTATATAAGTAAGAATCCGTCCATACGAAATTCCAAGCACAATAAGTGGAAGAATTGAACCAATCAAACCAATCACTACGCCTTCCACAATAAACGGCGCCCAGATAAAAAAGTCAGACGCTCCCATCAGACGCATAATCGCAATTTCCGGTTTTCTTACAGCGATTCCGGTCGCAATTGTCGAATGAATCAAAAATACGGATACAAGTAAAAGCACAACAATCAGCACCAGTGACACACCACCAACCAGTTTATTAACACTCGAAAAGCCTTCTTCGATTTCATCCGCTTCCTTAATCCTTCGGATTCCTTTTACGTTTTTTAAGTATTTTACTAACGTAGACTGTCGTTCCAAATCCTTGCAGTAAATAGCATAAGATGCTGATTCCGCTAACGGATTATCATCCCCAAAGCTTTCTGCCAGTTCCGGTGTCTTAGAAAAGTTTTCCTGTTTAAAGTCTTCCCATGCCTGTGCAGCAGAAATGTATTCTATCCGCTCCACTTCATCTCTTTTCTCAATTTTTTTTCCAATATCAGCAATCTGTTTTTCCGAAAGATTTTCTTCAAAAAATACAGAAATTCCCACTGACTGTTCTGCCGAGTGAAGAATATTCTGGAAATTACTGAGCACAAAATAAAACAAGCCGAAGACAAATAGACAGGCTGCAATCGTTCCCATGGAAGCCAGGGTAAACATACGGTTTTTTCTCAGATTTGCTAGTCCTTGTTTGATGCTGTGAAAAAATAAATTAATCCCCTTCAACCTGATAACCACCTTTCTTTTCATCTCTTACCAAAACGCCATCCTCTAAATTTATAACACGCTTTTGCATGACATCCACAACATCATTATTATGAGTTACAACAACAACTGTTGTCCCCATTTTGTTTACTTCCTCCAACAACATCATAATATCCCATGCTGTCTTGGGGTCAAGATTTCCCGTCGGCTCGTCCGCCAGCAAAATGGTCGGCTGGTTAATCAGTGCTCTTGCAATCGCTACACGCTGCTGCTCTCCGCCGGATAATTCGTGCGGATACATCTTCTCTTTCCCTTTTAACCCAACCATCTCTAACATAATTGGAACATTTCTTGCAATATCCCTTTTGGTCATGCCGATGATTTCCTGTGCAAAGGCAACATTTTCAAATACCGTCTTATTCTTTAATAGACGAAAATCCTGAAATACCACACCAATCTTTCTCCGGTATAACGAAACCTGTTTGCGCTTCAAATTTGTCACCTGTCTGCCACCGACAAATATACGGCCTTCGGTCGGATTTAACTCTTTTAAAAGCAATTTAATAAAAGTGGACTTGCCAGATCCACTTTTACCAACTACGAATACAAATTCGCCTTTATGAATGCAAATGGATACATCACTTAGTGCTTCCACACCTGTAGAATACTGCTTACTGACATGATCCATTGCAATAATAGGTATCACCTTTTTCTTTGTTTCCATGATACAAAACCTCTCTCGTCAATTAATACTCAATGGTCTCCAAATAGTTCATATACTTCACAACCATCAACGCAATGCGGAATGTAATCGCATCCTCAAACACACGCAAATCAAGTCCGGTGCTCTTTTGCAATTTATCCAAACGATAAACAAGCGTATTTCGATGGATGTAAAGCTGTCTCGATGTCTCCGAAACATTTAAGTTATTTTCAAAGAACTTGTTAATTGTCGTCAAGGTTTCTTCGTCGAAATTATCCGGTGTGTTGTCATCGAAAATTTCTTTAATAAACATTTTGCAAAGTGGCAGCGGAAGCTGGTAAATCAGCCGTCCAATTCCCAGATTACTATACGCCATTACCTTTTTGTCACTGTAAAAGATCTTTCCAACATCCAGTGCCATCTTCGCTTCTTTATAGGATCTTGAAACTTCCTTGATATCCTTGATAATCGTTCCAAACGCCACACGTACACGTGCCATTGCCTCAGTATTTAACATATCTACGATAACCTGTGCGGTTTTCTCCAAATCCTCGTAAGTATCTTTGTCCTTAATTTCTTTTACGATAATGATGTTTTTCTCATCCACTGCCGTGATGAAATCCTTGTTGCCACCGGCAAACATGCTGCGTACAGTCTCTAAGGCACCATTATCTTTTTCCTTACTTGTCTCTACAATATAAACAACTCGGCGTGCGTTCATCTCGATATGAAGTTTCTTCGCACGGTTAAAAATATCAACCAAAAGGAGGTTATCAAGCAAAAGATTCTTAATAAAGTTATCTTTGTCATAACGTTCTTTATAGGCAACTAATAAGTTCTGAATCTGGAATACAACAATCTTTCCAATCATATATACATCCTCGGCCTCTCCCTTTGCCACGACAATGTATTCTAACTGGCTCTCATCATAAACCTTAAAAAACTGGTATCCCAAAATCGCCTGACTGTCTGCCGGCGAATCTGCAAATATCTTAACGGTCGCACAGTAATCTTCACTGTCACCTGCCGTCTCTGCTAATACATTTCCATCGGCATCTACTACACTAAGGTCTATTTTTGTAATTCCTTTTACACCATCAATTGTATTTTGCAAAATCTGGTTTGATATCATTTATGCCCCTCCTTAACTACTCCTTTTGTACTTTTCGTTCACCACACCTCATTTCTCCTCATTGTACCATTTATTCGGGTTATTGTCAAAAGGTCTTAATCCTCGCAAATTGAAGGGCATCATTTTTCTTATACCATTTTTTGTACTTTTTCAGGGATGCTTTCGGTACATACACATCTCTGAAAATCGGAAGATAACAATAATTTTTATCATTATTCTGTGTCAGTTTCGGTGGATTTTTGGAGCGGAAATACACTTTTGTTGTCACATAACCGGCGCGGTAAAATTCACCCCATGCTCCCTGCAGCGTTTTTACACTTGCCCCGATATCCAGTTTTTTTAACTGACGGCTGCCGCAAAGAGAGGCATCTTCACTTATCAGTTTTACCTTATTTCCTATTTTTACTACATTCTTTTTCGCAATGGCAATTAATAATTTGCCACTCTTTTTCTCATAAACACACTGCCCCTGTTTGGCAATACTTTTATTTTTCTTGGCAATACTTACCTTTGTTATCTTCTTTCCGGCAATAGCATCTTTGCCAATCATTTTCACCTTCTTGCCAAGATAAACACTTGTTGCTTTTCCTGCTTTGAGTGCATTATCCGCAATCGAAGTAACACTATCAGGAACTGTAATTTTATTTTTCGCCGGCACTGCCCAGATAAGCTTTGTCCCCTTCTTATTTAATAACAGGCCTTTCTGCATTTTAAAGCTTTTATTTTCCTTCGAAAGTGTGACTTTGGAAAGTTTCGGACAGGCGGAAAAGGATGTGTAATTGTCAAAGGAAGCAAGTGATTTTGGCAATTTCACTTCCTTAAGACTCTTACAGCCATAAAATGTTTCTGCACTAATTTTCTGCACACCATCCGGAATTGTAATACTCTTAACTTTACGAAGTCCGCTAAGCGCTGTTGACTCTAATATCGTCAAGTTCTTTGGCAGAACAACGGATTCAACATTTATCGTCTTTTCGCTCCAGCCGTCAACACCATGAGCATACTCAACGGTCACACCGGAAATGTTCTGGTTAAATTCATCTGCATCTTCCAATTTGCGAAGTGCCGTGTCATAACCCACTCTTGTCACCGAAGCTCCTTCTACCGCATCCGGAAACTTTAAGGATTTTGTCTTGTTTGTTGTTTCTACAAGATAAATCCATGCATTTTTCCCATCTTCGGATAAATACGCATGATATGTAGCTTCCGAACCTTTATAGGTTACCTCTTTGCCGGTGTTCCATCCCGCCAGTGCGCTTTGGCTTTTTGTGTCAGCCGCTTTCACAATAGCAGGCTGTCCGTTATTTGAAAATCCCATATTTAAACCGCCGCCAAGCAATGACATAGACAACAGTAACGCTCCACCCAGTATTCTTTTGTTTCTCATCATAATAAAACCTCCTTTTGTATTGTCTTTATATATAAGACGATTCAAAAGGAGGAAAAGTTGCAAAAAAAAATTTTTATATTATTTTTATTCCTTATCCGGCAGCGGTTTGATGATTTTTTTGTAAATCCTCATAAGAAATATCGTTGATACCGCAAGTGACATACTCTCCGCAATCGGGAATGACCACCAAGTGACATGCAAGCCGCCAATATGAGCCAGAAGATATGCAGCCGGAATCAGTACGACAAGCTGACGCATAACCGAAACCACCATGCTGTAAACAGCCTTTCCCAAAGACTGGAATACCGTACCTGCAATAATGCAGAACCAAGCAATCAAAAAGTGGATTCCAATAATACGAAGTGCCGGAACTCCAATTGTAAGCATCGCTGTCGAAGCCTCAAACAATCCCAGTAATTTATCTGGAATCAGTTCAAATCCCAAGAAACCAATAAACATCAAACAGAACGATACAACCAGACTCATTTTAATCGTTTTTATCATTCTGTGCTTTTTCTGTGCTCCGTAGTTATAGGCAATAATCGGTGTAATTCCATTATTCAATCCAAACAATGGCATAAAGAAGAAACTCTGCAATTTAAAATAAACACCAAATACTGCTGTTGCCGTCGAAGAAAATCCAATCAAAATCCGATTCATGCAATAAGTCATAACAGAACCAATTGACTGCATAATAATGGATGGAATTCCAATCGCATAAATTGATCCGATAATTTTAGCACTCGGACGGAACCCTTTGATTTTCAAATCCACCTCATGATTAAATTTCACATTAAATACAGCAGAAAGAATCGCCGCTCCACACTGTCCGATTACGGTTGCCACAGCCGCACCGGTAACGCCCATTGCCGGTGCACCAAGCAGCCCAAAAATCAAAATCGGATCTAAAATAATATTGATAACCGCACCGGTAAGCTGGGAGAGCATTGTATACACAGTTTTCCCCGCCGAAGTCAACAGTCGCTCAAAATACATCTGACAAAAAACACCAATGGAAAATATCATGACTGTACTCAAATAGTCAACGCCCATTCCATAAATCGGAGAACTTGTCCCATTTAACTGTCCTACATAAAATGGTTTTACTACCGTAAGACCAAGGATTAAAAATACAACATAGCTGAGGACTGTCAAAAAAGCACCATTCATCGCAACATCATTCGCCTTCTTAAAATCCTTTTCTCCCAACGCCCTTGACAAAAGAGCATTCACACCTACACAGGTACCGCCGCCAACCGCAAAAATCAGCGTCTGAAGAGGAAAGGCAAGGGAAACCGCGGACAAAGCATCCTCCGATAACTTCGCCACAAAAATACTATCTACAATATTATAAAGTGCCTGAACCAGCATGGATAACATCATTGGGAGCGACATGCTAAATAACAGCCTGCCGACCGGCATGACACCCATTTTGTTCTCTTCCGGCACTGCCACACTCTTACTTTCGTTACTCACTCATATAACCTCCTTTTTTAGTCGTAACGCCACAAAAAGGGTGCCTCCTTAAGAAGACACCCAGCAAAAACATGTTTCGTGCTAAGACTAGTTTGTAATTGTTTCCTGTGTTTCTTTATCAAACAAGTGAATCTTAGAACCATCCAAAGCAATCTTAATTGTATCGCCAGGACGAGCTGTTGTACGAGGGTTTACACGTACAGTAATGTCAAATGTCTCAATTGTGAAGTACAGGAATACTTCTGCACCAAGCATCTCGTATACTTTAACAGTAGCTTCCAGTGTAGTATCCGGAGAGTTGCTGATGAACATCTCTTCATCTTTAATATCCTCTGGACGAATACCAAAGGTAACTGTCTTATCTTCATATCCATTATCAATCAACTTCTTAGCTTTATTCTCCGGAAGTTTAATGGAGTTAGAACCAAACATCAAACGTACTTCAGAACCGGATACAACTACTTTTGCATCGATGAAGTTCATCTGAGGAGAACCGATAAATCCGGCAACAAACAAGTTGTTTGGTCTCATATACAAATCAAGTGGAGAATCAACCTGCTGCACAACACCATCTTTCATAACAACGATACGAGTACCCAGTGTCAAAGCCTCTGTCTGGTCATGTGTTACGTAGATAATTGTTGTTTCCAGTCTCTGATGCAATTTAGAAATCTCGATACGCATCTGTACACGGAGTTTTGCATCCAAGTTAGAAAGCGGCTCATCCATCAGGAATACTTTAGGATCACGTACGATTGCACGTCCCATAGCAACACGCTGTCTCTGACCACCGGACAAAGCTTTTGGTTTACGATCAAGCAAGTGCTCGATATCAAGGATTTTAGCTGCTTCATGTACAAGGCGGTCAATCTGGTCTTTTGCAACTTTTCTCAGTTTCAAACCAAATGCCATATTGTCATATACGGACATATGTGGATACAAAGCGTAGTTCTGGAATACCATCGCGATATCTCTGTCTTTTGGCTCAACGTCGTTCACCAATTTATCACCAATCCACAACTCACCGCTGGAAATCTCTTCCAATCCGGCAATCATACGAAGTGTAGTAGATTTACCACATCCGGATGGTCCTACGAAAATAATAAACTCTTTGTCTTCAATCTCTAAGTTAAAGTCCTTAACAGCGTGAAAGCCGTTTGGATATACTTTATTGATGTTTTTTAAAGATAAACTTGCCATTTGAAATTCCTCCTAGGATATAATATTGTCACAAACATCTAACTGATACTATACACTATCTTTATCAAAAACACCATATTCAAAATACCTAAATAATTCAAAAATCTTTTGTGTAAATTGCACAGATTCCGTTTAGCATGCTAATCACCGATGCTAAAACCTTCCCCTAACACCTCTCTGGCATCAGCAACAATCACAAATGCCCGCTCATCGGCTTCCTTAACATATTTTACCATAGAAACAGCCTCACGGCGTGAAACAACACACATTAAAATCTGCTTTTCCTTCCCGGAATACATACCGTTTCCCCGCAGTGCCGTTACTCCGCGCTCAAATTGGTGCAGAATAATTTCTGCAATTTCTGCCGACCGGTCGGAAATGATATACATAATTTTTGCATAACGCATTCCGGATGTCACTCCATCCATTACTTTCGAAGTCACAAAAACCGCCACAATGGAATACAGTGCCGTCCGCACACCAAAAACCAGCATACCGGCAACAACAATTATACCATCGACAATTCCTATGATATTTGCCAGCCGCATCATTGGGAACAGCGGATGTAAAAGGGTACTTAACAAATCCGTGCCGCCGGTGGAACTTCCTGCAAGAAACACAAGTCCAAGCCCTCCACCATGAAACGCACCACCCAGTATTGCCGCCATCAAATAGTCCTGATGCGTAACGGAGGTAACGGGAATCACCGCTAATGCCAGTGAGAACGTAATCATGGCATACAGCGAACGAAATAAATATTCCCTTGTGTGGAATTTTCTCGCCATAAAAAACAAAGGGACGTTTAAAAGAAATGTCACAGCAAACACCGGGATTCCAAATAATTTTTCAAGTACAATTCCCACACCTGAAAATCCTCCGGTAACCATTGACATCGGCTCATAAATGAGACAGGTTCCCAAAGCCATCAAAAAAGTTCCCATGGTAATCATACCATAGGAACGAAAGATACGCTTCTCTGATATGGACATTTTTGTTACCTCCGAAATTTTTTCTTGGTATTATAATCGTCCATTTTTCTATGAAATATACGCCTTCTTAGCGAATGGGAATACGGCATCACCAAAAACCAGCGGTAAACACCTCCCAGATGTAGTTTTTTCAGCCATTTCGGCACCGGCACATTTTCCCGGAACAAAAGCGGCATCACACTTCCTATCACCACACAAAGTTTGGTATTCACCTTCGCACGGTTATTCTCAAGCCACTCCTCCTGCTCTGTGCTCTCCATCGATAAAAGCACAATATCCGGCAGTTTCATGTTAATGTCATTAATCAGACTCTCCTCTGCAACTTCTCCATCCGCCACATAGATACCGACAATCTGATCTCTGTCAATATATTCGGATAAAAAGCGATATACCATTTTGGCTTCTTTCTCACTTCGCAGCACCAAATAAATTGTCCGGTTATTCTCGTTTGCACGCGAAAGCAGTTCTAACTCCGCGTGATAATCAACTGCCATACCGCCGGTCTCCAAAACATCAACATGATGTCTTGTCAGTATTGCTTTTTCACCGGGGAGAACAAGGTCTGCATGAGCGAGCGACTCACGCACCAGCTCATTTTTATCATAGGCATCCATATAATCCAGTGAAATAACATGTGCTACATTCACCGTTTCATTCTCCAGAAAATTCTGCATTTCCTGCTTCAGTGTTTCTTTGGTCAGCAAATCCACCTGCATGTCCATGATATTTACTTTAGTCCCCACGTAAACACCTCGCTTTCTGTCAGAATGTTCGGTTTTCGTTACTGTATGTCATCATCCGTACCGAGTACAATCTCGATGGATGCGCCGCTGCTCATATTATCAGCCGTCTGAATCAGTGGGTTTTTGAAATATTTCTTCAATGCATTGGCTTTCTTTTTCTTTGTTGCATAAATAACTGTCTGCGAACGGATGTTACCTGTCGCATTACCAACACCTTTTACTTCATAACCGTCTTCCTGAAGTATTTTCTGATATTTTGCAGCAAGTCCGGTTATCTTACTTCCATTATAAATCCACACCGTTCCTTTATTTTCCGTGGAAGATGTACTGCTCGTGCTGTTTTGTGCACTCTGGTAAGCTTTTTTCTCCCAGATCTTCTCAATCATCTTGGCAGTTTTTGTTTTATCTAACTTAAATTTCTTATTAAACGTCTGCCCTTTTGCACAATATGTGTGAATATATTCGCGATTGACCTGTTTTAATTCTTTGCTGTAATGCTGCTTCTGACTCAATGTCACATCACTAATCAAAGAATCCCATTTGGATTCAATCAAATCATTCATATCACTTTCATCGCTGCACTTCGCTGCCTCATCCAAAAGCTGTTTTGTCGGGCAGAGTTTTTTCTTTTTGCCATTCTCCCATTCAAAACATTTGTTAAATTCATCCGACGTCATCGCGGTAAAATAACCGATATCTGCTTTTAATTCCTCCTGCAAAATAAGAATACCATACTCATATTTGACATCTCCTTCAAAATAAGAAGAAATTTCTGACATCGTAATCACCTGCGGCAGTTTGGAACTTTTCTTTAATAAATCATTATAGTTCTTTGCCGAAATCGTAATCTGCGTACTGGCAGGAATCGTCACATATGTCATGTTCTTCGTTCCGGCATCAAACAATTCAAGCACCATTGCATCGATTTTTCCGCTCTTCTTGTCATAGCTGTAAATTAAGTTGCTGGATTCCATGCTGCCGGGATTTACATCAATCACATGCTCGTACTGCGTACTTCTCTCCACTCGCTGCGTCTGTTTCAAAAACAGCATTGTAAGATAATAACTGAGTACACCTACGCCTAACAGCAATACAATAACACCAATTGTCTTAAAAAAATTAATAAGTATAATTTGTGCAATACTTCGATTTTTCATACTATTCCTCCCGCAAAAATTGCGTGCCATGTGCACATAAGTATTAGTATTATATCAGATGATGGGGAGAAATTCAATCATTGGTTGGTGTTTTTTCGGTTTGCCTAAAATGAAATTTTAAATTCCACTTCCCCACGGGTCGGTGGAATTCAGTCCTGCACAGTAGATATTTACTCTTTCATACATCCGTGTTATTGTAATAATTC
>ERZ779656.63-NODE-63-length-88634-cov-19.459940_pt1 | contig 88634 bp, 64 predicted proteins | sample MGYA00511102_ERZ779656 | MGnify/ENA primary metagenome ERZ779656 (study PRJEB29588, sample SAMEA2143980) | human gut metagenome | biome: human gut; feature: human-associated habitat; material: faeces | place: Denmark | collected 2008/2010 ... | reverse complement strand
TCGTCGCTCTTCCGTGAAGACTCGATGCTGTTCCAGGACGTGGTCTCCAAGATCAACGCGCAGACTTCTATTGACAAGGTGGTTTCATATCTGGAAGAGACCTTCCCTGAATGGAACATGGACTCGGAACTCGTATATAGATTCATGATGGCGGTAAGGAGGAAAATCAGGTAATGGAATCAGCAGGAAAGCTTTACATCGTACCTACGCCCGTAGGAAATTTGGAAGACATGACGTTCCGTGCCGTGAAAGTCCTTCAGGAGGCGGACCTTATTCTGGCGGAAGACACCAGGACCAGTTCCGTGCTGCTGAAGCACTACGACATCCACGGCAAACTCCAGTCCCATCATAAATTCAATGAACATCAGACAGCTGCGGCGATCAAGGACCGTATCATGGCGGGCCTGAATGTCGCGCTCATAAGCGATGCCGGGACACCGGGAATATCGGACCCGGGCTTTCTGCTGGCCAGGACTTGCGCCAATGAAGGCATTGAGGTCCAGACACTTCCGGGAGCTACCGCATGTATCCCGGCGATAGTTTCGTCCGGCCTGCCATGCGACCGTTTCTGCTTCGAAGGCTTCCTTCCGGTGAAGAAAGGACGCCAGACAATGCTGAAGACGCTCGCGCAGGAGACCAGGACAATGATTTTTTACGAATCTCCATATCGTCTGGTAAAGACATTGGAACAGTTTGCAGAATATTTCGGCGCAGACCGTGATTGCTCGGTGGCCAGAGAAATCTCCAAGGTGCATGAGGAACACCGCAGGGGAACATTGGCAGAAGTGGCCGAATGGTTCAGGGAGCACGAACCTAAAGGTGAGATTGTCATAATCGTAGCCGGAGCTCCGGTCCGTAAGCGCAAGGAGGAAAGCGCCGAGGATTGACATTGGTCAAACCCGTGGCAGGTGGCATTGAATAATAATGCCTGAAGAAAAACCGGGGAAAGGGCGGACTCTTTCTCCATCATTCGTAACTGGAGCCATTGCGCTGGTATTTCTTGCAATCGGCTATCAGACAGCACTTTTTATACATAGGGCGGCTGCATTGAAAATCATTTCAGATGCATCTGTTCCGGATACCGTGTTCGTTATGGACGCTGTGAGGCCGGAACAAGAAACTGCATCGGCGCCTCCGAAGTTTGAAGCACGTCATGTCGCTCCGCAGGGGAGTACGGCAGTGCGGCATAAGGGAAAGCGCCCGGAAATGGCGGAACGCGTGGCTGTCCAGATGACGCCGCGCACATACGAATCATTCGTATTCAATCCCAATGAGGTGTCAGTCAGTGATTTATGTCGCCTGGGCTTTACTTTGAAACAGGCGGAATCCATCGACAGGTACAGGAAGAAAGGCGGCAGGTTCCGCCGGAAAGAAGATTTCGCCAAGTCATTCGTCGTGGCGGACAGCGTCTATGCGCGCCTGGAAAAATACATTGACATACCACTCCTGGACATTAACGCCGCAGACTCCGCCGCATTCGATGCGTTGCCCGGAATCGGAGGGTATTTTGCTGCCAAGATGGTGGAATACAGGCAGAAACTGGGCGGCTATTCGTATAAGGAGCAGCTGCTGGAAATCTATCACATGGATGAGGAAAAGTTTTCGAAATTCGCCGACCTCATAACGATAAGGCGGCAGGCGGTTCCGTTCCGGCTATGGTCAATGCCGCCGGACTCGATGCGCCTGCACCCGTATATCCGCAACTGGCAGACGGCACGGGCCGTGGAACTGTACAGAAAAAACAATCCCCGCACCATGTGGACCGTCGAAGGTCTTCAGCGTGCAGGGATATTGGATGAGGATGCGGCATCAAGGCTTTCCAAATGCCGGATTGCCGAACCGTGATGTTGCTTAATCGTCCACGTGCTTCAACGCTTCGCGGATTTTGGCTTCGATTTCATCGCTCAGTTCGATGTTGTCGGCGATGAGCTGCTTGGTGGCTTCACGTCCCTGAGCAAGCTTCTGGTCGCCGTAGCTGAACCATGAACCGCTCTTGGAAATGATGCCGTACTCCACGCCGAGGTCGACGATTTCTCCGGTGTGGGAGATACCTTCGCCATAAACGATGTCGAACTCTGCCTTCTTGAAAGGTGGAGCCATCTTGTTCTTCACGACCTTCACCTTCGTGCGGTTTCCGAGAGCCTCTTCGCCGTCTTTGATCTGGGTGGTCCTGCGCACGTCGATACGGACTGAAGCGTAGAACTTGAGGGCATTGCCTCCTGTGGTGGTCTCCGGATTGCCGAACATGACGCCGATCTTCTCACGCAACTGGTTGATGAAAATGCAGCAAGTGTTTGTCTTGCTGATGTTTGCAGTCAGTTTGCGGAGGGCCTGGCTCATGAGCCTTGCCTGGAGTCCGACCTTGTTGTCACCCATCTCGCCTTCAATTTCGGCCTTAGGTGTAAGAGCCGCCACGGAGTCTATCACGATGATGTCGATAGCACCTGAACGGATAAGGTTGTCAGCGATTTCCAATGCCTGCTCACCGTTGTCCGGCTGGGAAATCAGGAGAGATTCGAGGTCTACCCCGAGAGCCTTCGCGTATGAACGGTCGAATGCGTGCTCCGCATCGATCATTGCCGCAATGCCTCCCTGCTTCTGTGCCTGGGCGATGGCGTGAATTGCCAATGTGGTCTTGCCGCTGGACTCCGGACCATAGATTTCAATGATTCTTCCTTTCGGATAACCACCGATTCCAAGTGCGTGGTCGAGGGCGATGGAACCGCTCGGTATTACTTGATGTTCATCCCATTGTGGCTGATCTGCCAGCTTCATGATCGTGCCTTTCCCATAGTCTTTTTCAATCTTGTCGATCGTTGCTTGCAAGGCTTTCAGCTTACCGGTATCAACCTGAGCGCCTGCATCTTTTACTGCTTCTTTAGCCATAATGTATTATTTTTTGTTCTTATCTGCGGATTTGCCCGCATTCTTTACAAAGTTAGAAAATTACCGACAATCTGAAATGAAAAAATCACTAAATTTGTAAGAATATGAATGAGGTTATAAAACATAAGCTTCTTGGAAAGACTCCGGAAGAATTGAAGGCGATTGCCGTGGAATGTGGTCTGCCGTCCTATGCGGGCGGCCAGATTGCACAATGGCTGTATAAGAAGAAGGTAAGGACCATTGACGAAATGACGAATCTGTCGAAAGCGGGACGGGAAAAACTTTCGGAACGCTATGAGACAGGGGCAGTTGCATATTCCGATTGCCAGGAATCAGTTGACGGTACGAAAAAATATCTCTTCCCTGTGACCTGTGCGTTCCAGGGAGGATTGAACCGGATTGAAACCGCTGAACCTGGAAAGATTGAAAGCAGCAGCATTGAAGCGGTGATGATTCCGGAACTGGACAGGAAGACATTGTGCGTATCTTCCCAGGCCGGATGCAAGATGGGCTGCCGTTTCTGCATGACCGGCCGTCAGGGCTTCCATGGAAATCTGTCCGCCGCCGACATCCTGTCGCAATTCGTGTCAGTCGATGAGGCTGAATCACTTACGGGCACGGTCTTCATGGGGATGGGCGAGCCGCTCGACAATTATGACAATGTCAAACGCGCCATCGATGTCCTCACTGCCGATTGGGGATTCGGATGGAGCCCCAAGCGTATAACCCTCTCATCCATAGGAGTTTTGCCTACACTCAAGAGATATCTGGACGAGACACGGTGCCATCTGGCGATAAGTATGCACGATGCGTTTCCGGATGAGCGTGGAGAACTGATGCCGGTGCAGAAGTCCTACCCCCTGAAAGATGTCGTGAACCTTATAAGACAATACGACTTTACCGGTCAGCGCCGCGTAAGTTTCGAATATACAATGTTTTCCGGACACAATGACGACAAGCGTCATGCCGATGCCATAATCAGACTGTTGTCCGGTCTGGAATGCCGGGTGAACCTTATCCGCTTCCACAAGATTCCGGATTTCCCTTATGTCTCTTCTCCGGAAGGTGTCATGGAAGTATTCCGCGATCGCCTGAACAAGGCCGGAATCACCTCTACCATAAGGGCTTCGAGGGGCGAAGACATATTCGCAGCGTGCGGAATGCTGGCTGGAAAGCATAAACAGCAATAGTTATGTGCAAGCCGTTCAAATACCTCACGGCCGCATTGGTTTCAATGCTTTTTGCGGCAGTGTTTCCTGCTTCGGCAGAGAAAGAAAATGAAAATATCATTGACCCTCAGATGGACTCCTTGTCGATGGAGATTCTGCGGGAGTATCTGGACATGGTCCGCGAAAAGCGTCCGACGGTGGCTCTCGTGCTGAGCGGCGGAGGCGCGAAGGGTGCCTCGCATATCGGTGTGATCCAATGTCTTGACTCATTGGGAATACCCGTGGACGTGGTTCTGGGAACCAGCATGGGAGGCCTGATCGGTTCGCTCTACTCGCTCGGATACTCGCCTCATGAAATGGATTCGCTCATAAGGACGATTGACTGGGATGTCGCCCTCACAGACCGTGTTCCGAGAAATTTCATTTCTTACAATGAATCCAAATACAAGGAGAAGATTCTGCTCTCCTTCCCGTTCTTCTATGCGAAAAAGGATTATCAGCAGGAACTGGAGGAAAACATACATTATGAAGGCGCGGAGAGGAAGTATGACAAGATGCATTGGGGCGCCGGAAAAGGCGAAGACCCTGCCAAACTGGTGAGGGATAACCTTTTGGGAAGCTTGCCGTCCGGATTTGCGACAGGTCAGAACGTGAACAACATCTTCAGTTCATTGACTGTCGGCTATCAGGACTACATGGATTTCATGGACCTCCCGATACCGTTCGTGTGTGTGGCGACGGAGATGGTGACGGCGAAACCGAAGATATGGTATGAAGGCAAGCTGAACACGGCATTGCGCTCCACGATGTCCATTCCTGGCGTATTCGCTCCGGTCAAGGTGGACGGTATGGTGCTGGTGGACGGCGGCATGAGGGACAATTATCCTACGGACCTGGCGAAAGAAATGGGTGCCGACATCATCATCGGCGTGGACCTCTCGTCCGGTTTCCGCGACTACAGCAGGCTCAACAATCTGGGAGACATCATCTCACAGGGCATTGACATGCTCGGACGCGCGACATACGAGAACAATGTCGGTATTCCGGACGTGACCATCAAGCCTAATCTGGAAGAGTACAACATGATGAGCTTCGATGCCAAAAGCATTGACATCATCATTGACAGAGGCCGGAAGGCTGCATTGGAACAGTTGCCGTTGCTGGACAGCATAAAGAATCTCGTCGGGCCTTTCAGAACCGAACTGCGTCATCGCAAGGCGGTGGATATCAATACCCAGCCGGTGCGGATTTCGAAGGTGGAAATTACCGGTGTATCGGATAAGGAGTCGCGTTACATCATGGGCAAGATTGCGCTCAAACCTAATAAAGTTATCGGAAAAGGTGAGATTGAAACGGCTGTGGCTACGATTTTCGGAATGAATGCCTTCGACTATGTCACATACGAATTGCTGGGAGAAGGTGAATCTTACGAGCTTTTGATTCATTGCAAACGAGGCCCGATCCATCAGTTCGGCATTGGCGGACGCTTTGATACTGAGGAGATTGTCTCCGTTCTGCTGAACTTTGGTCTCAATGTCCATAAGCTTCAGGGCCCGGCGCTTGACTTTACGGGAAAGGTGGGCACGAATCCGTATGCGAAGGCCCATTTCTATCTCATGTCACCTTCCGGACCTGCGCTGAACGCCTCGGCATCATTCCGATGGACGGACAGGAACCAGTTCAAACTGGGGACCAGCGACTATAAGATAGCATATTTCAATGTCCGTGAGGAAATTTTCCTTTCCAATATCAAGTGGCGCAAGTTCGACATGCGAGCCGGCCTCCGGAACAATTTCTTCAAGCTGAACTCGGCTATGACCGACAAGGTGAACGGCGACTATGATTTCGGGAACCTGACCAATGACTACCTTTCAGTATTCGGTACGGTGAACGCCGATACCTTTGATGACGGATATTTCCCGAACAAGGGATTTTCGCTCGGCATCGGTTATGAATGGGTGTTCAAGGGAGTGAAACACCGCATTGACCCGTTCCATGCCGTGAACATTGACTTCAAGTCAGTCATGCAGAAGGGATGTTTCGCGTGGCTTCCTTCAGTTTCAGCGCGATATATGTTCGGCGGCGATCCTCCTCTGCCGTATCTGAACCTGATGGGAGGAGCGATTGCCGGCAGATATCTGGATCAGCAGATTCCTTTCATGGGCATCAACTATGCTGCCGCGATGGCGAATTTCCTGGCGGTGGCCAGATCGGATTTCCGTTTCAAATTGTTCAAGAACAACTATCTTACGGCTTCTTGCAATTATGCTGTGACGGTTGCGGACCTGAAAGATTTCGGCGATTTGAATGAGGTGTATGGCGTAGTCGGCGCAGGACTCAAATACTCATACAATTCCATAATCGGTCCTGTGGAACTCGACTTGCATTGGGCTTCCCGCCGCAGCAAGCTGGGAATGTATCTCAATATCGGACTTTATTTCTAGCGGCTATGGATCAGGACAAATATTCCAAGGTTCTCAGCCGTCTGCAGGCTCAATGTTCCAGAAGAGAGTATTGCACTTCCGATATCCGCGCTAAAGCGCTGAAGTCGATGGAGGGAGATGCAGAAGCCGCAGACAGCATTGTCACCTCGCTGAAGGAAGACAAATTCGTGGATGACCTGCGCTATGCTTCCGCATTCGCTCGTGAAAAGGCATCGCTGTCCGGCTGGGGAACGCAGAAAATTACGTATGCTCTTATATGTAAAGGCATTGATAGACAGGTAGTTACGGAAGCATTGTCCGAAGTGGACGAGAATGCTGCCGGGCGTAAGCTGGAATCCGTGGTGGCGGCGAAATATCGTCTTCTGGCCGAAGACCCGCAGTGCAAGTTGAAGCTGATACGCTTCGCGCTGGGTCGCGGATATGGCTACGATGAGGTCAAGTCCGTCGTGGACAAGGTCATGAAAGGGGAGTCCTAGCGCTTGTGTCGCACCCAGCCGGGATATTCTAATTTGGATTCGAGTCTTTCTATGGAGACCGCCCTGTTCAGTATGTAACTCGACGGTCTGGCGGCATTGCGTTTCAGCGGATTGGGCAGGCAGGCGGCGATCAGGCAAGATTCCCGTCTCGTCAGGTTGGATGCCTTTTTGTGGAACAGTTGTTCGGCTGCGGCTTCTGCTCCATAAATCCCTTTCCCCATTTCGGCTACGTTGAGGTATACTTCCATTATCCGTCGTTTCCCCCAGATGACCTCGATCAGGACAGTGAAATAAGCCTCCAGGCCTTTTCTGACGAAACTTCTGGACGGAAGCAGGAACACGTTTTTGGCTGTCTGCTGCGATATCGTGCTCGCCCCGCGGAGGCGTTTTCCCGTCTGCTCATGGTCTTCAATGGCTTTGTTTATCTGTTTCCAGTCGAAGCCGTTATGTGAATCGAACAAGTTGTCCTCGCTGGCTATCACGGCTTTGGCAAGTTCTGGGGAAATATGGCCGTAGCTCGCCCATGTCTTGTGGGTGCGGAATGTCTTGTCGTTTCTGTACTCGATGGACCTTACGGCCATCAATGGAGTCCACCAGACAGGTATCCATTTGAGGGCCGTCACCCATAAGATGGTGAATATGAGGAAGCAAGCCGGCAGCTTTATAAGCAGCAGGCGCCAGAGTCTACCTGTGAATGTGCGTTTTTTCCTATTCATTGTCCGTTCCGTAAAGTTGCTGTCCCGCAATCCTGAATTTTCGGCTGCCGAGGTTCAGGTGAAATAAAAAATTTCCGTCAGGGTCAATGTTTTTGTCCAATGGCTTTCTTCTCCAGGTTTTCGGGTCAATGCAGAACGCCACCGGGCTCCTGAATCCGTCCTCATGGAATCCTAATCTCGTATATACTTGACCGTCAGTCCATTCCATATCGGCATAGCTCATGATGTCATCGGGCTTTACCTCCCTGATGAACGTTTTCAGAACCTTTCCCATTCCGCCGATTACACGGATTTCCGGCAGGGAGGCATATCTTACCCATTCGTAGGACCGGATTGTCCTGTCGTCTTTCAGCCATTTGCGGCCGGAAGAAAACGTCGCCACGGCTATGAGTGTCCCGTCTTTCGTGAAAATGCCGTACCTGTATCGTGCCGCGGCATCGCCGTATGTGTGCCATTCATTCAGGAAACCGGCGGATTCCGGTTTGGTGATTCTCCTTACCGAGGTGTTCCTGGCGAAGATGGAACGGAATTCTCCCAGCTGGGCCAAAAGTCTGGCTTTCATCATGTCGGGGCGGCTTCTCCATACGTCTTCCGGAAGCGGAACGAGCTTGCGCTCCGGATTGTCAGCCTTGTAGGTCAGCATTGACCTTTCCAATCCGGCGTGAGCTTGCGCAGCCTCTTCGGGCGAGCGGGCGGTTACGGGTATGGGGAGGATGGTCGCGCCGTTCCCGCATTCGAGCATCATGTGCCCTTCGTGCCGGCTGACAGTGACTTCTTTCCCCGATATGCAACCGGCTATGTCCTCTATGAAGCTCATCTGTATTCCAATGCTTTTCCTCTACAAAGTTACGACTAATTCGACGATTTATTTCATTCTTCGATGCCCATTAGTTAACTTTGCAGGATTGAATTTTACTTCATAACATATAAAACGATGGATGCAATTGTAAAGACCGATTTCAATTTTCCCGGACAGGTCGGCAAATACGTCGGGAAAGTCCGTGATGTCTATGATATTGACGGCAAGTATCTGGTAATGGTGGTTTCCGACAGGATTTCCGCATTCGATGTGGTCCTTCCCAAGGGGATTCCGTTCAAAGGCCAGATTCTCAATCAGATAGCTGCCAAGTTCCTGGATGCTACTTCGGATATCCTTCCGAACTGGAAAATTGCTACCCCGGATCCTATGGTCACTGTGGGCTATAAATGTGAGCCGTACCGTGTGGAAATGGTTATCCGCGGATGTCTTGCAGGCCATGCGTGGCGTGAATATCAGGAAGGAAAACGTACGTTGTGCGGTGTGGCGCTTCCTGACGGAATGGTTGAAGGCCAGGCGTTTCCGGAACCGATAATCACTCCGTCGGCCAAAGCTATGGAGGGCCATGACGAGGATATCACCAGAGAAGAAATCATTGCCCAGGGCATTGTTCCTGAGGAGGAATATATTCAGATTGAGAATTATACGCGTGCCATTTTCAAGCGCGGCCGGGAGATTGCGGCCAAGATGGGACTCATTCTCGTGGATACGAAATATGAATTCGGAAAACGTGACGGCAAGATTTATCTGATGGATGAGGTGCATACCCCTGATTCATCCCGCTACTATTATGCCGAGGGCTATGAAGAGAGGCTCCGCACCGGACAGAAACAGAAGCAGCTGTCCAAGGAGTTCGTGCGTGAGTGGCTGATGGCCAATGGTTTCCAGGGCAAGGAAGGACAGTCCGTTCCTGAAATGACACCTGAAGTCGTTACGCATATCGAGGAACGCTACATCGAGCTTTACGAGAACATCACAGGTCAGAAATTCGAGCGTCGCGACTATACGGCCGACATCATCGAGAGAAATGTGGCAGACTATTTGAAAGGGCTCAGGTGAAGTAAGTTCCTGTAAAACCAGCTATTTATGCAGAAATTGAATAGAAAGACAGTTTTTGGTGCAGCTGCCGCAGTCGTTTGCGTGGCAGTTGCACTTATTTTTTTACTGAGGCCGAAGCATGTGGAGGAAATCCTTCCTATCGTAGGCGTGGATACCGTCCGCACCCGCAACGTGGAAGTTTATGGTGAATTCCCGGGAAAGATCCGCGCTCAGCAATTCGTGGAGGTCAGGGCGAGGGTCGAAGGTTATCTGGAAAAGATGATGTTCGCGGAAGGAACGCGCGTAAACAAGGACCAGGTCCTCTTTATCATTGACCCTAAACAATATAAGGCGCAGGTCGACAGGGCGGAAGCGTTGGTCGCCAAAAACAAGGCTATCGCACTCAAGGCGGAGCGCGACCTCGCCAGAATCAAGCCGCTGTTCGAGCAGAAGGCTGTAAGCCAGCTTGATCTGGACAATGCTGTCGCAGCTTATGAGAGCGCCAAGGCTGATGTCAATGTCAGTGAGGCCAATCTCACGGAAGCCCGTCTTGCTTTGAGCTATACCACAGTGCGTTCACCTATAAGCGGTTACATCAGTGAGAGGCACGTGGATATCGGTACGTTGGTGGGTCCGGGCGCGCAGTCGCTTCTGGCCAATGTTGTCAAGAGTGATACCGTTCTGGTGGAATTCAAGATGACAGACCTGGATTACCAGAAGTCCAAGGCCAGGAATGTGAATCTCGGACAGCAGGACACGAGCCGCCATTGGAATCCTTATGTCACCATCACATTGGCAGACAAATCTCAGTATAAATATAAGGGACTCGTGGATTTCGCGGATCCGCTGGTAGATGCCAAATCGGGTACTTTTTCCGTGAGGGCGGAGATGCCTAATCCGGAGAGGGAGCTGCTTCCGGGACAGTTCACCAACGTGAAGGTGTTGCTGGATGTAAGGGAAAACGCGGTCGCAGTGCCTACGAAGGCCATTACCATAGAGAAAAGCGGAACGTTCATCTTCGTTGTCAAGCGTGACGGTACCGTGGAGAAACGCTTTATCCAGACGGGACCGGAAGTGGGGAATGTCACCGTGGTCGAGCGCGGCTTGAGAGCCAATGAGGTCATTGTCGTGGAAGGACAGCACAAACTCTCGCACGGAAACAAGGTGGAGGCTGTTCCTTATGGTTCTACTGAGCAGGAGTAACTACTTATGAAATCGGATTTTTTCATTGACAGGCCGGTATTCTCGACTGTCATATCTATTATAATCGTACTCGTGGGACTCATCGGACTGACTCTGCTTCCGGTAGACCAGTATCCCAAGATTGTCCCGCCTGTGGTCAGTGTTTCCACATCGTACCCGGGCGCCAATTCCCAGACGGTCTCGCAGGCGGTAGCCACTCCTATCGAGCAGTCGCTCAACGGTACGCCTGGAATGCTCTACATGGAGTCGAGCAACTCCAACAGCGGCTGGTATTCAGCGACATTGACCTTCGACATCTCTACCGATCCGGACCTTGCTGCGGTGGAGGTCCAGAACCGTGTGAAGCTGGCTGAGTCCAGGCTTCCGGCAGAGGTGGTGCAGAACGGTATTTCCGTGGAAAAGGAGTCGTCCAGCAAACTGATGACGATAACCATAATGTCCGACGACCCGAAATTCGACGAAGTGTACCTCAGCAACTACACGACGTTGAATATTCAGGACAGACTCAGGCGCGTGGCCGGCGTGGGAGGCGTTTCCAATGTCGGCAGCCGTTATTATGCAATGCAGATATGGGTGCAGCCTGACAAGATGGCGAGCCTTGGAATCACTGTTAAGGATCTGCAGGGCGCATTGATGGACCAGAACCGTGAGGCGGCGGCCGGAGTGCTTGGCCAGCAGCCTATTACGGATGTGGATGTGACGATTCCTATCACGGCTCCCGGACGTTTGTCTTCGGTGGAGGAGTTCGAGAACATCGTCGTCCGCACGGGCGAAGACGGCGCCATCATCCGGCTGAAGGATGTCGCGAGAGTTTCGCTCGAAGCCCAGTCCTACAATACCGAGAGCGGTATCAATGCCCGCAATGCGGCCGTTGTCAATGTCTATATGCTTCCGGGTGCCAATGCCATGGAGGTGGCGGAGAATGTCAGGGCTGAGATGGAAGAGATAAGCGCAAGCTTCCCTGAAGGCATGTCCTACAACATTCCGTTCGACATGACCACCTACATTTCCGAGTCGATACACCATGTCTACAGGACATTGTTCGAGGCTCTTTTCCTGGTCATTCTGGTGGTGTTCCTTTCGTTGCAGAACGTCAGGGCGACATTGGTCCCGGCCATTGCCGTACCGATTTCATTGATAGGTACTTTTGGAGTCATGCTCATATTCGGATTCTCGCTGAACATGATGACTTTGCTGGGGCTTATCCTGGCGATCGGAATCGTGGTCGATGACGCGATTGTCGTGGTGGAGAATGTGGACCGTATCATGACGACCGAGCATCTGTCACCTTATGAGGCGACGAAGAAAGCGATGCGCGAAATCGGAGGTGCGCTTGTGGCGATGTCACTGGTGCTTTGTGCCGTGTTCGTGCCGGTGAGCTTCCTCTCGGGAATTACCGGTCAGCTGTTCCGCCAATTCACTGTAACTATCGCCGTGTCGGTCATCATTTCGACTGTTGTGGCACTTACATTGAGCCCTGTCATGTGCTCGAAGTTCCTCAAACCACATGGTGAAGGCGGCTCCACCAACTTCATTTTCAACAAGATAAATTTGTGGATGGATTCCGGTACATCATTCTTCACGAAGATGGTGAGCCTGGCCGTCAACAATTCCAGAAGGATGTTCGCGTTCTTCGGCATTGCCATAATCGGTATTTTCGTGCTGGCCCGCATTATCCCGCAGAGTTTCATTCCTAAGGAGGACCAGGGGTATTTCACGGTCGAATTGGAGCTTCCTATGGGTGCGACGCTCGAACGTACGAGGGTGATTACCGACAGGGCGATGGAGTTTCTGCTGCGTCAGCAGGATGTGGATTACGTGCTCAATGTCACGGGTTCAAGCCCGCGTGTGGGTACGACGCAGTCCGGCAGTACATTGACAGTGATTCTCAAGCCTTGGAATCAGCGCAAGGTGACTGACATGACCAAGACTATCGCGATGGTGAGGGATACGCTGTCCCGTTATCCTGAAAGCAGGGTTTATATCAGTACGCCGCCTGTCATTCCGGGACTTGGAACTTCCGGCGGTTTCTCCATGGTCCTGGAGGCCAGGGGTGACGCTACGTACCAGGATTTGCAGAATGCTACGGATACATTGCTTTTTTATGCGTCGAAGAGGAAGGAACTGACAGGTCTTTCTTCTGGTATGCAGGCGGATATCCCGCAGCTGTATTTCGATGCGGACCGTGACAAGATCCAGCTTCTGGGCCTGTCGATGGCCGATGTGTTCGCGACGCTCAAGGCTTTCACGGGAGCGATCTACGTGAATGACTTCAATATGTATAACCGTATCTATCGTGTTTATATCCAGGCAGATGCGCCATATCGTGCCCATACGGACAACTTGAACCTCTTCTTCATGAAGAGTTCCGGCGGGACAATGATTCCTGTCAATGCCCTGGGAAACACGCATTACACTACAGGCCCGGGAACTATCAAGAGGTTCAATATGTACAATTCCTCTACTATCAGCGGTGAGGCGGCCAACGGTGTAAGTTCCGGAGACGCCCTGGCCATACTTCAGGAAGTCGCGGACGAGCATTTGCCGGACAATATCGGCGTGGAATGGAGCGGAATGTCTTATCAGGAGAAGAAGGAAGGCGGTCAGACGGGGCTCGTCCTTGCTTTGGCTCTGCTTTTCGTGTTCCTTTTCCTTGCCGCCCAATATGAAAGCTGGCTGGTTCCTGTGGCGGTGATATTGTCATTGCCGATAGCCATTGCCGGTGCGTACCTCGGTATCGCAGTCTTGGGCATGGAGAGCAATATTTATTTCCAGATCGGTCTCGTGATGCTGGTGGGCCTTGTGGCGAAGAATGCGATTCTGATTGTGGAATTTGCCAAGGAAGAGGTGGAAGCCGGGAAAGACGTGGTGGAAGCAGCCGTTACGGCCGCGAAACTCAGGTTCAGGCCGATCGTGATGACATCATTGGCATTTATCCTCGGTATGCTCCCGTTGGTGTTCGCCAGCGGTCCCGGCTCTGAAAGCCGTCAGAATATTGGAACGGGCGTCTTCTTCGGTATGATTGTCGGCGTGTCGGTCGGAATCGTGTTCGTGCCGTTCTTTTTCGTCGCGATTTATAAAATGAGGTCATATTTCTCCAAAATGCGTCCGAAAATGAAAAACGTCATAGGCGGCAGGAAGTCGTTCATGTCAATGTTGGTGCTCGTCGTGGCTTCAGCATTGACCCTGAACTCTTGCTCGACATCGAGATATTGTCAGAAACCTGATTTGGGCGCCGTGCCGCAGTCGTTTTCCGTGGAGTCGGGTGACAGCAGCATCGCGGACCTCGGCTGGAAGGATGTTTTTAAAGAGCCTGAACTTCAGGAACTTATCGAAACGGCATTGACCTATAACAAGGATGTGCTGATAGCGGCTGAACGGCTCAATGAACTGCGTTACAAGTACAGGATGCAGAAGGCTTCGCAGCTGCCGGCGGTTTCGGCGAAGGAATATGCGCAGGATGACCATAGCAATTACGGCGGCACCAGCAAGAGTCCGGACAATATTGAGTTCGGCGTGAAGGCGTCGCTCAGCTGGGAAGTGGATTTCTGGGGACGCCTGAAGTGGGCAAGCCGGGAGAAACTGGCTGACTGGATGGCTGCCGAGGATGCGCAGAAGGCTGTGAAAATGAGCATTGTAGCCAGTGTGGCGTCTGCATATTATGAGCTTGTCGGCCTGGACAGGAAGATGGCGATTGTCACCAATACCATGGAGACCAGGCGTGAGTCCGTAAAGCAGGCGAAACTAAGGGCTGAAGGCGGTCTGACTTCGGAAATTCCTTACCAGCAGGCTCTCGTGGAGTTCGCTTCGTCCAAGGCAATGATTCCTGACCTGGAGAAGCAGATTGCGCTGAAGGAGAGTGAGTTGTGTTTCATTACCGGTTCGTACCCAGGGGAAATTGCACGAAGTGTTTCCGCATCTGATATTTATAGTGATTCTGATGTCCCGACAGGCGTTTTGTCGGATATTTTGAAGCGCAGGCCTGATTTGATGTCTTCGCGGCATTCCCTGAAGGCGGCCGAGGCTCGTGTGGGCGTTTCCATTGCCGAGCGTTTTCCGACTTTCGTGATAAACCTGGGTGCCGGTCTGGAGAATGACGAGCTCAAGAATTTCCTGAAGTCTCCGTTCTGGTTCACCGGTGCGACGCTGGCGTCTCCGATTTTTGAGTTCGGCAAGCGTAAGGCGGCCATGAAGGCGGCCATCTCTTCTTATGAGCAATCCCGTCTCAAATATGAAAAGGATGTCTTGCAGGCCTTCAGGGAGGTGTATGACGCCACTGTCAGCTTACAGTCCGCACGTTCCAATTCCTATGCGAAATCCGTAATGGAGGAGGCGGCAGGGAAGTACATTACCCTTGCGAACAGTCAGTACATCAACGGCGTCATCAATTATATCGACGTGTTGGATGCCCAGCGTAAGTATCTTTCCTCCCAAATCGAGTTCAACGAGGCCAAGACCCGCGAAAATCTGGCATTGGTAGGTCTTTACAAGGCTCTCGGCGGCGGTTGGAATTAACGTGGTATAGTTCCAGTTCGGAATCCTGGCAGGGGAGCTAGTGGATGTGGCTGTTTTAGTAATTGTGAGTTGTGGCGCTCGGCGGGTAGAGCTGGCCTGCGCCGGTCCTCCCCACTGGCGTGGGTCCCCTCTTTTCGAGAGCCAATGCCGTCTCCACCCACTCTACCCGCCGGGCTTGTCTCTGTTTCACCGTTTTCTCATCTCTGCCTAATTTTTCTGCACTCCGTCTCCCGCGCATCACTTTTCCTCCTTATTTTCTCACCACTCTTATATACACAGCCTCACACACTCTCACACGTCACTCCTCGCCTCGCGTTCATGCCTCTTTTTTTTTCCTGTCTCTTTTCCCCGTCGTATAGAAACGGAATTTCGTACCGAGAAAACGTTTTAAACGGTACGAGGGGGCTTTGGAAACATGTTTTGTACGAGAAAAACGTTTTTAGGCGGGACCAAGAGTGTTTGCAAAGGCATTTGGTCCCGCCTAAAACGTTTATTCGGTACCAAATGAATATCCAAAAAGAATCACAAAAAATAAACCACGTGGCAGGAAAAGCCCGGCGGGGGTGGAGCCTCTGGAGGCATGGTCGCCCATGACCTTGTGAATGGGTGTCAGGCGCCAGCCTGACGGGATGAGCGAAGCGAACCTCCAGAGGCTCCACCCTCGCCGGGCTCGTCAAAAGACGAAGTGACGTTTTGATGCAACCAACCACGTCGTGAGAATTTTTCCCGTGAGTAAAAACGCCTGATTTACGCACGACATGGCAAATTTTGGGCTCGTCGTGCGTAGAAAACGTTTTAGTGCGCACGGGGCGGTTTTCGCAAATCTGGATTTCCTCACGATGGTGGACTTGACCAGTTTGGATGCCATACGAAAAATGCCCCTCACAAATGTGAGAGGCATTTTTGCGGTGCGGATGGGGCTCGAACCCACGACCCCGGGCGTGACAGGCCCGTATTCTAACCAGCTGAACTACCGCACCAGGAGTTGCTGTGTTTGGTGTTTTTCTCAAACGCGAATGCAAAGTTAGGTATTTTTTCTTAACCTGCAAGTGTTTCGCATAAAAATTTTATAAAAAATGCATATAAAACGATACTTCGATATGATACCAAAAAAACGGCCAGAAGCTACTCTGACCGCTTTTTTAGATGGAAATCAAACGGAATTATTTGATTTCGATTACTTTATGAGCCTCGCTCGGCTGAGTTTTGACGACTTTCGGGATATTTACCTTGAGAACGCCATTTTCTACCTGGGCATTAATCTTTTCCTTGTCGGCGTCATCCGGCAGAAGCATTGTCTGCTGGAATTTGCTGTATGAGAACTCGCGACGGAGATAATGTCCGTTCTTCTTCTCAGCATTGTTCTCCTGTTTCTTTTCCATATTGATGACCAAGTCACCATTCTCATCAAGAGTAACCTTGAAATCTTCTTTAGTCATTCCTGGGGCTGCAAGTTCGATGTCGTAGCTCTTCTCGTTTTCTAATACGTTGATTGCCGGAGCTGTGGCATTGGACCTTTCCATCCATTCATTATCAAAGAAATCATTGAAAATACTTGGTAACCAATTCTGGTTAACTGTTCTTCTTGAAGGTACCATAATTAAAATCTCCTATTTTTAAATTTTTACTATTCTGTTTTCCGGATTCCTTCCTTTGCTGTCATCTCTTGTCGAGACTCTGCACCGGTTGGAATCCCGCCCCGTCTTTCAGGCGGAACGACTGGAATATTGTCAATCTGTGTGCCGATTGTGAAAAAAGTTCTAAAGGTTGACAAAATGGCGCGCATGTGGACAAAATGGCATAAAAACATTGTCAAAATGGCGGATGAGAAACTGTTTTGAAATTATTCACAGAAGGTTTGAGTGGAAAAAACTTCAGATTCAACCGAGGGTTCAGGGAAGATAGCTGGGCCTATCTGACCTGAAAACTCGGGAAGAAGATGAAGGAATTTTACCTCAAACAACTATTCAATTATTTCAAAACAGTTTCTAAAACTACATGCTTCGGGAAAATGATGTATATTTGCGGACTAAATCAATCGAGTATGCCGGACAGCGGAAATATCATCATAAAGGGGGCGAAAGTCAATAACCTCAAGAATATTACAGTAGAGATACCACGCAACAAGTTTACTGTAGTGACAGGTATTTCCGGCTCTGGAAAATCATCATTGGCATTCGACACCTTGTTTGCTGAAGGGCAGAGGCGTTTTGCGGAAAGTCTCTCTTCATACGCCAGACAATTCTTGGGCAGGATGTCCAAGCCCGACGTGGAGGCCATTGAAGGCATACCGCCGGCTATCGCAATAGAGCAGAAGGTCAATACAAGAAATCCGCGCTCTACCGTGGCTACCACGACGGAAATCTACGATTATCTCCGGCTTATATTCGCCAGAATCGGGCGGACGTTTTCTCCGATAAGCGGTGTGGAGGTAAAGTGCCATAGTGAAAACGACGTCATGGCATATATCCTTGGCTGTAAGGAGCCTTCATCGGTGTACTTGCTGGCCGATCTGGATTGGGACAAGCGCAATGACAAGGTGGAGACTCTCCTGGCATTGAAAGAAGAAGGTTATTCTCGTCTTTACTCTCCTGAGCAGGGACAATTGCGCATTGACGATGTCGTCAGGGATGCCGAGTCCGGGAATTATCCGGCTGGATTGCTGCTGATGGTGGACCGAATGAAGCTTCCAGCGATGAATAACAGCCTGCCGGTCATGCCGGACGGCTCGGAAATGCCGCAGAACGAGTGGGAAGACATGCGCACCAGACTTCATTCTTCGATTGCGACGTGTTTCAGCAGGGGAAACGGGACAATGTTCGTGAAACGTGACTCTGCATCCGGAGATGCTGATATCCAGAAGTTTGTGAACAGATTTGAGGCTGACGGCATGACATTCCATGAGCCGGATGAATATATGTTCAGCTTCAACAGCCCTCTCGGGGCATGTCCGGTCTGCGGAGGACTTGGCAAAATCATCGGCATTAGCGAGGACTTGGTGATTCCGGACAAGACCAAAAGCATATATGACGGGGCCATCGCCTGCTGGAAAGGTGAAAAGATGGGATGGTTCAAGGACCATCTTGTCAATGTCGCCGGGAAGTACAACATCCCAGTCTTCGAGCCGTATTGCAACCTGTCCGAGAAGGTCAAGGCTCTGATATGGGACGGGTACAAGGCCGCTACCGAGGAAGAGTCCCTGATAGGTATCAATGAATTTTTCAAATGGGTGGAGGCGAACCGCTATAAGATACAGTACAAATATCTTTTGAACCGTTTCTCCGGCCGTACGGTCTGTCATGAGTGCAAGGGCAGCCGTCTGCGCAAGGATGCCTTGTACGTGAAGGTTGGAGGAAAGAATATATATGAGTTGCTCTGCATGAATGCGGCGGAACTGCTTGACTTCCTGAAGAACATCAAGTTGACTGCGTATGAAAAGTCAGTTGCAGGCAAGGCGATAGACGAAATCAAGTCAAGGCTCCAATACATTGCCGATGTGGGGCTGGGTTACCTTACGTTGAACAGGGCGTGCAACACCTTGTCCGGCGGTGAGAGCCAGCGCATCAATCTCGTGACTGCTCTTGGAAGTTCGCTCGTCGGTTCAATGTATATTCTGGATGAGCCGAGCATTGGACTGCACCCGCGTGATACTGAGAAACTTATAGGTGTGCTCAAACGCCTGCGAGACATCGGGAACACCGTCGTGGTCGTGGAGCATGACGAAGAAATCATCCGGGCTGCCGACATGCTGATCGACATGGGGCCTCTGGCCGGTGTCAATGGCGGTGAGGTGGTTTTCCAAGGGAAAGTCGTGGATGACATGCCTTCCGACGTGGTGGACAAATCCCTGACACTGCAATATATAACTGGCAAGCGCCAGCGCGTCCAACGTGAAAAACGTACCTGGAATTACTATGTCGGTGTCGACGGGGCCATGGAGCATAACCTGAAGGATGTCAACGTGAAATTTCCGCTTGGAGTCCTGACGGTCGTCTCAGGTGTCAGCGGCAGCGGAAAGTCTTCGCTGGTAGGGGATATTTTGTATCCGGCGCTGTATCGCCATATCAATCAGACCGGTACGCTTCCCGGAACATTCAGGGGCCTGTCCGGCAACATCGACAGGGTGTCCGCCGTGGAATATGTGGACCAGAATCCGATAGGGAAGAGTTCCCGTTCCAATGCCGTTACGTATCTGAAAGTCTATGACGATATCAGAAAACTGATGAGCGAGCAGCAGTTTGCCAAGCTCAATGGTTTCACGCCGTCTTATTTCTCTTTCAATCAGGATGGCGGCCGGTGTTCCGAATGTCAAGGTGAAGGCTTTGTCCATATCGGCATGCAGTTCATGGCCGATGTGACCATGGTCTGCGAGGCGTGCGGCGGAAAACGCTTCAAGCCTGAGATCCTGGAGGTCAGATACCAGGGCAAGAACATTGACGATATCCTGAACATGAGCGTGGACGAGGCGATCGCTTTCTTCAGCTCGCAGAAAGAAGCTGAGGCACAGACTATAGCACGGAAGCTTCAGCCGCTTGTGGATGTCGGTCTTTCATATATCAAGCTCGGACAGAGCAGCAGTACATTGTCCGGAGGAGAGAGCCAGAGAATCAAACTGGCATATTTCCTTTCCATGAACGATACCTCAGTCCGTTCCGATTCCCGCCGGATATTGTTCATTTTCGATGAACCTACTACAGGTCTTCATTTCTATGATGTGGAGCGGCTGTTGAAAGCCTTCGACGCCCTTTTGGCGAAAGGCCATTCCGTAGTCGTAGTCGAGCACAATATGGATGTCATCCGTGCCGCGGACTGGATTATCGAACTTGGTCCGGAAGCCGGTGATTTCGGAGGCAAGGTTGTCTTCGAAGGTACCCCTGAAGATTTGGCCGCGTCAGGAAAGACATATACAGCTAAATATTTGAAATCAAACATATCACATGATTAATACAGCGTACCCTATTGACGCCGTCGTTACATGGGATGAATCCTTTGTGCCTGGTGCCTTGTTTTGTTGACAAATTTACTAAATTTGTGGTGGAATAAGAACCTATATTCATATAAAGTGAAACAACACGTCCGGACTCACTGGTCAGACAATCTGACAGTTGGGGGATGGTAATTAAAGACACTTACCCATGAGAATTGCATATTGCATTCATTCACTTCATCTTTTCGGCGGAATCGAAAGGGTACTGAGCATAAAGGCTAACTATCTTGCCGATGTTTATGGCTATGATATCCATATCATTACAGCGGACTTGAAAGGCCGGGCCACGCATTTCGCTCTCAGTGACAAGATTACGCTGCATGATGTGGGAGTAAGCGAGAAGTTCATGCTGCATGCCTACGGGAGGCGGCTGAACAAGATTCTGTGCGAGATACGTCCGGATATCTGTGTCTCGGTTGGCGGCCGGGATATTTTCTGTCTGCCTTTATGTACCGACGGAAGTATAAAAGTTTCCGAATTCCATTTCTCTCATGACAAATATGCAGTCAAATACGGCGGGTCTTTCTTTGGGAATATCTATGCTCGTTTCCGTATGAGGCAGATTGAAAAGGTTGCTGCGAAACTGGACAAGTTCATCGTGCTTACCAAATCGGACAAAAAGGACTGGGAACCATTTGTGCCGAATGTGACCAGTATCTATAACCCGTTGACTTTCAAGTCTGAAGAGGTTGCTGCTTTGGATAATGAGAAGTGCATTGCAATCGGCAGACTTGAATCTCAGAAGAACTTCAGGGACTTGGTTGCCGCATGGAAATATGTGGCTGAAGAATATCCGGATTGGGTTTTGGAGATTTATGGCAATGGAAGTCTGAAGAAATCATTGCAGAAACAGATTACAAGTCTGGGTCTGGACCTCCAGGTAAGGCTCATGGGCAGCAGCAGTGACATTCGTTCGAAGATGCTTGACAGCTCATGTCTTGTTATGAGTTCTGCATACGAAGGATTCCCGATGGTGCTTCTGGAGGCTGTAGAGACAGGTTTGCCTATGGTCAGTTATGATTGCCCTAAGGGTCCGGCCGAGATTATCATTGACGGAAAAAGCGGATATCTCGTGAAGCCTGGTGATGTCGAGGGGCTGGCCCGGAGGGTGTGCGATGTCATTTCCGATGCTGGCAGACGCAAAGAATTCGGAGCCATGGCGAAGAAAACAGCCGCGCAATACAGCATTGACAGGATTATGGAACAATGGAAAACTCTGTTCGAAGGGCTCATGGCAAAGTAGCCGTCTCCAGGTCCTGGTCAATTTTTTTTCAGGTCGCTGAATCGCGTAGAACGGGTATTTCAATGCCGATTTCAATGTCGTGATTGGCTGGAAGAACGTCTCGGCCTTCGCTGATGAAGCCGAGACATAGTCGTTCTATTTCCAGAGGAATTTGATGTAACCTTGTTTAGGTCTGCGTTGTTTCTTAGGAGGAAAAGTCATATAGTCCCCGAACATCTTTGACAAAATCTTGTCATAGCGTGCGGGGGCTTTGAATTTTCTGCCCTCGAATTCCACATCTGTGTAGTCCGAGAAATCGTCCGCATCGAAATACTCATTCGGATTCTCCGGATCCGCCAATTGTGACAAGTGATTGAAACTCTTATTGCTATTGCCGAGCGAAATGATTTCATGGATATAACCTACGATATCTACAGGCTGCTGTTGTGCATACCTTGGGTTCAAAGCCTTTATGGTATTGGCCCAAATCTGGCGCAGAAGAGAATATTTTTCAATCTTTCCGGCGTGGATTTTTCTTATTCGTGAGTTGTACTTTTGCAGCAGATACAATCCACCATAATATCTTTGGAACTCCATCGGGTCATCAGGGACCTTGTCTATCGGGAATACATCGATCCATACTCCTGTCTTTATACTCCTTCCATGCCATGGAATATATGACCTGGTCAAAGTCCTGGTCGTTTCGCAGACTCTGCCGAATGCGATGAAGCAATCAGGAGTGTTGCTGCTGTCCACGAATATGAAATTGTCGGACTTGTATATTTCGCGGAAACGGTTGTAATCTTCTCTGGGCATGATTATGTCAATGTCGTCATCCCATGGAATGAACCCCTTGTGACGTATCGCGCCCAGCAAGGTGCCGTATGCCAATGAATATTTTATTCCCTCTTTTTCGCAGAAATCTGCTACGTCTGAAAGTATTTCAAGACTTAAATTCTGGAGCTCTTTGTGTGTAAGCCTTTTCATGTCAGGATGTTATACTAGTTTGTATAAATTCTCTCCATTGATGTACCTGTCTTGAATATCAGTCATGGCCAATATTTCTTTGTCAGACAGGATTACTGATGCGTTTTCCGGAGATAATATGTTTGTAATGAATTCTCTGATTTCGTATCTCAAGCCTTCCCCCATGAATGGCAGGAAGCATTTTTTGTTCTTGTTCTGGTCTTCAAATCTGAATTCGAAATAGTCAGTTTTCCACCATGGAGCTGGAACATAGACATAACCATGTGTGCCGGAAATGACCATATTGCCTTCAGTCTTGGCGCCGAGCCCTACCTGGAATGACGCAGTGGCGGAATCGAAACGGAATACAGCTTTCGTGTAGATATCCACTTCGTGCTTCATTTTGGAGTAGAAATTGATGTTTCTATATTCAGTTCCGAGCAATTTCAGGATAGGGAGGATTGGGAAACATGCGTTCTCACTCATGCTGCCTCCATATCTGGTGCTTTTCATCTTGTCGGAATTTTCATCGGTTATCGTAGTTACTGACGCATTGATGTCCACGATATCTCCGATAGCTCCGGATTTAAGCATGGAAACAAGATGCCTGAATGCAGGACAATATGCAGTTTTGTGTGCGACCATCAGAATCAGTCCATTGTCTTCAGCCAATTTCAGCAACTCTTCAGCTTCTTTATTTTTCAATACGAACGGAGTCTCGCACAATACATGTTTTCGTGCTTCCAGTGCATCCTTTACATATTGATAATGAGTGTAATGCGGTGTCGCTACATAAACGGCATCGCAATTCTCCAGAAGCTGTTTGTAAGATTCTGCAGCTACCGGAACATCATTGGCCTCGCAGAAATTGCGGCATTCTTCATGGTCAATGCTGTAAACTGATGAAATAGTCACGCACGATACGAATTTGGATTCAGGTACGAACCGTCTGGCAATGCTTCCGGCACCGGCTATTCCGATTCGGATGTTCTGCTCATTGCGGATTTGCGTGCTGGAAATGCCTTCTGTGCGAGGAAGATAAACTACTTTGCAGAATTCATTTAAGTAGTCGAATTTTCCTTCCCAGTCGGAACCGATTGCAAAAATATCCGCACCATATTTCTGTATGTCATCTATCTTTTGTCCGTGGTATTCCTCGATTATGATTTTATCGGCATAGCCAGTCTTCTTGACAGCCTCGATTCTTTCGACAAGACTGTCATGTGTGTTCAGCTTGCCTCGTTCAAGATCGAAATTATCCGTGGTTATTCCTACAATCAGGTAGTCACCAAGTTCCTTGGCACGTCTGAGAAGATTGATGTGCCCCTGGTGAAGCAGGTCGAAGGTCCCGTATGTGATAACTTTTGTCATTGCTATTCTTCGGTTTCCAGTTCGTGGATATGTTGTGCCAATTCTCTCAGCTCATCGTCGGACTGGAGTCCCATGTGTGAGATTCTGTAAAAACCCGGGATTGATCCTGGCATGATGTAAGTGTCGTATTTTTCTATCAATCCGCGGAATACATTTCGTTTTTCCGTATCCTTGGTCTGAATCGCTGTTATTGCGGCAGAAGGGCGTTCTGCAGGCATTGCCCAACCATATTTACGACATTCTTCGCGGAATACTTCTGCGCGGTGATGGACTTCTTGGATATTCTGATTTTCACCACCTTGAGCTTCGAGTTGCTTTAGTCGTGCATGCAACTGCAAATAAATTGTTGTTGCAGGACTGAAAGGAGTTTGTCCGCGTTTGAGATTGTTGAGGTTTTCTTGGAAATCCCAGTAATAACCATTGTGCGCGAATTCATATCCGTTAAGTCTGGAGCTCAGGAACACTATGGACAGACCTGGAGGGACGTTCAGACCTTTTTGCGTGCTGGTGACGCAGATATCGATTCCCAGTTCATCCATATTCAGATTTTCTGCCAGGAACGAACTGATTACATCTACTACGAGTGAGATATTGTGCCTGTGGCAGATTTCCGAAATTTTAGTCAGGTCGTAGAGAACACCGGTAGAGGTCTCGTGGTGCTGGCAGAGGAAAACGTCCGGCTGTTCAGTCTCGATGGTCCTCTCAAGCAGCTCGTAATCAATATCTTTTCCAAATGCAATCTGGAAATCAATTGCAGGAATATTGTAGTATTTGCATAATGAAACCCATCGTTTTCCGAAAGATCCGCCGTTTATGACAATGGCTTTTTGCTTCGTGCTGATGTAATTCTCGACAATTGCAGCCATGGCTCCTGTTCCGGATCCCGTATATATGATTGTTTTTCCGTCTTTGCAGTGAATCAGGTCTAACAGGATTCGTTCGGATTCTAAATTTATGGTGGAGAACTCATCTGTCCTCATATAAGGAATCGGTTCCGCTCCTATTTTGGCAATACAAGTGTCGATATTGCCGGGAAATACGTAAGATAACATTATTGTTGTGTATTATATGTCACTAATTTACTACTTTTGTATTAATATCTCATATATAAATGACAAAACACACTAAAATGTTGCATGCGGTTTTGTGCTTTTAGGTGTTTTTAACGATTTGAGTATAGTTTTTCGTCAAATTATTAAAAATATAGGAAATGGTTCAGCTGTCCAAGCCGCAAATTCATTCGGTGTTGTTGGAAATACTGAAAGTAGTTGACAAATTTTGTAAAGAGAAGGGACTCCGTTATTCCATAGCTTACGGGACTCTTCTCGGAGCAGTACGTCATAAGGGTTTCATTCCATGGGACGATGATATCGACATCCTCATGCCCCGTCCGGATTTTGAGCGTTTTGTATCGGAATTCGGTAAGGAACCGGGAGCGAGATACCGCTGTTTATATAACACGGAGAACGAGAACGAGCGTTTCATGCATTTCTTTGCCAAAGTTCATGATTCCTGGACGGTGAGTCATCAAGGAGACTTTGTGAAATATCGTTTCGGCCTGAATATCGATGTCTTCCCGGTGGATGGCAAGCCTGAAGACGTGAATGTCCAGAAAAAAATGGAACGCATGTTGTCAACTTGTTCCCATCGTCTGAATATTTGCGGCACAAAATTCCGTCTGCTCAATATCCATCAGCCGTTGATTCCAAAGATTTCCGCTCATCTGCATGGTGAGCAGTACTGGTTGGACAAGATGCGCAAGACCATGAGCCAATATGATTTTGACAAATGTGCCATGTCCGGTTCCGTTTCGGTTCGTTATAATGGCTTGAGGGAGATATTCGACAGGAGCATGTTCGAGAATTATACTGAACTGGAATTCGAGGGTTTTCGTTTTTCCGCCTTTTCAGAATGGGATAAGTTCTTGAAGCAGCAATATGATGACTACATGCAGCTTCCTCCTGAAAATAAACGCAGGACTCATAACATAACAGCCTATATTAAAGACGGTTATAATATTTCTGAGCTGTAGCATGACTTTCCGCTGACATTCTGGACAAACTTTACTATGTTTTGACCGGAACTGTCGGCGGGTATATCAGACATTCTTTCACCTTCTACTGAACCTTTGCCGGTGGATTTGAAATCATGGAAGATGTTTCCCGGCTCTTCCGAAAAAGTTTGTCCGGCGTCGGTACTGAACAAGGCATGCCAGCATATTGGTTCCATGATTGAAGTCCCGTCATCCAACATAGTTTCCCGATAACTTTTCAGAATCAATTCCGAACTGCCGTCTTCTGCAATGTTTTTGTCGGCGAGAAGGGTATATTGTAGATTTACAATACTCTTTCGGCTTTTACCGGTCTCTACGCAGGAATCTTTACATTTTATGAAAGCCTCGAACGGCAGGTCGAACATGGTAATCGTGTTCCTTCTGAATTCCGTGGCATCCGGTACCAGATACAGGTAATGTTCCCTGTTACAGGTGTTTAACTGGAAAGCCAGCCCCATATGTCTTCCTGGCGGCATGACGATGTAAAAGTCTTTGGACTCAGCTGTCAGTTCCGGTAGCGCATCGCTGCAGTCCAGGCTCGTGATTTTTCCTATCTTGGTCTCTTCCTGTGTTCCCGTTTCCCATTCCGCCCCTGTCGCGGCAGAATAACGGCACATTCTCTTGCCGATATCTTGTACGGATCCGACATTGATGCTGCTTATAGCGTGGGGGTTCATTGCATGTAGCCGCAATTTGAGCAGGCTGCAGACCCCGTTGAATGACATTTCATGTTTGTTGCTGATGCCGACCATAGGCCAGGAGTCCTTACCGATTCCTCTTTCCCGGTAATGCTGTGTCTCCGGAATGCTGAATGTGATGCTGCCGTTCTGATATTCGGCATTTGCCGGATATATGGCGGTATAAAGACCTGAACCGGCAAGATGCGGATTTTCCGGAATGCTGCCGTCGTGCCGGAATCTTGCAGTGCGGCATTCCCCGTCATCCGTGACATAGATGCTGCCGGGCTGCTGTTCTGTTCCGCCGAACACGATTATCCTGTCCCCGCTTTCCCATAGGACCGGGTATGAGCCGTTTCCTTCTCCCAAATGTACTCGACTCGCTACTTCGCCTTTCAGGTGCACAATAAAGTCTTGATTTTCAGGATTCAAGTCTGCTCCTTTACGTGTACATCCTCCCGCAAGGAGCAGCAGGAATCCACAGATGATCATATATACTATATTCATGGTTGTAAAATTTAAAACGCTTCGATAGTCCAGTTCTGCGGCAGTTTTTCCCGTATGCGGCTGTCGACGATCCCGTCTTTTGCGTACAAGCATCCTGCTTTTTGAGTTTGTGAAAACATCCTGTCGACATGGAGTTCCGCATTCATTGCAGTCATATTCATGCGTATGGTATGCAGTTCTTTGCAGTATTCGAACATGCTATACATTTGGGTTACATTGCTTGTGTCGAAGTTCGAAAGATCCAATTCCGATACGGCGCTGCCTGAAAACATCATTGACATATTGGTGACATTTGAAGTCCTCATGCCGGACAAGTCGATATGTTTCAATGATGAGCAGTTCATGAACATTGAACTCATATTCTTTACGTTGTCGGTGTAAAACTCCGACAGGTCCAGGTATTCAAGTCCTCTGCAGCTGCATAGAAAATATTCCAACGAACCAGCCTTGCTGGCATCGAAGTTCTTGAGGGTCAGCGTTTTCATTGAAGAGCAACCGTAAAACATCCCATATAGGTTTCCGTCATCCGCGCAACTGAAATTGGCGATGCTTATCGATTCCGCCTCGCATCTATAGAACATCATATAGGCATTTGTCAGCTTTGGAGCATTGAAATCGTTGAGGGTTATGTTTTTTAATGACGTGCAGTTATCAAACATTGACCTGGCCATCTCCAGACTTTGTGCGCTGAAATTCGTCAGGTCCAAAGCCGCAAGGGAAGTGCAGTTCTCAAACATATAGCCCATACTCTTGACTGCCTGTGTGTGGAAACTGGAGAGGTCCAGTTCTGTGAGGGAACTGCAATTGTTGAACATCCTTTCCATGCTTCCTACCTTGTCCGTGCTGAAATGTCTCAAATCCAGATTTTTCAAATTTTTGCAATCATTGAACATGCTTGCCATCTGTGTGCAGTTTGCCGTATTGAAACTGGATAAATCTATGCTTTCAAGTTTTGTAAATCTGGCGAACATTCCTCCCATATTTTCCGTATTGGAGGTGTTGAAATTCCTGAGGTCCAATGATTTAAGACTTTCGCATATTTGGAATATTCCGCCCATGTCCTTTGCTTTTACGGTGTTGAAACTGGTTAAATCAATGTCCTTGAGGGAATTGCAGGAACAGAACATGGAATTCATGTTTGTAACGTTGGAAGTATCGAAGCTTGAAAGGTCCAATGTCTCGAGCTTTCGGCAACTATAGAACATGTTGCTCATGTCTGTAACTGAGTTTGTCATAAACCCTGTCAGATCAAGTCGTTCGAGCGAACTGCAATTGAAGAACAGGCTGGACATGTCTGTGACCTTGTCCGTCTGGAGAGAGGCGATATCCACTGACCTGAGCGCATAGCAATACTTGAACATGTTTTTGATGTTTTTCAGTTCCGGGGTGTTTACCTCACCGAAAACGCAGGTTTCCAAATGCTTGCAGTTCTGGAACATGCTTTCCATATTAGTTATCCCGGAAAGATCGGCGTGTGAGAAGTCTGCGGTCGTCAAGTATTCCTCGGCCGCCCAGTAGGCGATGCTGAACATATTGTCCAGTGTAGTTGCGGTATTGCTTAACCGTAGTTTTACGACATGTCGTCCGGGCTCCGGGAATACATGGCCCACGCGTATGTTGTCATATTTTTCCGGAACGAATTCTTCAGTACCGTCTTCATATATGACTGACAATAGAGCATGATCTTTTGAGTAGCATACGTTATGCCTCTCATCGGCTTTGAATGTGTCGTATGTGAGAACAAGCACGTTGGTGTATTGAGCGATACGGAGGTCCTTTTCTTTCCCGCTGTCATCCTGTTTCAGTTTTACCAGGCATACCCTGTCAATGTTGCTGGGTGATATGGAATATTGCAACAGGTCTCCGGCGATGTCACCATCACCATGCGTCGTGAATTCAGTGAACATTTCAGGTACCGTGCTGTCCCATGTGGCTCCGTCGTCTGTGCTGAATGTAGCCGTCCATGGAATGCTTTTCATGCTGCTCTGGCCATCCGAATAGCTGACACCCACGTAACTTTTCACCAAAGTCGAACCTGCCCCGCCTTCCTTGAAGACATAGATGGATTTTTCCTCACATTCGAGTCCGTATCCCAGTTCCGTCAATGCGTGGTGTTTGTCTCCATCCGTCACATCTTCCATGCTGCCGCCATGGAACTGTGCCAGGTCGAGATTGACGGTAGTGATGGCAGAACGCTCTATTACAAGCACTCCGTCCATGCGATATGTCTTTTTGTCCGGGCCTTCTGTTTCCAGTTGGATCTTGAACCCGCTATAATTTCCAGGCGGCAAGACAATGTTGAAGTCTTCCGGCTCTGGCGATAGTGCGACGCCGTCACATGAAAGTGTTATGCCGCGTCCTGTTTCGCCGTCCGGATTGTTCCATGTCACGTTCGTTCCTTCGAATGTCGCAATCGGACCGGCGAGCCCCTTATCCGCTGCAACCTTTATTGAACTCAATCTTATGTCTTGTTCGAGAGTGTTCAGGCGCAGCCTGAGAATGCCGCACACGTTTCGGAAGGACAGTTCTCTGGAAGTCGCTCCGGCAATCATCGGCATTGTTCCGGAACTGATGTTGTTTTTTCTATATGTCTGGTTTTCAGGTATGTTGATTGTGTGCTTGCCATCTGTAAACTTGTAGGCATCCGCCGGATAAAGTGCCGCCAGTGCTGTTTTTTCAGGAGGCATCTCATTGCCCTCCAAACCGCTGATGAAACGGAATTCAGCCACATCGTTGTCCTGGCCCTGCGTCTCGTAATACGAAGTTGCCGGCTTTCCGGATTGAGCGATTATGATCCTGTCTCCCTTTTCCCAGAGCAGGGGATATGTCTCATTTGACAAGACCTCTCCCAGGCAAGTCCTTGTCTTGATGCCCGCATCAGTCCGGGCTGTAAAGCTATAATTCTGATTTGCAGCTTTTTCCTGCAATGCTTCATTGGTACATGCCGGAAGCATTGAAACTGCAATCAATGTGAAAACTGTAAGTCTTTTCATGGTATGTTATCATTTTCAGTCGTGTTGTCTTCGGACCTTTCGTCCATGTAGTATGTGTTTCCCGGAATCACGGGCTCCGTGGCCGCGGCAGTAATCCTGCCGGCTATATATGATATCTTGTACGTATAGAGAAGCCCTTCTTCCAGCCGCGTACCGGAAAGTGGAATGTCCCCTTTTATCCGTCTTCCTTGGTCATTTACAATGATTTCCAACTCGGCAGCGGACTTGTCCGGAATCTCTTGCGGCGGAAACATGAACGGTTCGGCAAGACCTGAACTCCGGAATGTGCCAGGCCCGATTCCCAGTCTCCATGTCCCGGAAACCATATCATAGCTTCCGTTTCCTATAATCCCGGAAGCACGGACTTCTTCAATGTCTGCGTTATCCGAAAATTCGCTTCCTTTTTCTACCTTTATACATGCCAGAATATGTCGGAAATTCAATTCGGCGGCGCCGTCCTCCCTGATGTCTTCTGCCACCTGGATATCAATATGCTGTCCGGCATTGACAGAAGCATTGTATTGGAGTTCAGGAACTTCTCCGGCGGAGGATATTGTCATGAATTCATTCGAAACAGTCGGATTCATGTATGGCATATATGCATAGAATCTGAGCGGTACCCCTGACATCCAATAGATAACGTCATCTGTTCTCCATATTCCGTCTCTCGCCGATACTCTGGTATTCCACATGTAATCAGCCGAATATGGCTCCTGATTTCCCAAGTGCACGGAAAGACCGAACACGAAGTCATCAACAGCTTCATCACCGGAATCCGCGGCTTTCGTCTTTCCGGAAATGACGGAGCATGAATCCTCCGGCAGCGCCTGTGGCAGAGCGCTGCATGACAATATGAAACAGCATACTGCCATCCATGTCAATATCTTTCTCATACCGTTCATTTCAATTGATAACGATTACTGCCATTGCGGCATCACTTACCGGGGCCCCGGCTTCGATGTAAACTATGCCGCTTCCTTTGTTCTTCAGGTGAAGCGTGACCCCATGTCCGTCCCTGTCCATCGTATAGTCATATAGTCCGCGGCTCTTGTCATATTCCAATTCCTCCTTGCCGAATGTCAACCGGGCTCCTGCAGGGGCGGTTTCTGCCCACAAATGAACTTTGTCCCCGACTTTTCCTTCAATGTAATTTCCCGGATGAAGCTTTATGCTGGTCGTTCCGTATGCCGCCAGTCCGCTTTTGTCCACTCTCCATGAACTTTCCGGGACCCCGGCTCCTATCGGCTTGACAGTCAGGTGGTAATGACAATTCCTCTCCACATCGAAATTTGACGGACTGTCTCCGAGATAGAATCTGTATGTCAGATATTCTTCCGGTCTGCTGTATAGCGAATCCGACTTGTACTCAATCTTCATTTCGATATAGGAACAGACTTCGGACAATGCATCGGAAAGGTCCAATACCTTGTCGGCTTCCGTCTTGGCACCGGGAAGAAGGTTTCCCTGCATGTTTTCCAGCATATAGACGTCCACTTCCCGGCTTACACCTGCGGTCTCGTCAATGTTGAGGTCGTCCGTCTCTGCATACCGTTTCATGAATCCCTGCCCGAATGTGTCTCCCTTACCTTCTGCTTTGCTTCTGGCAAACATGTTCGCCGATTTCGGGCATCCTCCGATGCGTATGCTTCTGACATTGAATCTGACATTCTTTTTCAATGCCCTGCGGTCCACGGAAACTGATATCCGCGACATAAGCCTTTCCATTTTCACGACAATGCTTTTCTTGTCATTGTTGACTTTTACTTTTCCGCTGCTGCCGCTCATCGGTATGCCCCTGCTGTATTCGTCCGGATACGACATATAGTATCGGAACTTGTTCAGGTCATCAATATCGTTTATATCATTGATCCTGAAGCCCACGTTGGCACATGCGAAAACCTGTAATTCCGTGTTGCGGATACATCGCATGTTGCAGAATACCGTATTGCCGTCGCTCTGAAGGCCTGAACGTTGCAGATATCTGGACTCTTCCAGAATTCCGTTTTCATCGAATATGAATACGTTCAGATCACTGATCTTGTTCTCTTCCGGGTCGTAGGTCTTGGTATGCAGGATTCCCGGAGTGAATGCTATGGAAACCATGCCGTATTCAGGTGTCGTTGCCGTTCTGCTGCATGCTGCCGACAGCATACATAGAATCATGTATGTAATATGCTTCTTCATAGTACCTTGATTATCAGAAAGTTATTATCCTTCGTTCCTTGTCTTTCCAAGGCTTGACCTGGAAGTCGCATTGGATTTCCTGCATTTCTATTGCGTTGTCAGGATCGTTGACACCGCGCCTTGTCAATGTGATGTCATAGGTGTATGAACGGTTACGCGCAAGTCCGTTGCTCTCTCCGTCGCTCCATATTCCGCGATTGATATTCAGAGGATAATATGTTTTCTTTCCATCGAGTTCACCCTCGATTACCAGGCGTGTGAAAGGCGTTGCCAGCCCCTCTTCGCGGACAAGATTTTCGTAACAATATAGCTTTATTTCCGGGTAGACTACTGATTCGCCGATATCTGTCATTTCATTGTAGATTAAGCATTTGCCCTCGAATTTGCGGATGTCCTCATCCGAAAGATGACCATGATTCAATATGCTTTCAGGAGCAGCTGGCACGTGCCCGATGTATGGCATCCTGCCGCTGACATTGGTCAGATATACTCTTACGTTTTCCAGCATTTTTCCGGCATAAGGCCGCAGGTGGAAGTCGCAGCTTATGCTGTTCAATACAATTTCACACAGCAGCGGTTCCATCACGATTTCTGAATATCTCCCGTTCCCGGCAGAGACCTTTCCTACTCCGCTCATTATGGGTGAATCAGGATTGTCCGACTGTAGTTCTGCATGCAGACCTCCGAGATCTTCGTATGAACGTATCTTTCTGCATTCTTCATCTGTAAGACGGGCATTGGCAATCGCCACGACGATTTTCTTTCCTTGTCTTGAGGCGCATTCCACTGTTCCGCTTCCTGCTGAATCCAGGTGCTGCCAGGAGTCGAGTTTTCTGAGCCTGTCATCGTTGAAGAAGAATACGTCCAGCCCGGAAATCTTGTCTACGTCAGCAGATTTGAGGCAGACAGTGCACTCCTTCAGATCTGTATCTTCAAACGCGTCTCCGTGTCGATTGCAAGAATAAAAGGCCGGCAGGGAAGATAGCAAGATAAACCAAACGGCCAGAATGGCCAAGGGATGATTGTTAAGGGTTAAGCAAGGTCTTGTTTTGTGTCGCCGGCCTTTCAATATGAGTCTTTTCTTTTCCATTGTATCGAGTTTTTTCGAAGGCAAAGGTATTCCGACGTTTTCGTATTTTAATGGAAATGTGGACTTACGCATGTCACATTTTTATGATTTTTATGTCCTGTGACAAAATTGTAATTGATAAAAAATCGATATTTAACGCCACTATCCACATACAAAAAAGCCGTCTGGAACTGCTTCCAAACGGCTTTTTCTAGTTATAAGAAGAGGATTAACCTCCAAAATTGTCATAAAGGACATTCTCAGGTGGAACTCCAAGGCTGTCAAGCAATGTGTTGACTGATTTCACCATCATAGGAGGACCGCACATGAAATATTTGATATCTTCAGGTGTGTCATGCTCCTTCAGGTATGTCTCGTACATTACATTGTGGACGAAACCGGCTACGTACTTGACTCCTGCTGCATCTGCTGCCGGATCCGGACGGTCGAGAGCAAGATGGAAGTGGAAGTTAGGGAACTCTTTCTCGATTTCAGCATAGTCTTCGAGATAGAATGCCTCTTTCAAGCTACGTGCACCATAGAAGAAGTTGACCTGCTTCTTGGTCTTGAGAGTCTTGAACAAGTGCATGATGTGGCTTCTGAGAGGAGCCATACCAGCACCACCGCCGACGAAGATGTATTCCTGTGAATCCGGGTCATCCTTAGGAAGAAGGAATTCACCGAACGGACCGGAAATCATAACCTTGTCACCAGGGTGACGGGTGTAGATATATGAAGAACCGATACCAGGGTTTACAGGCAGAAGCTTGTTGCTTCCCTTAGGAGCAGACCTGTCGAACGGAGGGGTAGCGATACGTACATTAAGCTTGATGATATCGCCCTCAGCAGGATAAGAGGCCATAGAGTATGCCCTCATTGTCGGCTCCGGGTTTACGCACTTGAGGTCGAAGAACTTGAAGTGCTCCCAGTCTGCCTTGTACTCAGGATCTACGTCAATATCGCTGAAATTGAATGTTCCCTGAGGAATATCAATCTGGATGTACTCACCTGATTTGAAATCAAGATGCACACCTTCAGGAAGTTTGACTGTGAATTCCTTGATGAAGGTAGCCACGTTGTGGTTCGAGATAACCTCGCACTCTACCTTCTTCACGCTGAGTACTGACTCAGGAACCTCGATCTTGAGGTCTTCCTTGACTTTGACCTGGCAACCGAGTCTCCAGTTGTCCTTAATCTGTTTTCTGTTGAAGAAACCGGTTTCGGTAGGCAGGATATTGCCGCCGCCCTCGAGAACTCTGACCTTGCACTGTCCGCAGTTTGCTTTACCGCCGCAGGCTGAAGGCAGGAAAATCTTCTCCTCTGCAAGAGCACCCATGAGGGAATTGCCAGGAGCTACTTCGAGGACCTTGTTTCCTCCGTTGATGTCAATCTTAACTGTACCGCTTGGGGTCAGTTTTGTCTTAACCCACAGCAGCAGAACTACCAAAATCAGCGTAACCACGGTAATGGTTGCTGCAGAGGCTATAATTGTAAGAGTAATTTCATTCATCTTTCAAGTCTCCTATTAAAGTGAAATACCCATGAATGTCATAAACGCCATGGCCATGAGACCTACGGTGATGAATGTGATACCGATACCCTTGAGAGGTGCAGGTACATTCGAGTATGACATCTTCTCTCTGATGGCAGCGAGTGTCACGATAGCGAGGAACCAGCCGATACCTGAACCGAGAGCGTATACGGTAGCTTCACCGACATTGACGAAATCTTTCTGCTGCATGAAGAGCGCACCGCCGAGGATAGCGCAGTTCACAGCGATAAGCGGCAGGAAGATACCGAGCTCGGAGTAGAGAGTCGGTGCGAATTTCTCGACAATCATCTCGACGAGCTGCACGATGGCTGCAATGACAGCGATGAATGTGATGAAACTCAGGAAGCTGAGGTCAACGTTTGCGAGGCTTGGGCTGAGCCAGCTCAAAGCTCCGGGACTGAGCACGTAAGTGTTCAGAAGGTAGTTGATAGGCAATGTGACCAAGAGCACAAAGATAACAGCCGCACCAAGTCCGGAAGCTGTCTTCACATTTTTAGATACTGCCAGGTATGAGCACATACCGAGGAAGTATGCAAAAATCATATTGTCAACGAAAATTGACTTTACGAATAAGCTTATATATTCCATATTACTTGCGTGTTAGTTGTTATTTCTCCTGAAGATCTTTCTGGATGCTTCTCTGTACCCATACGATACATCCGAGCAGGATGAGTGCTACAGGAGGAAGAATCACAAGTCCGTTGTTCATATAACCTGCGTCGTAGAAGCACTGCGGGATTACCTGGAATCCGAAGAGGGTTCCTGAACCGAACAGTTCGCGGAAGAAAGCCACGATAAGAAGGATCATGGCATATCCGGCTCCGTTTGCAAGACCGTCGAGAAGTGAAGGAATCGGTTTGTTGCCGAGACCGAAAGCCTCAATACGGCCCATGACGATACAGTTGGTGATGATAAGTCCTACATACACTGAAAGTTGAGTCTCAATGCTGTATGCGTATGCCTTGAGGAACTGGTCCACGAGGATTACCATCAGCGACACAACTACGAGCTGTACGATGATACGGACTCTGTTAGGAATTGAATTCCTCATCAGAGACACGATGAAGTTCGAAAGTGCTGTAACGACGATTACGGAAAGACCCATAACGAAGGCTCCCTTCATCTGCACGGTTACAGCCAATGAGGAACAGATACCGAGCACGAGGACAGTGATAGGATTGCCCTTGAGAATCGGATTCAATATTGTTTCTTTAAGTTTTGCATTCATTTTATTTCCTCCTCATTATTTGGCGATTGCAAGTGAATCTGCTGAAACACAGAGGGAATCAGCTGCATTCTCCACCTCTGATGGCTGAACTGCCTTGGCGGCAGCAGCTTTGAGGAATGGCTTGTATGCCTGAAGCCAATTGTCGATGGAAACTCCCAGTGCATGGCTGGTGATGGAAGCGCCTGAAATGGCGTCTACCGCATTCTCCTTGCCTGCAGGAGCGCCGCCTTTGACTACGCGGAATGCCTCCTCATCTTCGAAGTCAATCTTTTTGCCTTCGAATTCTGCTCTGAAAGAAGGATCGTCCTTGATCTTGGCACCAAGACCAGGAGTCTCACTCGCGTGATCGAAATATGCTCCACGGATGGTCTGGAAATCTTCATTGAGAGCAAGGTAGCCCCAGATAGGTCCCCAGAGACCTGCTCCGTAGCAAGGAATTACTGTGACAGTCTGTCCGTCTTTTTCGAAAACGAAAACAGGCAGTTTCAAATCAGCTGTACCATTCTTGAGAAGGTCCTTGATACGTTTGTCCTGGGCCTTGAGCTGGCTGGTCGTGTAGATCTCCTGCTTGGAGAGATCCAGCGTGCCGCACTCCTGACCTTCGGTATTGACGATGACAGAAGACTTTGCGACAGCCTTGTATGCGTCGATCTTCTGCTCGTTGCTCATTGCGTCGAGCTCGCTCTTTTCATAGAACTTGCTGGCTGTAAGCATCTGGCTGATGGCGTCAGCCTTCACATTGGCATCCTGCTTCGGTTTGAGAGTCTCAGAGACGAACGCAAGAACCGCAGCTACAACCACTACGACAACTGTCGTATAGATGACTGTATATATATTTCCGTTAGTATTCATACCTTGATATATTATGCGATTTTAACTTTCTTGGCTCTTCTTGAGATCGCAGCGTCTGTGACGTAGTGGTCAATGAGCGGTGCAAATGTGTTCATCAGCAAGATGGCGAGCATCATTCCCTCTGCATATCCAGGGTTGAACAGTCTCACGATCACGCAGAGAGCACCGATAAGGAATCCGTAGATCCACTTGCCGCACTCTGTCTGTGCAGACGTTACAGGGTCTGTTGCCATGAATACTGTACCGAATGCGAAACCGCCCATGATAAGCTGATAGTAAGCAGGAACGGTGGTAGCTCCGAAGAAGTTTCCGAGCCAGCCTACGAAGAGGGCTCCGGCTACAGATGAAACCATGATCTTCCAGCTTGCGACACCCGTCCAGAGCAGGATGACTGCGCCGATGAGGATGGCAATCACTGAAGTCTCACCTACTGAACCCGGAACGAGACCTGCGAACATGTCCCATGCTGACATGCCGTACTGTACGCCGGCATTGTTCATTGCGTCGAGGCCTTCAGATGCGAATGAAAGCGGGGTGGCACCGGTAGCGCCGTCGATGAGGCTTTCGCCGTTTTTCAATGATACCCAGACACTTGATCCTGACATCTTGCTAGGATAAGCGAAGAACAAGAACGCACGGCAGAGAAGAGCCGGGTTCAGGAAGTTCATACCGGTACCGCCGAAAACCTCCTTGCCGAAGAGTACTGCGAACGCTACTGCGATAGCGAGAGTCCACAGAGGAACATCTACAGGAACAATGAGAGGAATGAGCATTCCGGAAACGAGATAACCCTCGTTGACTTCCTCGTTGCGGATCTGGGCAGAAGCGAACTCGATGCCGAGACCGACCACGTATGCTACAATATAAAGAGGAAGAACTTTAAGGAAACCATACCAGAAATTCTGGAAAAGACCCCAAGTTTCTCCTGTTGCGAGACAATGCTGGTAGCCCACGTTCCACATTCCGAACAATGCTGCCGGAATCAACGCGACTACAACGATGATCATGATTCTCTTCAGGTCCACGGCATCTCTGACATGCGCTCCCTTGCTGGTGACCGTTCCCGGCACACGAAGGAATGTGTCGAATGCGTCAACGCTGGAATGAAGGAATCCAAGTTTGCCGCCCCTTTCGAAAAGGCCCGGCTGAGTTGTATTTTTTGAATCTTCCATAACTTCCGTTAGTTTATGCCATTTCCTTAATCATAAGGTCAATGCCTTTTTCTATCATGGCCTGGATGTCGTTCTTAGAAGGATCCACATACTCGCAGAGTGCGAGATCCTCCGGCAGTACTTCGTAGATGCCGAACTGCTCCATCTTGTCAATATCACCTGCAAGACATGCCTTGATGAGGTATACAGGGAAAATGTCCATAGGCAGCACCTTCTTGTATACGTCAGACATCACGAATGCACGAGGACCGCCGTTTGTGTTGGTGTCCATGTCGTATGTCTTCTTAGGGCAGAGCCAAGAGAAATAAGTGCGGCTTGAGCTGAATTTGCCGAATCTGAACGGCTTGGCCCAGCCGAGGACCTCTCTTTCAGTGCCTTCGTGGAGAAGTGTCACCTGATTGTCGAAGAAGCCGAGGAAACCGTTTTCTCCGACATTTGTTCCTGTGAGGACATCACCGCTCACGAATCTCATGTCTTTTGCAGAGTTGTCATAGAACTCCTTGAGATCCTTCATGCCGATGCCCGGAAGTGCGTCTACATAAGCAGGCTCGATAGCCTTAGGACCTGTTACGGCAACCTTTCTGGCCATGTTGTACTTGCCTGTGTTGAAGAGCTTTCCGATAGCGGCGAGAAGCAGAAGCGATACTGTCCACACCGTGTCACCCTTCATGATAGGGGAGATATGGCTGATCTGTACTCCTACATTGCCCGCAGGATGTTTTCCGCTGAACACATGCTGGATAACGTTCTCGATCTTGTGGAGCGGGGTGCCGGAGTAATTGTCGCTGCAAAGCGAGAAATGTACGCCGCCGTCCGTAAGTTTGCCGAGAGCATTGATACCGGTCTGGATGTTTGCGATTTCGTCCTTGAATGCGAATTCAGGGACAGCCGCAAGCGGAGCGGTTGTAAATGCTGATACGAAGATGGCTTTAGGCGAGATTGCCGGATCCGCGAGGATGCCGTACGGCCTCTGGATAAGAGAAGGCCAAAGACCGCTCTGAAGCAGAAGCGCCTTGATGTCGGCAGCAGCCATTTCTGATGGCTTGTGTACGCCGAAATCGACGAATTCCTGCTGAGCGTCAGCCTTGATTCTTACCTCAAGCAACTTCCTTTTTTCTCCTCTGACGATTTCTGTCACGGTTCCGCTTACCGGAGACGTGAAGAGGATGTCAGGATTCTTTTTGTCCGCCAAGACAGGTGAACCTGCCAGAACCTTATCGCCTTCCTTTACAAGAAGCCTAGGAATAAGCCCCTTGAAATCAGTAGGTTTCACAGCGATAACGTCAGGCACGACAGTCTTCTTGGTTTTCTGGGCCGCTGTTCCGGAAATAGGAATGTTCAGCCCTCCTTTCAAATCGATGTTGTTTGACATTATAGGTAACCTTTAATAGTATTTCGGATTTCCGGCGCGAATATACTGAAAATTTTCGTAATTTCGCTCCCATTATGGAAAACAATCGTGCTATATTAGAGGGGCTTGATGGTCAGCAGAGAGCTGCAGTGAGCCAGACAGAGGGGCCGGTACTCATAGTTGCCGGCGCGGGAGCGGGAAAAACCAGGGTTCTTACGGGCAGGATCGCCTATATCCTGGAAAACGGTGGAGAGCCTGACAGGATTCTGGCATTGACATTCACCAAGAAAGCTGCTGTTGAGATGAAAGAGAGAATTGCCGCAATGGTAGGGGACCGCAAGGCCCGTCGTCTGTACATGGGGACGTTCCACTCGGTTTTCATCCGTTTCTTGAGAGAATATGCAGAATGCCTCGGATATCCTTCCGGATTTACAATCTATGATACCAGTGATTCCATCAGTGCCATAAAGTCGTGCCTGAAGGAATTGAAACTTGACGACAAGGTCTACAAGCCGAAGGATGTGCTCGGCCGCATATCCATGGCGAAAAACAACCTCGTCACGCCGGAGGTATATAAAAAGGATGCCCAGGCTATCATCAATGACACCCATGCGAAGAAGCCTGAAATCTGCAACATCTATATGCTCTATGCGGCGAAATGCAAGCAGGCCGGCGTGATGGATTTCGACGATATCTTGCTGAACATGAACATATTGTTCCGTGACAATCCTGCCGCGCTGAAAGACATCGCATCCCGGTTCGACTATATTCTCGTGGACGAGTACCAGGATACCAATTCGGCCCAATATCTGATTCTGAAGAAGTTGAGCCAATTCCATCGCAACATCTGTGTCGTCGGGGATGATTCCCAGTCGATTTATGCATTCCGCGGCGCCAGGATCGAGAATATCCTGAACTTCAGGAAGGATTATCCGGACTGCAAGCTGTTCCGTCTGGAGCAGAACTACAGGTCGACGCAGGTAATCGTGGATGCCGCGAACTCGGTAATCGAGAAAAACTCTTCCCGAATCCCGAAAACATGCTTTTCCAAGGGACCGGAAGGGGACAAGATCCATTTGATCAAGGCATATACGGAGCAGGAAGAAGCCCTCCTCATAGCCTCATCAATCATCGCCCGAATGGAAAAGGATCATTGTCAGTATCAGGACTTTGCAATCCTGTACAGGACGAATTCCCAGTCGCGTGCAATCGAGGAGGCATTGCGCAAGCGGAATCTCCCGTACCAGATCTACTCCGGCAATTCTTTCTTCGAAAGAGCCGAGGTGAAGGACATGATGGCGTACCTGAAACTCGCGGTCAATCCGAATGACGACGAGTCATTCCGCCGCGTGCTCAATACCCCCGCAAGAGGAATCGGCGCGACATCCGAGGAGGCTCTTGTCAATGCTGCCCGCTCGCGCGGATTATCACTTTTCAATGCTTGTGAACCGACAATTCTGGAGTCGGCCGGCATAAAGTCCGCTGCTGCCGGCAGAATCATGGCGTTCAAGAATATGATGGCCATGGCCAATGCTGCATTGACGAAAGAAGATGCGTTCACTGTAGCGGACATGCTTTCCAAGCAGTCCGGACTTTATGCTTCATTCAAGAATGACAATTCCATTGAAAGTCAATCCCGTGCGGCGAATATTGAGGAACTGCTGAACAGCGTGCAGAGTTTTGTCGAGGACAGGCAGAACCAATACCGGGAAGAACTGCTGGCGGAGGGGAGTGCCGAGGATGTGGAAGCGATACAGGACAGCGAATTGCCGCTGGTTACATTGGGCGATTTCTTGGAGGACGTATCTCTCCTTAGTGCCGTGGATGTGTCTGATGATGAGGACGTTTCCAATAAGATTACGATGATGACGGTGCATTCGTCCAAAGGTCTGGAGTTCCCTTATGTATATGTGGCAGGTATGGAGGAAAATATTTTCCCTTCCGGCGGAATGTTTTCCGATCCTGTTCAGATAGAGGAAGAACGAAGGCTGTTCTATGTGGCTCTTACTAGGGCGAAAGTGGCTGTGAATCTGTCATTTGCGGCGACTAGAATGCGTAACGGAAAGCATGAACAGAATTCTCCGAGCCGCTTCGTGAAAGAAATTGACAGACGGTATGTGGACAACCCTATATCGGATGATGAGGTCGTGTCGGTGCCGGATTCCGGCGGTTTCCGCGGTTTCGGCTCTCGTTTCAATGTCGGCAATTCCGGCGGTGGACGTTCCCGTGAGACTGCATACAACAACAGATATGGCACATCCGGTGCCGTAGTTACTGAAAAACGTGCAGCCCCGGTGTCACCTGTTACCGGACGTCCGTTGAGGCCGGCAGCGGTACCTGACAGAAAACCAGTGTCTGCCGCTCCACGTACGCCGGATGCTGATTTTTCTCCGGTATCGGTGTTGGAACTGAAAGTCGGACAGCGTATCGAGCACAATAGATTCGGCTTTGGCGTTATCCGGCAGATTACAGGAACCGGGATGGATTTGAAAGCCAAGATATTGTTCGATTCTTTCGGTGAAAAAATATTACTGCTTAAATATGCTAAAATTCGTGTAGATAAAACAATTAAATAAAAAGTGTTATATTTGCAACGAAGTTTTTCATAGTTTAAGTTTAGGTTAAGTAGCGGGGCAAGTCGCAGCGATTGCGGCGGCCCCGTGAATTTTTGTATAAAATCGTGGGTTTTTACCGATGGAAAAAAACGGTAATCTAATGAATACTTTGCAGACTTCAGTTAAGAATCATAAAATTAATCCAAATTATTTTGTGTTATAAATTTGTCACACGGATTTTTATGTTTTTTTAATGGAGTTTTCGGAAATTCCGATACATTCGCCGCCAAAACAAATACTATCAGAATCATGAATAAAACTATTTTTCCCGATGTGGTGGCGCAGCTGGCCTGCGGGCTCATTTATTTGTCAATGATTGTCATCCCCGTCTCATGCCGACGGGTTCAGCTGGATGCTGAAGGAGGAGAAGGAACTCTTTGCATTCATTTTTCGGAATACTCCTATCAACAGACCAAGGCGACCGAAAACATACCGGATACCAGCGAGTTCCTGCTGAAAATTACCGGTTCCGGCGGCGAAACCGTATATGACGGAAAGTATGGGGATTCTCCTGAAAAGCTATTGGTCAAATCGGGCACCTATAACATATCGGTGCGCTCTGGGAAATTCACCAAGCCGGCTTTCTCCGCCCCGCTTTACGGCGATGAGCAATGCGTGGTAGTGAAATCTGGCAAAGTGTCAGATGTATATCTCTCTTGTGAGCAGGTCAATGCCGGGCTTCGTCTCAAGGTGGCTTCAAATTTCCTCAAAAGCTATCCTGACGGCGTCCTGTTCCTGAAATCTTCAGACGGCAAGCTCATGTACGGGTATTCGGAAAAGCGGATAGCCTACTTCAACCCCGGCAAAGTGTCCCTTGTCCTGAACAATGCCGGAACAGACAAGACGTTGTTTACCAAGACATTGAAAGCCAGACAAGTGTTGACTGTCAATGTTTCCGCTCCGTCGCCTGCACAGTCGTCTTCCGAAGGCAGGATACATATAGACGTGGATACATCCAGGACTTGGCTGTATGATAATTATGTAATCGGCGGGGGATCGTCGTCGGGCGGAACTTCATCGGGAAACGCTTCCGGCAACACCTATAAGACCGCATATAACGTGACGCAGGCGAAATCGGAGGTCGGAGCGGATGGCGTCTGGGTTTATGGCTACATCGTCGGTGGGGACATGACATCCGCTTCCATATCATTCGACGAGCCGTTTTCTTCCGATACGAATATCGCGATTGCCGGCAGGACCTCTGTATCCGACAAAGAGTCGTGCCTTTCCGTCAGTCTTCCGAAAGGGGACATCCGCGACGCCCTGAACCTTGCCGACAATCCCGAAAACCTGAAACGCAAGGTATATCTGAAAGGCAACATAGTGGAATCCTACTTCGGCATACCCGGCCTCCGCAACGTCACCGACTATGTCCTTGAGTGAAAAATGTTTGTGTTTTCTTGCGGGGATAAAATTTTGTCCCTATATTTGAGGTGAGATATGCCGACATTGTTTTATTCTAACGGCTGCCGGTTCTTTTTCTATTCAGATGAACATTTGCCGGAACATGTTCATGTTGAAAATGGAGACGGACGAGCGAAAATTGTATTGACTCCGGAAGTCAAGGTGGTATCAAACAACGGAATCAAGAAGCGGGATCTTAGTCGGATTGTAGAATGTGTCAGTATGTTGCGATTGGTAATTCTTGAAAAATGGAGGGAATATCATGGATAATGTTACGGACATGCGTTCGGACCTGAAAATCAAGAGGGTCTGGTTTAAATCGGAGCGTATTTTTATGGAATCGGAAGATGGTGAAGTTTATAGCCGTCCTTTGGAAGCTTTCCCGTCCCTGAAGAATGCTACGGTTTCTCAACGTGAAAACTATGAAATCGGAAAGTGGGGTGACGATATCCGCTGGCCATCTATTGATGAAGATATTCATGTATCCAGCTTTTTGGATAGGTCGGAACCGGACCCGGATAATGAAATAGCGGAAATATTTTCACACTTTCCGGAACTGAATGTCTCACAGGTTGCCACGAGGGTAGGTATCAGCAAGAATCTGTTGTTTAAGTACATATATGGTATCAAGAAGCCTAGCGCGGAACGCAGTGCCGCTTTGAAGGAAACGCTGAGACTGCTTGGGAAGGAACTGATGGCGGTTTGAAGTTCGTGAGAAAAAATCTTGCGAAACGGATTTTAATGACTATATTTGCAGAGATGACCGGATGAATTACGGTCGAGTTGCGGAAATAGCTCAGTTGGTAGAGTGTTGGCTTCCCAAGCCGAAGGTCGCGGGTTCGAACCCCGTTTTCCGCTCCAGAGGAGATGACCAAGAATGACTGATTGGTCATCTCTAATTTTTTTTGCGGAAATCTTTTTTTGTACTACCTTTGTTTCGAAATGTAAACCGATTAACTACGGAATACGAACATAACGAATATGAAATACTTTCGAAACGAAACGCTAAAACGAATTCTTGTCGTTTTCTTAACCACCTTGTCCATGGTGGTATTCTCGGGCTGTGACGGCACCAAAGAAACTCCTGATAATCCTGACGGCACTCCGATCAATGTCTCCGGTATAATATTGGAAAACTCCGTAAGCGCGAAAAAAGGCGGAGACGTGACATTGAAGGTCGTAGGAAGTCATGGACCTGAGGAGGGCGACGTAATCGTGCTGATGAATACCGCGGAAAGCTTCGACAATCAGATCAAGTCCATAGACAAAGGCAGTTTCACATTTACATTGGACTCGAAAGTCACCACCGGACGCTACGAAATGCTGGTCCGCAGGAATTCCCGGACTAAAATCGTCGGCTACATAAACATTGACATAATCTTCGATGTGGTCGACATTGAGCCGGCCGGCGGCAATAACGTGTATGGCGTGGTCCATTGCGACGGTGAAGGGCTGGCGGACGTGGTCGTTTCGGATGGCGTCGAAGTGGTGAAAACGGACAAGGACGGCGTCTATCAGTTTAAATCCGCGAAGAAATGGGGCTATGTATTCATTTCTATTCCAAAGGGTTATGAGGTAGGCTCCGAAGGCGTGCTTCCTCAGTTCCATGCGACATTGACCGAGAAAGCCGACAAGGCGGAACGTCACGATTTCAACCTCGTAAAGGTTAATCAGGAAAAATATCGTGTGTATTTCCTCGGAGACATGCATCTGGCTGACAGGACGAACGATTTGAACCAGTTCGACAACTGCATGAAAGAAGTCAAGGCGGATATAATGGATGACGACGTCAAGTCCTACGTCATCACCCTCGGTGACATGACCTGGGACCTTTATTGGTATTCCAGGAAGTACTACTTTCCTCAGTACCTGAACAGCGTCAATTATTATTTCAAGAATGCCGCTAAGCAAGTCCAGTTCTTCCACACTATCGGAAACCATGACCATGACATGTGCAAGGACGGCGACTTCAATACTGTGGTCGAATACGTGAAAGACATTGCCCCGACCTATTATTCATTCAATATCGGCGACGTGCATTACATCGTGCTCGATGATATCCTCTGTACCAATGTCGGGGGAGCGGCTTCCGCCAAACCTGAGCGTACATACGAGTCCGAAGTTACGGATGAGCAGTTGAAATGGCTCGCGAAAGACCTTTTCTACGTTTCCAAGACGACACCGGTCATCGTTACTTCCCATGCGCCGGTTTATGCGAAAGAGACTGTGAAGAATGTAAATAATTATTACTTGAAAAACTCCGGGACGCTGATCTCCAAATTCAAGGGCTACAAGGTGGATTTCGTAACCGGACACACCCACGTGCTTTATAACGTGGACAAAAAATCCTCTGAAGGCATCGGCATCTATGAGCACAATGCCGGTGCAGTCTGCGCTTCATGGTGGTGGTCGGGATATCTTACACCGGGCATTCATATCTGCACCGACGGCGCACCTGGCGGATATTCCGTCTGGGACATTACAGGCACGGACAAGAAATGGCGATACAAGGGCACAGGACGCGATGAGAATGAGCAGTTCCGATCCTATGACCTGAACAATGTCTGGTTCACGGTCGAGAAAGATGCTCCTAAAGTGCCGGCAGCATTAAAATCGAAGTTCGAGAAATATACTGATGCCTATCCTAAGAACTCCAAAAATGAGGTGCTTATAAACATCTGGAACTGGAATCCGAAATGGACGATAGAAATCAAGGAGAACGGCAAGACGCTCGCAAGTACGCGCGTGAAGGGCTATGACCCTCTTCATATCGCGGCATTGACAGCCAAGCGTTTCAATAATTCCTCGATTACTGAAACGCCGGCATTTATCACGACGGAAAACTACCACATGTTCAAGGTGAAAGCATCATCAGCGACATCCACCATCGACATCAAGGTCACGGATGAATTCGGAAATGTCTACACCGAGACGATGAAACGCCCGAAAGAATTCTCGACCGATGCTTATAAATAAACCTCAAACACGCATAGCATGTCAGATGCTTGAAACAGCATTTTGAAACAGTATAACAGTATACATAATAATACAAACCAATAAAACGCATCAATATGTTCAACTCTTATGGAAAGTCGTTGCTGACTGCAGTAGCTTCTGTCCTGATGCTCGTAGGAGGAAGTTTCTCCCTACAGGCCCAGAGCCAGATCCGCGGTACGGTCTACGACACAGATAAGACCCAGCCTATGGCTGGAGCTACAGTCGTTGTCGAAGGCAAGAATGTAGCTACAATCACTGACGGCAGCGGAAAATTTTCCGTCAATGCCAAGGAAGGTGACGTGTTGAGTGTCCAGTTCATGGGCTACAAGACACAGAACGTCACGGTTTCCAAATCTTCGGTTTATGACATCATTCTCAAACCGGATTCTGAACAGCTCAGCGAGGTAATCGTGACCGCACTGGGTATGAAACGAGAAAAACGCTCTCTCGGTTATGCCGCTACGGAAGTGACCGGAGAAGACCTTAACAATGTGCAGAACTCCAACTGGCTCAGCGGTATGGAAGGAAAAGTAGCCGGCGTGCAATTCAACAAGGCATCCGGCCCTATCGGTTCCACCAAGGTGGTAGTCCGTGGTGAATCCTCCCTGGACGGCAACAGTTCGGCACTTTACGTCGTGGACGGAATTCCGATCACATCCGGTACGATTTCCAATGCATCCGGTTCCGGATATACCAACCAGGACAACCCGATCGACTTCGGTGATGGTGCATCTGACCTAAATCCTGATGATATTGAATCAGTTACGGTCCTCAAAGGTGCTGCTGCCACAGCCCTCTACGGTTCACGTGCAGGTAACGGCGCAGTCATCATTACTACCAAGTCAGGTTCTACGGCCAAAGGTATCGGCGTGACCTATTCTTCCCAATTTACAGCTGACGTGGCAGGATATTGGCCTGATTTCCAGACGGAATACGGTTCAGGTTCCGACCTCGGCTTGAATGAATATAACTTCTTCAACGCTGAACACAACGTGGAAGGCCTGCCTCGTAACTATAGCCGTTATGCATTCGGTGAAAAGTACGATGCCAGCAAGATGCGCTTCCAGCAGGATGGTATGGATTATGCCACCGGTTTGGCCCACAGGACTCCTTGGACATATAAGGATGACTGGTACTCAGGACTTTTCCGTACAGGCTGGACATGGGACAATTCCGTTTCCATCGAAGGCGGCAACGGTAAAGGAACCTCCGTGCGTCTCTCATTCAAGAACACCAAGAACGAATATATCCTGCCTAACACCGGCTACAAGAGAAAATCTGTTTCACTCGCTGTCAAGAGCCAGGTCAACAAGTATATCAAGCTCACAGCCAATGTGAACTACTTCATGACTGACTCAGACAATATGCCGTCGACCGGCTATTCGAACAACTCCGTAGTCTATCAGCTTGTCTGGAACTCGACAAACATCTCTATGAAGAACTACAAGGACGAGTATTTCCAGGGACGTTGGAACAAAGAGACTTTCACGAGCGATACCGACATGCTTGTCGGCAAGAACAATTACTATAACCCTTACCGTATTTTGTATGCGATGCCTAATACCCAGGACAAGGACAGGCTCTTCGGCAATATCGGACTCAACATCAACCTCTGGAAGAACAAACTCACTCTCGACCTGAAATCGGGAGCCGATGTGACCAATGAGTTCCGTACACAGCGCAAGCCGTTCTATACATACAATTATACTCAGGGATGGTATCGTGAGCAGTCAAACTTCCTTGTGGAATTCAATACCGACTTCATGCTGAAATACACCGATTCATTCGTTCATGACAGGCTCACGCTTACTGCCGGATTCGGTGGCAACAACATGACCTACAACAGAAGGAGTTGGAAATACACTCTCGATAAACTTGACATTGAAGGCGTATATAACGTAAACAACTATCCTGCAGGAACTCAACCTGATTATAGTGCTTACAGATCGAAAAAAGTGGTGAACAGCCTTTATGGACTTGTCTCTCTCGGTTGGGATGATTGGGCATACCTCGACCTTACTGCCAGAAATGACTGGTCTTCAACACTTTCACCTGGCAACTGGTCATACTTCTATCCTTCAGTCAGCGCCTCTGTCCTCATTGACAAGGTCGCTAAATTCCAGGACTGGCTTCCGGCCGTTTCTTTCTTGAAGGCACGTGTTTCCTGGGCGAATGTAGGTAAGGATACCACTCCTTATTCCATCTCATACGGATATACTGCCACTGCTTTCCCTGGAGGATACCGTCCTGCGGCAACCTATCCGAACTACTATTTGAAGCCGGAAAATGTGGAAACATGGGAAGCCGGTCTCGAAGCCAAGTTCCTCAAGAACAGAATCGGCGTGGATATCGCTCTCTATCAGTCTGATGTGACTGACCAGATCTATGATGTCCCTTACGACTACATCACCGGTGCGAAATATTATACCACCAATGTCGGCCTTATCCGCAACAAGGGTATTGAAATCGCATTGAACTTCACTCCGATCAAGACCAAGGATTGGAAATGGACCATCGGTATCAATGCTTCCCGCAACATCGGCGTTCTCAAGAGAATGTATGACGGCTGGAACAATGACAATCCGTTCCAGGAGGACTACGGTACCACCATCGGAAGCCGTCTCTTCGTTTACGACTATGTAGGGAAGAAGATGGGTGAATTGTGGGGACTTGGTCTTAAACAAGCTCCGGAAGGCTCTTTTTATCTCGATGAAAACGGAAACCAGGTGGACTGCTCGGGCATGGATATCATCAATGCCAAGACCGGACTACCGGCATTGGATGACAGCTCCAATCTCAAATATTACGGAAATGTAAATCCTGACTGGCTGGGAGGTCTTACGACATCCTTGAAGTGGAGAGACATTACATTGAATGCTACTTTCACCGGACAGATCGGCGGAAAGACCGCTTCTGTCACCGCCGGCATCCTCGGTTATCAGGGTAAGCTCAAGAATACACTTGAAGGCCGTAATGACGGATTTGTCGCTCCGGGCGTGAATGCCATAAAGGCTGCTGACGGCAGTATTACTTATCAGAAGAACAATACGATTACTACCGATATAGTATCGTACTATTCTACATATAAGGCAAACCGCTACAACTTCGAAGAATACATCTACGACAACTCATTCTTCAAGCTTAAAGAACTCACGGTTTCCTACAACTTCCCTAAGAAGCTCATGGAAAAGACCAAGGTTATCCAGGGAATTACCGTGTCAGCCTATGCTACGAATCTTTTCTGCATAACCAACTATCCGTTCTATGATCCGGAAGTTACCGGTTATGTAGGATCCAATACCAAACGTGGTATCGAGTCCGGTTCACTGCCTATGACCAGATCCTTCGGTGCCAACATCAAGATCAGATTCTAAGAGATATGAATACAATAAAGAAAATAATGTTCGGTGCGGCTGCTGCCCTCGGCATGACTGCCTGCACTGGCGACTTCGAAGATATAAATACGAATCCGAACAAGATGGATTTCGGCAAGATCTATGCGAGCAGCTGTTTCGAGCCGATACTCTACGGCATCGGATACCAGTCCCAGAAGCTTTGCCAATATTATAACAATGAGCTGATTCAGATGACTGCATATACGGCAGGCCAGACTCAGCATATCAAGGAATATATAGTAACCAACGGTAATTGGCAGACGATTTGGGATAATTACGCGCGTTACGGTGGTGATTGCCAGCACATGATTACATTGGCGAAGCAGTGGAATGACCCTTATTATGAGGCACTTGGCTTGATTCTGAAGGTGTACAACCTCTCGAATCTCGCTGACCTTTTCGGTGATATCCCATATACTGAGGCTTATCAGTTCACTGCGAACAGGACACCTAAGTTCGAAAGCCAGTCCGACCTTCAGGACTGTTTCCTGAATGACCTGGACAGTGCATGTCTGTACCTCTCCAAGAAACCGGTTCCTTCCAAATCCGGTCTTGACAAGATGTATGGCGACAATGTCATGAAATGGATCAAATTTGCCAACAGCCTCCGTCTCAGGATTCTCTGCCGCTATTCCGGAATGAACGACGGCAACTGGGCCAAGATCCAGGAAGTCATCGACAATCCGTCCAAATATCCGGTAATGACCTCGAATTCGGACAATGCAATGGTACCGTTCCAGGTTCAGGATCCGTATATGTCTTTCTGGGGCCAGGAGAAGCAGACTGCAACGAATTTCCAGGGCTATCGCTTTACGGAAAGAGTCATAAAGATGACAGTCGAATACAACAGCAAGGGCAAGTCCATATTCGTAGACCCGCGTATGGCAATGTTCGGAAAGATGGGAAAGAGTGACTGGGTAGGCGTTGTTTCCGGCTGTCTGCCTTCTGATACGGATGCGGAAGAAAATAAGAAACCGTCATATCCGGACAATTCCTTCATCAACAGAGCTGATTTCCCGGGCTTCATCATGGACTATTCTGAGATTCTTTTCATTGAAGCTGAAGGAGTTGAAAGAGGAAAACTTACTATATCCGGTCAGACTGCCAAGACATTGTATGAGGCTGCGCTTGATGCCAATATCGAGAAATGGGATGCCATCGGTCAGGCTTCTCCTGCGGCTAAGACCATCAGGAAGAGCGATGTGAAGACACTTAAACAGTCGAAGTTGGCATCTTATGACAAGGCTGCCGCAAAGGATGGAACCAGCATCTATGCAGACCCGCTGGAACTGATTCTGTCACAAAAGTACCTGTCCCTCTTCTATTGCGGTTTCGAGCAGTATCATGAGTGGAGAAGAACCGAATATCCGTTGCTTACGATCGGCGTCGGCACAGGTGCAAATGACAATGAACTCCCTACAAGGTTGGGCTATCCTAACTATACCGTGACATCCAACAAGCAGCATGTTGAAGACGCTCTCAGCCGTATGGGCGGAGACAACAATATGCATACTGCATTGGATTGGTCATATCTGAAACTTAATGGTTCTCACAGGAATAAATAATGAATTTTAGTATGAACAAGATATTTTACGTGTTGTCATCGGTGGCTCTCTCTGCGTTGGCGGTATCTTGCCAGAAGGAGACAGAGTTCAAGATTGAAGGCACTCCTAATTTTACCATTTCGGTAGGGAGCGATGTGATAGTCGACACGGATTCGGAGAATTTCAATTATACGCTGAATCTCGCGCATCAGGAATATTCAGCCAAAAAATCCGTAAAAACCGGAAATGATGACGTGCTGGCCTCCTCTGTTTTCGAGGTCCGGTCCAACCTCCGCTGGAAAATTGCCCCTGCGGATGAAAATGTGGTTTATGATTGGGTGTCACCTTTCCCGGGAGTCGGAGAAAAGGACGGAAAGTTCATTTTCAAGGCTTCCAGAAATCTTTCCAACAAGGAAGACCGTGACGCATATTTCTACATCTGGTTCGATAAAGGAAACGGTTTCGAAGAACTTCCGGGACTTCTTACTGTTCATCAGAGCAAAAGCCCTGATTTTGTGGAACTTAGTGAGGCGAAGTACGATGTGAACGCCACCGCCAAGAAACTCGAACTCACGGTGTTGGCCAATGTCGATTGGGATTATTCTCTCGAACCTATGGAGGAATATGCGACGACTGACGTTGATTGGATCAAGGATGCCAATGAGCATGTGGTGTCCAAGCACATTGATACTCTGAACTTTACAGTATCTGCAAATGCAGGTGGCCTCCGTGGAGCCAATCTCAAGGTTACATATAAGTTGAATGAAACCGAAGGCGTAAAGGAGTACACTGACATTATTCCTATAATCCAGTATCCTGCGACAGAAGCTTCAGTAGAAGGCTTCCCTGTTCAATGGGCTGCCGCTTCCAATGACTATCCGTCTTGGGCTTCCGAGCACAAGATCGCCCCTGTTACCGGTGACGGCCAGATCTATTATCATGTCATTGACAGGAGCGAAATCGGCGGAAAAACAAGTTTGGATGTGAGCGGAAAGAATCCGCGCGTCAGTGGAGCATGGCCTGGTGATTATCTGGAATTCAAGGCAAATTCGCCTATATCTGCCGGCTCTATTGTCAAACTCAAGTTCGAGGCCAGGACATCCGGCTCCGGTCTGAAACTCTGGAGGCTTCAGTACAAGGACGGAGAAGAATGGAAAGATGCGTCCAAACTCATCACAAGATCGATTACAGGCGATACCAACAACAAGGAGAAACCTGTATCAATAACTAAGGAGGTATCTTATACCCATCAGTTTAAGGGCGGTTCTTCCGATGCTGACAATGATGTCATTACAGCAGTAGTCAACTATGCCAATACAACTGATGCCGTAGTGTTCAGATTGATTTGTGCTGCGAACTGGACTGGCAGTCAGTGGCAGGAAGTGCCTAATACATCTTCTTTCCGTCTGGCTTATACCACCGATTCGGATAATCAGCCTGAAATCTCTGTGATTGCTGCGGGTACGGAGGACGTTTCCAAACCGGATATTCTTGTTTCAGGTCTGGAAAACAACATCATTACCTTCGAAGGCGTTCCTGAAGGAACCAAGAAGTTCACGGTGACATCCACCAGTGCATTTACATTGACACCGAATGTGGATTGGATTAGCCTCAGTGAAACTGCAGGAGAAGCAGATGATGAGAAGACCATCGTCGTTACATGTAAGGAAAGCACATCCTCTTCTTTAAGAAAAGGCCAGATCGACATCAAGTCAGGTGTGTCACACTACTATATCACGGTAGTTCAATCCGCTGCCGGCGGCGATCTCGACCCTCTCATCAGCATCTCTGACGGCAACAAGAAGACTGTCAGCGGCAAGGGCGAAGAGTTCACTGTCAAGGTTCAGGCCAATGTTGATTTCCAGACGGAAATCAGCGACTCCTGGATTACCGCCGTGCCGGTAGTCTCCACGAAGGCGATGGTCGAGTCCAAGATATTGAAATTCAAGGCAGAAGCCAATGTTACAGGAGTAGCAAGAACTGCGACAATCCGTTTCTACAAGGGTGACATTGAATCAGTCTTGACCGTGGACCAGAACAAGTTCGAACCGGAAGTCAAAATCACCTCATATTCCGGAGTCACTACGATTTCAGGTTTCGGTGAGACCAAGAAGTTTACTGTCCAGTCCAATGTTCCATTCACGGTTACGGCTCCGTCATGGATCAAACTGCTTGATATCGTCCCTGAGGCCGGAACATTTCCGGTTTCGGTTCAGTTCGAAGCGAATACCGCTGCTGAAACAAGAAATGGCGAAATAGTATTTGCCAATGCGGATTACGGTTATGAATACAAGCTCAATGTTTCACAGGCCGCTTCGGGTGTCTACTATTTTGATGATTTCATGTGGATTAAGCCATGGGCTGATGCTTATGGCTCAGGGGATTCCGTAGGTGATAACAATGCAAGTGGCAACGCCCCGAATATCTATACGCAGACTACTCAGAAAGGTTTGCTGGACAAGTTTGCTGAAATTGGATACGAGATGCTGAACCCTGCTGCAAAGAGCGCATATTCGCAGAAATATTATATGAAATTCGGTGCGACCAGTAAGCATCATGGTCTTAAATTGCCTGCAATCGCTGCTGCCGATGGTTCTGATGTGACACTCTCATTCGATTGGAGTCCTCACATGACAGGAAAAGGCAACATTGACAAGGTCAAGCTTGTAGTGGAGATTGAAGGCGACGGTCAGATCGTTACTGCTGCCGGTACGGCGAAAATCAGCGATGTTCTTGTAAATGACTGGGAAAAAGGCCAGTTGAAATGGAAAAATGTCATGATTCAGATAAAAGGACTGAAGTCTACCGACAGGATATCTATCCGACCGACAGACCTTACTGATGGTGACAAGGTAACGCAGAAACGCTGGTTCATCGACAACATCCAGATTTCCAAATAGTCACTGACTATCTAAATAGATTCTTCCGGGACGGCCCACAAGCCATCCCGGATTTTTCATATCTGCAATATGCCGAAAGATGATTATATTTGCAAACTATGAACTCTATGAACCCAGGAAGAAAAATCGACGTGATGGGCATCATCAACATCACGGACAACTCATATTACGCGGAAAGCCGCTGCCTTGACGGCTCGGGAAACGATGACCTCGACCGCATTGTCAGCCGTGCAGCCCAAATGATCGGAGACGGCGCCACGATACTCGACATCGGCGCATGCTCCACCAGGCCCGGATCCGACCCCGTCGGCGAAGACGAGGAATGCCGCCGGATAGAACCCGCATTGAAAGCCATCCGGCAGGAATTCCCCGAAATCGCCATCTCCGTCGACACCTATTGGCCATCCGTCGTCCGCCGCACCTTCGACACCATTGGCCAGTTCATTGTCAATGATGTTACGGCCGGCGAAGGAATGTACGACAAGTCGGATGAAATGCTTCGTACCGTTGCCGAGCTCGGCCTTCCTTTCGTGGCAATGCACATGCGGGGCAATCCCAAGACCATGCAGTCCCTTACGGAATACGACAATGTCACCGCCGAGGTGCTGGACTATTTCCGTCAATTCGCGTCGAAGGCAGAAGCTGCTGGCGTGAAAGACTGGATTCTTGACCCCGGATTCGGTTTCGCCAAGACCATTGGACAGAACTATCAGATGCTCAGGGAACTGGACCATTTCGCCGGACTCGGGAAACGCATCTTGGTGGGTATGTCGCGCAAGAGTATGATATTCAGGAAGTTCGGTATTACTCCGGAAGAATCGCTGCCTGCCACGCAGGTCTTGCATTACAAGGCATTGTGCCTGGGCGCAGACATCCTTCGCGTCCACGACGTGGCTGAAGCCGTGCGCACCGTGGCCCTTTACCGTGAGCTGGAGCATTGAAATTCCTGCCGCAAAAGGCTGGATTGTCGCGACTTCTTATTAAATTTGCACACCTTAATTTTTAGATAGATGGACACACATTCATTATTGGCAGTATCGCCGATTGACGGACGCTATGCCTCCAAGACAGAACCGCTGAAAGGCTATTTCAGTGAATTCGCATTGATCAGATACCGCATCCGCGTCGAGATTGAATATTTCATTGCACTTTGTGAAATTCCGCTGCCGCAGCTCGCAGACGTCGACAAGTCGAAATATCAGGCAATGCGTGACATCTACCTGAATCTCACTCCGGAGCAGGCGATGGAGGTGAAGGAAATCGAGAAGACCACGAATCACGACGTGAAGGCGGTCGAGTACTTCATCAAGCGTCATTTCCATGAACTGGGCCTCGACAAGTGGTCGGAGTTCGTGCATTTCGGCCTCACTTCGCAGGACATCAACAACACTTCGCAGCCGATGATGCTGAAAGAAGCCATGGAAAATGTCTATATGCCGGCATTGAAAGAGATCCTGGACATCATTTCAGGCATGGCTGAGCAGTGGAAAGATGTTCCGATGCTCGCGAAGACCCATGGTCAGCCGGCATCCCCGACCCGTCTCGGAAAAGAGTTCAAGGTCTACCAGGTCCGTCTGGAAGAACAGCTCAGACAGTTCGCGCTCCTGACCTATCCGGCCAAATTCGGCGGCGCCACCGGCAATATGAATGCGCACAAAGTCGCATACCCGCACATTGACTGGATAGCCTTCGGCAATGATTTCGTATCGTCGCTTGGCTTGAAGCGTTCCTTCCCGACCACCCAGATCGAGCATTACGACAACCTCGCAGCCATCTTCGACTGCCTCCGTCGCATAAATACCATATTGACAGACCTTTGCCGCGACATCTGGACATATATCTCGATGGAGTATTTCAAGCAGAAAGTGAACAAGAACGAGGTCGGTTCTTCCGCGATGCCGCACAAGGTGAACCCTATCGACTTCGAAAATGCCGAGGGCAACTTCGGAATGGCAGACGCTGTCTTCACGTTCTTGTCAATGAAATTGCCGATTTCCCGTCTCCAGCGCGACCTTACGGATTCCACGGTTCTCCGCAATGTCGGTGTACCTGTGGCTCACGGCCTGATCGCCTTCGCTTCTCTCAAGAAGGGACTCGGCAAATTGATTCTCAATGAAGATGCTCTCCAGGCTGACCTTCACCGCAACTGGGCGGTAGTGGCAGAAGCTATCCAGACGATTCTCCGTCGCGAAGGTTACCCGAATCCTTATGAAACCCTCAAGGCATTGACCCGCACAGGAAGTGTAATCGATGAGAATACCATCAAAACTTTTATTGAAGGCCTTCAGATAAGTGATTCCGTGAAAGAGGAACTATACCAGATTACACCTTGGTCGTACACAGGCTTCTAGTGAACGATTGGTAATCAGAGATATAGAAATACAATAAATGACGCGAAAAATAAAAATTTTGCGTCATTTTTTATTTTTATGAGTACACTGTAAAAAAAATTCTTAATTTTGGAACGTTTTAGCAATCGTTAAAAATAAGTTGGTAAAGATTTGAGAAGTATTTTCGAGGATAGATTTCTTTTCGAAGAAGGAGTGTACTGGACGTACACGACTGATGAGAAAAGGAATATAGACCGAAAAGACGAGCAAAGATTATCAAGTTATCTTTTAAGGATTGCTTAGTCCTCGAAACTGTGGATTGGGTAAAGTTATACTCAATGAGAAATTTTATTATAACCATTATACTGACACTTTTCAGCGTTTCTGCATCCGCTCAACAGATGGCAGATTCCCTACGAGTGTACTTCCGCCAGGGCTATTCTACCTTCGACCCGAAATACCGCGACAACCAGTCTCAAGTCGACGCATTCATCTCCCGAGTCAAGACATTCCAGAGCGAATCCGACGCATTCGTGATTCTTAACGTCACATATAAGGCCGGAGCGTCTCCGGAGGGAACCCTCGCCATCAACCGCAAGATATCCGCAAAACGAAGCGACAACCTCACCGCATATCTTCGCAGGCACCTCACGTTCGACGACGATGTCCTCCATATAGAAGACGTGGTCGAAGACTGGGCCGGCCTCGGTGAACTCGTGTCGCACTCCGGCATGAAATACCGTGACGAAGTCCTGTCGCTGCTCTCCTCGGAGCATGATACTCAGACACTTAAACGCGAACTGCAGCAGCTCCATGGCGGCACTGCCTGGCGCTATATGTACACGAACATGTTCCCTGAACTGCGCGCGTTCAACGTATATATAGAGGTGGGCGTGCGCAACCCCGACCTCGCCGTCCCGACGATTGCTGACAACGACCTCGCCCCCTCCGACGACTTCCGGCCCCTCGCAGACTCATTGTCCTTCGGCCCGATGCCGATGCCCGAAACAGCCCCTGACTGGATCCGCAAGCTTCGCATAAAAACCAATGCCATCGGCTGGGCAATGTTCATGTCCAATGTCGCTGTCGAGGTGGACATCACGCGCCACATCTCGTTCACTCTCCCGATATATTACTCCGCCCTGGACTATTTCAGCAGGGAATTGAAATTCAGGACTTTCGCAGTGCAGCCTGAGTTCCGCTGGTGGTTCACCAAGCCGCAGGGACTCTTCGTGGGCGCACATTTCGGGACGGCGTATTTCAACTACGCGACCAAAGGCGACTGGCGAATCCAGACTGGCTACGGCGACCGCCCTCTATGGGGAGGAGGCATTGCCGCAGGCTACAGGATGCCGCTGTCGAAGCGCAACCCTCGCTGGGAGATGGAATTTACCCTTGGCGGAGGCGTCTACGACGTCTGGTACGACCGCTTCTACAATGAAAAGAACGGCCCGAAAGAGGGCTCATATCATACCACGTTCGTGGGCATTGACAATGTCTCAGTGACGTTCTCATACAGTTTTGACCTTAAAAAAGTGGGGGGGGGGTAGATGAGAAACGCATTGAAAATAATGACGGCCTCGCTGGCTGCGATGGCATTGTCCGCCTCCTGCGCGGTCCACGAATGGCCTGAGACGCTTCCTGCTGACGCCACGCTGAAGCTGGACTTCGACACGGCATTGCCGCAGTTCATTGTCCTGGACCTGAACGACACCCGTGGTTCGAAGGACGGGCGTGATTATCAGATCCGTTACGTCGTGGAGGCGTACCGCGAGCTGGGCGACAATTCGTTCGCGGAGACCCCTTACGGGCGCTACATCTTCACGAAGGACGACATCTCCGACCTGAACAACGAAGTGACCCTCCGCATTGACGAAGGTACATACGACTTTTACGTGTGGACGGATTTCGTGGACAAGGGCTCGAAGGATGATTTCTATTACAATACCCAGAACTTCAGGCAGATACGTCTCCAGGGCGAGCATGAGGGAAACAATGATTTCCGTGATGCTTTCGTTGGCCACAAGGAATTGACCGTGGAGCGTTTCGGGGCCTCTGTCCCGCCTGTGAGCGGCACCGTGGACATGGCGCGTCCTCTGGCTAAGTTCGAGTTCATTACGACCGACCTCCAGGAGTTCATCACCAAGGTCATCACGGACATGAGGAAGAAGGAAAACGGTTCCGAAGCTTCATCTGCATCCGGTGAGGAGTCTGCTTCTGACAGCGAAGACCCTGACCCCGCGGTCGGCGGAACCAAGGGCGACGGTGACAGCAAATCGCCGATAGTCGATCTGAAGAAGTACAACGTAGTCTTCTACTACACCGGCTACATGCCGTCGACGTTCAACATGCGCGACAACAAGCCGTGCGACTCCAGCACCGGCGTCTCATTTACTTCTGATATTACATTGATAGATGAGCACAATGCTCGTCTGGGCTTCGACTACGTGATGGTGAACGGCCGCGAGTCCAGTGTCATGGTAGCCGTAGGCCTCTTCGACGAGGAAGGTGTCCGCCTCTCCATGACCAATCCGATAGAGGTCCCTCTCAAACGAAGCATGCTCACCACCGTAAAAGGCAGTTTCCTAATGCAGGATACCGGAGGCGGCGTGGCGATTGACCCAGGTTTTGATGGGGAATATAATATCATAATACGTTGACAAATAATATTTTAAAACACATAAAACTATGAACAAAAAATTATTGAAATCTTTCGCAGCCGCCGCAATGTCGGTCCTGGCGATAGCCTGCGCAAAAGAGCAGGTCGGCCCTGGTGAAGGTGCCATGGTCGAGGCCACATTCTCAGTCGACGTCCCGGGAGTTATCGGCACGAAGGCTATTGGTGACGGCATGACTGCATCGCAGCTGTATTATCAGGTATTTGATGAGAACTTAAACCCGATTGAAGGGCTTGGCGTGCAGACCAAGAAAATGAATTCAGGCAAGACAACTGTTACATTCCAGCTTGTCAAAGACCAGACCTATAACTTCGTGTTCTGGGCACAGACTCCAACTGTAGGCTATTATGAGATAGATGGAATAGACGGACTGAAAAAGATTTCTGCGAAATATGAAGGCAAGAATGCTAATGATGAAAACTTCGATGCGTTCTATGCCGTAGAGAAGCTTATCGTAAATGGTTCTATTTCTGAGTCAGTAACGCTTACTCGTCCGTTTGCTCAAGTGAATATAGCTACAACAGGTAAACTTGCAGCTGGTTCTGCTTCTAAAGAGCTTGATTTTGATGGAGCTACATCTACTGTTACGTTCAAGAATGTACCAACGGAATTTTCTCCGCTTTCTTCTGATGATGTTATTGATGGTACAGAGTCTGTTGTGTTTGCGTCTGCGGCAGTTCCAGAAGGAAATATTACCGTTGCGGGCAAAGAATATAAGTATCTTTCTATGAACTATGTTTTTGCTCCGAAGAATGGCAGTGTCTATGATGTTGCTGCAGAGTTGACTGTTGCGGGGAAAACTGTTCCTGTCAGTGTCCCGAATGTTCCTCTTAAACGTAATTGGCGCACTAATATCGTAGGTAACCTTCTTTTGACGGGGGCACAGTTCAACGTTATCGTGGATCCTGTTTTTGAGAATGAGGAGACTATGGCTTATGATGAGGAGGCTTTTAGGGCAGCTGTTGCTGCGGGAGGTAAAGTCTCATTGTCTCAGGATATGACTTTGACTAAATCGCTTTCATTGGCAAAATCTACAACTACTGAAATTGTTATTGGAAAAGATGTTACTTTGACGGCGGAATTAAGCGGATATTCTTCAAAAACTATTTCATTGTTCAATGAAAATATCAATTGTACCCTTTCAGGAGATGGAACTATTCTTGGACCTACAGTAAAAAACGGTCAATCATCTGCTGCAATTGAACTTGAGGACAATACTAACAATCTTGTTATTGATGGAAATCTGACAATTGCCGGCCGAAACGGAACAACAGCAGGCCATTTTGATGCGGGTATAATTATTAGAGCAGGAAAAGTTACTGTAAATAGTGGTCATTTCATTGCAAGCAAAGATGTTGATGGTGGAGATAACCCTGCAATTCTTCTTTATTCACCTAATTCTTATCGTTCTGAACTTATCATTAATGGTGGAACGTTTGAATCGGTTGTGGGAAACAGCAAGTTCTTGATTAACATTCAGGATGAATATAGAGATCATGCTTCGGTCAAGATATATGGCGGAACATTTATCGGTTTTGATCCTGCAGACAATGAGGCTGAAGGCGCTCATACGAATTTTGTAGCTGAAGGGTATCATTCAACTAAGGTGTCAACAGATGAGAATGGTGTAAGCACTTATGTGGTTTCAAAGGAAGGTACAATCCCGGTTGTCAATCAGGAAGGATTTAAGAATGCTGTAGCTCAGGAGAATGCTACAATTGTTGTCCCGGCCGGTACTTTTACCGCACCAGCATCTGTTGCTGATGGCGTTACAATTGAAGGTGTTGCGGGCACTGTAATCGACATTCCAACGGCGGTTGCTTACCACAATAAGAATTTGACATTCAAGAATGTCACGATGAAGTCGCCTAATGCGAATTACACCGGAATTCAGCATGCGGCAAGTATCAAATATGTTGACTGCACGATAGAAGGACAGCCATTTTCTTATGCTGCGAATGCTGTATTTGAAAAGTGTACATTTAATCAGACAAGTTCGGCCGCATACAATATCTGGACATACGGCTCAACGAATATTACATTCAACGATTGTGTGTTCAACTGTGCAGGTAAGGGTGTGCTAATATACAATGAAGGATCTATCAATAAGGAAGTTGCAACATTTAATAATTGTAAATTCATTGCGACAACCCCAGTTACAGGCAAGGCTGCAATAGAAATCGATAGTACTTTTTCTGAGTATGAAGTTCATATCAATGGTTGTACAGAATCGGGCTTTGATGCTGGCTCTGTAAGCGGTAATTCTTTGTGGAATAAGAAGAAGGGTAACAACAAAGTTGAAGTTTTTGTGGATGGATTGCAAGTTCTATAAAACATGACAGAAACAACAAAAATTAACCAATATGAAAACATTAAAATATTTGGCAGCTGCCGCATTGGCACTACTTGCAGTCAGCTGTAACAAGGAACAGGTGGCGGAAGTCCCTGACGGACAGTTGGTAGACGTAACATTCACGGCGGCATTGCCGGGTGAAATGGCTACCAAAGCGCTTGGTGACGGTCAGACCGCCAAGAAACTCTATGTGTCAGTTTATGAGAACGACGATGCGAAAACAAAGCTCGAACTCGACAAGACTGCCACATTCACAGATCTGAAAACACAGGTGACATTCAGCCTCGTGAAAGGCAAGACGTACAATTTCGTGTTCTGGGCACAGGCAGCCGAAGGTGCGCCTTACGACGTCACCGACTTGAAGAACATCAAGATTTCTTACGAAGGAGCTGAAGCCAACGACGAGAAACGCGATGCATTCTATGCCACCCGCAAAGAGCTGAAAGTCAATGGTGCATTGACGGAAACCATTAAACTTTACCGTCCGTTCGCGCAGGTGAACTTCGGTACTGCTGATCTCCTTGAGGCTGCTGCCGCCGGCTTTGTTCCTAAACAGAGTGTTTTCACAGCTACCGACGTTGCCAATGTGTTTGATACTTTCAATGCAGAAGGTAAAGTCGAAGGCCCGGCTACTGATAAAGTCACATTTGCCGCAGCTGAACTTCCTGCTGAGCCACTTGTTATCAAAGATGGAACCAAATATGCTTGGATGACAATGAATTACATCATCCCTGTAGGTAAGCAAGACGAGAAGCACATTTCCAATGTTACCGCTGAGTTCGTTCCTGCAACGGGTGATGCAATCACAGCTTCATCACCTCAGACTCCGGTCCAGAACAACTACCGCACCAACATCCTCGGCAACCTTCTCACCTCGCAGGTTATCTTCAATATCGAAATCGTCCCTATCTTCAATGAGCCTGACAATGACATTGACCTAGTCAACATCAAGAACGTGGAGTCGCTCAAGGCCCTCTTCGCCACCGGCGGCTCAGCTACATTGTCAGAGGACCTTGTTGTGAATGAGCCTATCTCAGTTGCAACAGGCGCGGAAGTCACACTCGACCTTAATGGCAAGACAGTTACCAATACTGAAGATCTTTGGGATGAAGCAACTGAAAAATATTCTATTTTTGAAGTTGCTGGAGGAGCATTGACTCTTAAAGGTGATGGAACTGTAAAGGCAAAAGAAAATGATTGCTATGCCCTTCTTGTTTCAGATGGTGGTCATCTGATAATAGAGGATGGTACTTATGTCGGAAATATAGATGCTTTGCATGTGTATGAAGGTCTTGCCGAAATTAAAGGAGGCTCATACTCGATACAGCAGTTGTGCCCATTGACTGGACATGGCCCATATGATTTTGTGCTTAATTGCAAGAACGAAAACTATGCGGCAGGAAAAGCAAATATCATTGTGACTGGCGGTTCTTTCCAGGGTTTTGATCCTGCAAATGCAAAATCTGATGATGCTGCTTCTTATCTCGCTCCTGGCTACATTTCAGTGGAGACTAATGGCGTATGGACTGTTGTACGTGGTGATAAGCCAGTGGCTATGACTGCCGCAGAACTTCAGGCGTACATCACGGCATTTACGGTCGCAGATTCTGGCGACAATGTCGTAAAAATGGGCAAGGATATTGTCCTTAAGGAAGGTGAAACCTGGGTTCCTGCAACCATAGACGGATATCATGGGGCTGGTGTAATAACTGTTCTCGGCAATGGCCATACCATTTCTGGCTTGAATGCACCTCTGTTTGCTGGCGGATTCGCTGGTAATTCAGGAATCGTTGTCAAGGATCTTACATTGGATGGTGTTAAGATTAACGATGTTACCAGCAATCAGGGTATTGGCGCATTTGTCTGCAATGTAGATAGCATGCCTACGATTGAACTTGATAATTGTCATCTTACGAATTCTGAAATGATTTCTACCGGCGGCGCGCGTGTCGGTGGTCTAATCGGTTGGACCTCAGGTTATAATAAACCTAATGATGGACCTGTTGACACATATATCAAGATTACCAAATGTTCAGTAGAGGGCTGTACAATTTCAGCTAAAGGTTCAGTAGGTGGTATTATCGGCCATGCCGGATGTAACCCTGCAACATTCCACACGATCACTGACTGTGCAGTTAAGAATTGCGTTCTCACATCCACTGACGATGGTGGTTGGCGAGTAGGTGTAGTAGTCGGTACTGCAAATGTGGGCAAGTTGACTATCAATAACATCACCGAATCAGGAAACACCATAACCCAGACCGGCAAGACCGCTCCTGAACACAGCAATCTCTACGGCAGATTCGTTCCTGGAACTACCGGTGAACTAGTCATTGACGGCGTTGCCCAGTAGGCGTCCCGAATTGCCTTTCTGTCAGTTCGCAGTTAATATAGTAACATTCAAAAAATAACGGACAATAATAACTCCCAAGCGAGGACCCTGCAATTCCGCAGCGCCCTCGCTTTAGTCTGTTACCTCGGTTTTTCTCCTATTTCCCTATTTCCCCAGACCCTCCCGTGCGTACTAAAACGTTTTCCACTCACGACAAGTCGAAAAACAACCACGACGTGCGCAGAAAACGTTTTAACGCTCACGCCAGAATGCTTCCATCGCCACGTTTTTCTGTTGCCTCTGCATTCGTCCCTCATCTCTGCTTTCTCTCTTCACTCTGTTACGTCCGCATTCTACTCGTCCCATTTCATTGTCCATTTTCTCTGTTATCTCTATTGACCCTTTTCTCTGTTTGCTCGGAGTCCTCTTTTGTTCTGTTTTTCTGATTTCCCTCATTTACTCTGTTACCTCTGTTTTTTCGAATTTCCCTGTTTTCCCTGCGTCCTCTGTCTCTCTGCTTTCTCTCTTTACTCTGTTTTCTCTGTTTTCTCTGTTTTCTCTCCGATTTTCATATTTCCCCAGACTCTCCCGTGCGTAATAAAACGTTTTCCACTCACAACAGGCCGCAAAACAACCACGACGTGCGTAGAAAACGTTTTAATGCTCACGCCGGGCCACGCTGAACACGACGTTCTGCCCCTCACACCAACCCCGGAATTTTCTCCGCAAGACAAGCCCGGGCGGTGGCGGGGTCATGGGGGCATGGTCGCCCATGACCTTGTGAATGGGTGTCAGGCGACAGCCTGACGGGATGAGCGAAGCGAACCTTCAGGGCCCCTCCACCGCCCTGGTGTCCCTTGTCGCACCCATAAAAGTGGTCGGGACGCAGCCACGCCCTGTTTTTTGGAAACATTGATTATCAATCAGTTATAAAACGCACCGTGGAAACGCAGTCAAAAAAAGTCCACGTTTCCACGCCCTCGCTAAAACCCTATCTGATTATCAATGGCTTACGGAATCTAGCGTGGCCGCGTCCCGCCATTGCCTAACCCGTTCTCCCCGGCATCATATCCGACACCTCCCGCCCAGCGCTCCCCGGCATCGTACCCGCCATTGCCTAACCAGCACTCTGTCAGCTATCACTGGTGTCCCGCCAGTGCCCGACCAAAGTCCGCCAGCACCCCGACACCTCCCGCCCAGCGCTCCCCGGCACCCCAATCAACACCCCTGCCGCATCACCGCCCATTAATAAACTCCGCAACAATCCGCACACTCTCATTGAACGCCGTCGGCTGCCCCGGAACCGTTATGAAAAGATGAGTGGCAGTAGGGAAGACATGGTAAGAAAGACTATGCCCGAGCCCATGGAGCCTCTCGGCGAACTCGGCAGTCTGATCGAAAAGAATGTCATGCCCGGCAGAAATGATAAGCACCGGAGGCAGCTTCGCCAATGTCTCATCGCTGGCCAATCCCACGGATACCAATGGATTACGTGCCGCGCCTCCGGAATACGCCTCATTGAATGCCTCCAGTAGCTCGGCATCATCACCATAACCCTTGCCATACTCCGCCCAAGAAGGCGTGACCTCCGTATAAAGCTTCGTCACCGGATAAATCGGAATCACCTTACATACGCCCTCCACGGACATTGCCGTCGCCAAAGCCAGATTGCCCCCGGCACTGTCGCCCCCGACGCAAACCTGCAAAGAATCACAACCCCACTCATCAGCATGACACTTCACATATTCAAATGCCCTCCGGCAATCATCCAGCGGAGCCGGGAACGGGAACTTCGGAGCGAGCCGATAATTGAGCGCCGCAACACAACAATCCCCGGCTTCCGCCAATGCTGCACAAAATCGCGCGCAACTGTTGATGCTGCCGAAGCACCATCCGCCGCCATGCAAATACAGCAACAGCGGTCTCTTCCGAGCCGCACGACCGGCAGGCGAGAATAAACAAATATCGGACGCAACATATTTTATATCAATGCTTTCCGGCAGTACTGGTGCTTTATTCCTGCTCTGCCGTATCTCTTCCAATGCCCCATAATCTCCCTTCATTGCATCACGCACGGCCAGCATCTGCACATGCTGTAACCCCTCTTTCATATTGGCCAGAAACGCCTGCTCCTCCACAAGCATCTTCCGCTGAATCTCCTCACCGGGATATATCTGTCCGGCGGCATTGCCTGCAGCAAACGAAAAAGAAATCATCGTCACCATGCGAAGTAACCTGTTACCCATATAAATCTACATTTCAATATTCCTCCGACAAAGATACATGTTATCCCCGCTTATCTCCGCATCCCGCCTGAGCTCACCAGTGTCCAGCCAAAGTCCACCCGTTCCTTGCCACCGCTCTCCAGTATCCGGTCACGACTCTTCTTGTGTTCCCAAAATCTCGGCTGCAGAAATCGACAATGCATGACATATCTTTGCCGCCATCTTCAGCGTAGGGATAGACCTCCCGGTAATATAGGCATTGACACGGGATGGACTTACCGATAATTGCTTCGCCAATTCTTTTTGTGACATTCCCTTTCGTTGTAGTGATTCTCGTAATAAATCCGGAAGTGACTTGCTGCTCCTTTGCGGAATTGAATTCTCGCTGGCAATACCTTCATCATGGAGGACCCCGCCAGTAGAATAACAGCTTCGCTCTTCGATTGAATGCCTGCTATATCCTGAAACGATATTCTCTGCAGCATCGTTATTTATCTCCACTTCACCAAGTTTTCCGAATCCGGCAGCCGGAAGTGAATTCGAACCTATGGATAGCAATTCCGTCCCTATTTTGTGAAATTCTGATATTATTTGGTGCTCCCTTGCTTTAGACGGGCGCTTCATCCCGCTTGAATATGCCGCCAGCAGGCTCTGTTGCAATCCCATTCGTCTAGCAATAGCGGACAGATTCAATTCCGGATGCGAAAGAAGAATTTTCGACAATCCTTTAGGCTCAGGATCCTCATATTCGAAACTCTCATTAGAGATATCTTCATCCAGTCCATACCAATGAACTCCGTCATCTTCAATCACATAGTCATCCTTGTTTTCTGCATTCATCAGATTCCGGTAATATAGCAATGACTGCCACAATGTTCTGCCATCTTCGAACAGGGCATAAATCCTATTCCCATCGAACCATATCTTTTCTATACGCATATTTTCTCCTTATTTTCCAAATCTGATTTCCCATTCTGTAATTACGATTTCTTTTCGCCTTATGATTTCTTCCAATGCCAGGTTAATATCCTTTAACTTCATCCCTGAATTCGATACGAGTTCCGCTCCTTTTTCAGAGACATTGAATTTCGCAATTCCATCGGCACTTTTTACGTGTACATGCATTGGTTCATGTTCACGGGAATAAAAGAAAAATCGCATTCCATAAATTCGCCACAATTCCGGCATAATCTTACTTTTTCACAAAGATAGGATATAAATCTATATCTCCAATATCAAATCGCGATATTTTTACAAAGGGCGAAAAAGCTACCCTGAATTCCTCGTGCGTACTAAAACGTTTTCCGCGCACAACGAGCCGAAAAACAACCACGACGTGCGCAGAAAACGTTTTAACGCGCACGCCAGGCAACTCAAGCCATGACATTTAACGCTCACGCCGGGCCACACTGGACACGACGTTCTAAAGCTCACGCCAACCCCGGAATTCCCTCCGCAAGACAAGCCCGGGCGGTGGCGGGGACATGGAGGCATGGACGCCACCCCACCAACCCCCGAGCTCCCACCAACCCCCGAGCACCCGCCCGCTACCAAGAATCCCCCGCGCGCGATTGCCGGAACCGGAAATTCTCCGTATCTTCGTATGTTGTCAGCGACAAGCGCCTGAAAACTGGTGTCTGAAACAGGACATCTGAAACAAGCGCTCGAAACACTGACACTGTAACATTAATTGCCATGCCACAGCTATACGTCATATCGGGATGTAACGGAGCCGGGAAAACCACGGCCTCATATGCGCTGCTGCCGGAAATGCTGGGATGCAGCCAATTCGTGAACTCCGACGAATTCGCCAAGAGCCTCTCCCCATTCAGCCCGGACGCGGCATCCATCCAAGCCGGCAAACTCATGCTGTTGAAAATGAACTACCTGTTCAGACGACACGAAGACTTCGCCATCGAAACCACATTGGCCACCAGAAGCCTCAAACGCATGATTGACCGCGCCCACGAACAAGGCTACACCGTGACGATTCTCTACTTCTGGCTGAACTCGCCCGAACTCGCCGTCGAACGCGTGCGCGCCAGAGTTGCGGCAGGCGGGCACAACATCCCCGAACCCGTCATCCGCCGACGCTATACAGCAGGACTGCATTATTTTTTCAATGTCTATAAGTCAATGGCTGACAGGTGGATACTGGCCGACAACTCCCAGATACCTTTCCGTGTCGTCGCAGAAGGACAGAAAAACAGACTTATCATCAAAGACGAAGAAACATATATGAAAATACGTCAACTCGCCGAAGAAGCGAACAACGTCATAGAAGAAAAACAAAAATGATATCAGACAAGCAATACTATTTGGACATATTCAAGGTCGGAGATACTGACCTTCAGAAACTTACGGGAACGGCACTCTCGCATGGAGGCGACTACTGCGACCTCTACTTCGAGAATACGATGAACCAGACACACCAGCTGATAGACGGCGAAGTGTCATCCGGCGGCCTGAACATTGACTATGGCGTCGGCATCCGGGTACTCTGCGGAGAAAAGACAGGTTATGCCTACTCCGAAAGCACCACGTGGAAAGACATGGAAAGCGCAGCGATAGCCGCATCCGCCATCTCACAAGGCACGGCTGTGACACCTCGTGACACACGCAGCATCGGCGCCACATACACCGCGCAGAAAAGCAACGGCGACCGCCTGGTCAGGAGACTTTATCCCGGCCGGCCGAACCCGGCAGCCGACAGATATCCTATTGTCAATGACTGGCGGCAGGAAAGCCCTTCCGTAGCAGTCGGATTCCTCGGAAAACTGGAACAGGCCATCAAAAGCCGCGACAGCCGCATCACCAGCGTAATCTGTGCATTGTCCAGTCAGACAAGCGATTACCTCATGTACAACTCCTTCGGCGAAATGAAATACGAAACCCGCCCGATGACCACTGTGCAAGCCATGCTTGTGGCTGACAACGGAAGCCGCAAAATCCAGAAAAACGTATCGCGCAGCCTCAGGAAAGGCGCCGAAATGCTCACCGACGCATTGATAACCGAACTCGCCGGAAAAATCACCGACGGACTGGACAATGCCTTCGAAGCGGTGCGCCCTAAAGGTGGCCAGATGCAGGTGGTGATGGGAGCCGGCGCATCAGGAATTCTGCTGCACGAAGCCATGGGACACGCATTTGAAGCCGACTTCAACAGGAAAGGCCAGTCGATATTTTCCGACAAGATGGGCAAGCGGGTCTGTCCCGAAGGCATCAATATCGTGGACGACGCGACCATCCGCGGCAACCGGGGGTCGCTTAATTTCGACGACGAAGGAGTGCCGGGACAGAGGACCACAATGGTCGAAGACGGCATCCTGACCTCGTACCTCCACGACCGCATCAGCGCCAGGTACTACAGCGTCGCCCCGACCGGCAACGGAAGACGCGAAACATTCCGCTCCAGCCCGATCCCACGCATGCGCGCCACCTATATGGAAAGCGGCAACGCTGAGCCTGACGGCATCATCGCCTCAGTACGTAAAGGTATCTATGTCAATGAATTCAGCAATGGACAAGTGAAAATCGGGGAAGGGGATTTCACCTTCTTCGTGAAAAGCGGCTTCCTCATCGAAGACGGCCGGCTCACGCGCCCGATAAAGGATATCAATGTCATTGGCAACGGCCCGCAGGCATTGAAAGACATTATGGCCGTAGGCAACGATTGCGTCATCGACGACAGCGCCTGGACCTGCGGAAAAGGACAGTCGGTACCGGTTTCATGCGGCATGCCGACGGTATTGGTAAACAATCTTCTGGTAGGAGGAGAACAAGATGGAGAATAAACTGGAATACGCTATAACAGAGGAAGAAACAAGGATTGCCGACCGGAGCGTGGTACTCGCGGTCGAGGCCGGCGCATCGGCGGTTCAAGTGACATTGGACAAGGCAAGAACGGAAATCTACGCCCTTCTGGACGGGGAACTCGACAACATCCGCCAGACCGGCGACAGGGCATTGACCTTCAAGGTATATGCCGACGGGAGATACGGCGTTTTTTCCACCAACAGGCTGGAGGAGAGCAGTATACGCGACTTGCTGGTGAAAGCCGTGCAGAACGTGCGGATGCTCGCGCCCGACCGGTTCAGGAAACTGCCGGCGAAGGAAGATACTGCCAATGATGCCGTGCGTGGCGACGAAATGGGACTTGTCTGGTACGGATATGACACCGTGACGGCAGACGGAAAACTGGCAATGGCGAAAAATGTCTCCGTGTTCGCGGAGTTCCGTGAGGCCGCACCGGATAGAAACTGGAAAGTGGTATCCGAAGAAGTGGAATACAACAACACATTGACAGACACATATTTGACGAACTCCGACGGCATACGTTGCCGCCATACCGAAACCTCATTTGAAGTCTGCGCCCAGGTGACGGTCGAGGACAATGCCGGCGACAAGTACAGCGGTTTCTGGTGGGACTACAGCATCAGCCCCGAAAAAGTCCGCGCCTCCGACTGCGGCCATAAGGCCGTGATGCAGGCTGTCAGCCAGATAGGTCCTGTCAATGCTGATGGCGGCCGTCATGTGATGGTGGTTTCTAACAGGATTGCCGGACGATTGCTCCAGCCGGTCCTGGATGCTCTCGGGGGCAGGGCGATACAGCAGAAATCTTCATTCCTGACAGACTCTCTCGGTAAGCAGATATTCGCCAAAGGGCTGAATATCATGGATATGCCTAGGGAAAAAGGCAAATGCGGAGCGATTCTTTTCGAGCAAGACGGAAGGGCGTGTCTGAACCGGGAAATCATAACCGACGGCGTGGTCATGGAATATTTCATCAGCACATACATGTCCGGAAAACTCGACATGCCTGCCACCTCCGAATGTGCCAACCGGCCGGTTGTAAAGCCGTTCGTCAGCAGCGAACTGGTTGAAGGTCAGGACAATGTATCTGTGTCCGGCAGCATTGGCGAAGCCGAAATCCTGGGCCTCTGCGGAAGCGGAATCCTGGTGACCGACTTCAATGGAGGTAATTGCAATGCCGCCACCGGTGATTTTTCGTATGGCGTGGAGGGGCTTCTTTTCGAGAACGGAAAAGTCACGGCTCCGATATGCAACATGCTGATTACCGGCAATATAGTGGAATTGTGGAACAACCTCATTGCCGCTGGAAATGATCCGTTGGACGGCATGAGCCGTCAGGTTCCTACCGTGGCATTCAAGGATGTGAATTTCAGTTCGTAAGTAAACGCTTTGAAAACGAAAGATAATCCGTAACTTTGCAGCATATACAAGACATATTAAAATATAATATAATATAATGAAAATAGAGAACAACAAGGTAGTCGAGCTTGAATACGAGCTCTCTGTAGATGGAAAAGTGGTAGATAAGACTACCGAAATGACAGGTCCTCTGGACTACATACATGGTACGCACATGCTGTTGCCTAAATTCGAATCCGAGATCGAGGGCATGGAGCCTGAAAGCGAATTCGCATTCACATTGACCCCGGAAGAGGGTTATGGCGAGTACGATTCCAAGCGCAAGTTCGACATTCCGAAATCATCATTCGAGGTGGACGGCGCCATCAGGGAAGACCTGTTGGTCATCGGCAGAGTGATTCCGCTGCTGAACAGCTCCGGCATGGTAGTCCAGGGTACGATTGCCGAGATTCACGAAGATACGGTGACCATGGACTTCAATCATCCGATGGCTGGCAAGACATTGAATTTCAAGGGAAAGATTGTTTCAGTGCGTGATGCTACCGAAAAGGAACTGACCGAAGGCCTGCATGGCGAATTCGCGCCGCAGGAAGGTGGCTGCTGCCATCACGGCAAGGGCGGCTGCTGCCACGGCGAGGGCCATGGCGAAGGTGACCACGAGTGCTGCCACGGCGAAGGACATGGTGAAGGTCATGAGTGCCATTGCCACGAGGAAGGCCACGAATGCCACTGTCACGAAGAAGGTCACGAGTGCCACTGTCACGACGAAGGCCACGAGTGTCATTGCCACGAGAATTAACCATGGTTTTGAAGTATTTTCGAGGCAGGATTTGTTTTTGACGAAGGAGTGTACCGAGGTACTCGACTGTGGAAAAAGCGAATCCTGACCGAAAAGACGAAAAAGAATTAATGAAGACAGCAGTCGTCATACTTAACTGGAACACAAAGAACTACCTCGAAAAGTTCGTTCCTGGCATACTTCGCTCGATTGAAGGCGAAGACGCCGAACTCGTCGTAGCCGACAGCGCCTCCACGGACGGGTCAATGCAGATGATGGCGGAGAAATTTCCAAGTGTCAGACGCATTGAACTGGACAAGAACTACGGATTTACGGGAGGCTACAACCGCGCGCTGGGACAGATTGACGCCGAGTATTTCGTGCTGCTGAATTCAGATATTGAAGTACCTGACGGGTGGCTCCATCCATTGACGGAAACATTGGACCGGAATCCGGACGTGGGCGCGTGCGCACCGAAACTGCATTCCTGGTACGAAAAAGACAAGTTCGAGTATGCCGGTGCCGCAGGCGGATACATCGACAGTTTCGGCTTCCCGTTCTGTCGCGGACGCATCATGAAAATGGTGGAAACGGATGAGGGCCAATATGATACGCCTGCGGATGTCCTGTGGGCCACGGGCGCATGCCTGATGGTGAGAAGCGAATTGTTCAATTCCCTAGGCGGACTGGATGACAGGTTTTTCGCCCACATGGAAGAAATCGACCTCTGCTGGAAGATGCAGCTTGACGGCTACAAGGTCAGGATTGTCCCAGAATCAGTCGTTTACCATATAGGAGGCGGAACATTGCCGCAGACATCCCCATGGAAACTGAAACTGAACTACAGGAACAACCTCATGCTTCTGGAAAACAACCTTCCGGAAACATATGCATTGGAAATGCTGCGTGAGAAAATTCGTGCGGGCAAAAGATACGAGGACATTGATCTTGAGAAGATTGGGAAGATGGCCGCAAGGCGTGCGGAAAGGCGGATTTTCTGGAGGATGGTCGTGGACGGTTGCACGGCGGCAGCCTATCTGCTGATGCTGAAGCTTGACCTTTTCAAGGCGGTTCTCCAGGCGCATGGCGAATTCAAGAAACTGTCGCGGAAATGGTCGCCGTACGATGTGGAACAATATCTCGCCAGCATTGCCGGACCGGAAGACGGATATTTCGACGAAAACAGTATGCCGGAAGTCCGCGGAATTTATGGACATTGGATTATCCCGCGCGCTATTTTCCTCGGACAGAGGGCTTTCGCAGCGGTGAGGAAATATTTCTAAGTAAGCATGAGAAATTAAGTTGGTAAAGATTTGTGAAGTATTTTCGAGGATAGATTTCTTTTCGAAGAAGGAGTGTACTGGACGTACACGACTGATGAGAAAAGGAATATAGACCGAAAAGACGAGCAAAGATTAACAAGTTATTTTTTAAGGATTACTAAACATAGGACTATGATAATCATCATTGAAGGCGCAGGTGAAGTAGGTTCTCACCTTGCCAAGATGCTCAGCAATGAAGCTAATGACATCACGGTCATCGACTGCGATGAGGAGAGGCTTGCGAAACTGAACACCACTGCCGATGTAGTAACAATTCTCGGAGACCTGTCCTGCATCAAGATACTGAAGGATGCGGGAGTGGAACATGCGGACCTTTTCATCGCCGTTAATCCGAGCGCATCACAAGATGTGAATATCGTCAGTGCTCTGCTGGCCAAGAAGTTAGGCTGCAAGAAAGTCTGTGCCCGCATAAACAATGAAGAATATCTCTCCTACGAGAACAAATACCTCTTCACGGAAATGGGCATTGACCTGATGTTCTATCCGGAGAAGATTGCCGCAGGCGAAATCGCTGGTCTGCTGAAGCGTACGGCTTCTACCGAGACGATGGATTTTGCGCGCGGAAAGCTGCAGCTTTCAGTGTTCAAGCTGGAAGACGATTCGCCGATCATTGACATGAAGGTGGCGGAGTTCGCGGCAGCCGTGACATTCGGCACGCAGTTCCGTGTGGTTGCGATTTCGCGTGACGATACGACCATCATGCCGAAATACGATACGAAATTCAAGTATCATGACCTTGTTTTCATCATAACGACGCGTGAAGGTGTGGCGCCGCTGATGAATTTTCTCGGAAAGAGCAACATTGAGATAAACAATGTCATGATTTTGGGCGCGAGCGCGGTAGGGGAGATGGTGGCTTCCGGCATCAGCGGCCAGGTGGACACCGTGAAAATCATCGACCCTGACAAGAAACGCTGTATGGAACTCAGCGAGATTACCGATGACAATGTGCTGGTAATCAATGGAGACGGGCGAGATTCGGACTTCCTTCTGGAGGAAAATATAAAAGATTACGACGCATTCGTGGCTGTTACGGGGAATGACGAGGCGAACATCCTGGCGTGCGTGGTGGCGAAGCGTTTCGGCGTGGAACGGACAATCGCCGAGGTGGAAAACCTCGAATATATCCGTCTGGCCGAAGAGATGGGAGTCGATGCCGTCATCAACAAGAAACTCATTACCGCAGGAAAGATCTTCAAGATGACCCTCAGCAACAAGGTCCGTTTCGTTAAATACATGAGCGGGACCAATGCCGAGATTCTCGAATACATTGTCGCACCGGACAGCCTCATTACACGCAATACATTGAAAGACATTGATTTCCCGACCAATGCCATCATAGGCGGCATCATCCGTGGCAACGATTATTTCATAGCCGTCGGCGACACCCGCATCGAAGCCTACGACCGCGTAGCCGTCTTCGCACTCCCGTCCGCCGTAAAAGAAGTCGACCGCCTGTTCAGATAAAATAGTTATGGCATCCTACTTACAAATAGAAAACATCAGCAAAAGTTATGGTCCGAAAGTGCTGTTCGAGCATATCGGATTCAATATAAATGAAGGGGACAAGATTGCGCTCATCGCACCTAACGGAACTGGAAAATCGACATTGCTGCGCATACTTGCGGGTAACGACAAATCCGATTCCGGCGGGAAAATCACCTTTCTGAAACACATCAGGATAGCATTTCTGGAACAGGAATTCGAACACGACCCCGAGAAGGACATCTTTACGCAGGTATTGGACTCCAGCAAGCAATTCACTGACGGGCTGGATGACGATGCAATGTTTGCCTATGAACTGAGAATCAAGAAGTTCCTGACTAGTTTCGGACTCCAGGAAGGCAGTCTGATGAAAAACCTCTCCGGAGGCGAAGTGAAAAGGGTGGCATTGACCGTGATGCTGGCATCGGAAGCCGACTTCTTCATCATGGACGAGCCCACCAACCACCTCGACATTGACGCCATCGAATTCCTGGAAAACTACCTCGGACACTCACGCAGCACCCTCCTGATGGTCACCCACGACCGCTATTTCCTTGACCATGTGTGCAATACGGTGATGGAACTCGACCACGGGGCAGTCTATACCTACAAGGGAAACTACGAGAACTACCTGGAAAAGCGGCAGGAACGCATCGACAACTATAACGCCGAGACCGCCAAGGTGAACAACATCCTGCGCCGCGAACTCGAATGGATACGCAGCTCGCCATGCGCCAGGACCGGAAAGGCGAGATACCGCATCAATGCATTCTACGACTTGAAGGACAGGGCTGAACAAGTCTACACCAGCGGAAAAGTGAACCTGGACGAGATGGGGAAAGGCTCACGGCTCGGGAACAAGATAATTGACTGTAAGGACGTGAGTTTCAGCTATGGACCTGATGTCTATCTGGACCATTTTACATATAATTTCCAGCGGTTTGAACGCGTCGGCATAGTCGGCAAGAACGGCACCGGCAAATCCACGTTCCTGAACATCCTCACCGGCAACATTCCGGAAGACGGGCAGTTCAGCGGCATCATCGAACGCGGCGAATCCCTGAAAATAGGCTTCTATCGCCAGACCGGCATGAAATTCAATGAAGACCAGACGGTTATGGAGGTGGTGAGCGACATGCACCTGCTGAACCAATTCCTTTTCAGCCATGACATGTTCACCACCAAGGTATCGAAGCTCTCCGGAGGCGAACGCAGGCGGCTCTACCTGATGACCATCCTGATGCAGAACCCGAACCTGCTCATTCTCGACGAGCCGACCAATGACCTCGACATCGTGACGCTCGACGTGCTGGAAGAATACCTGAAAGACTTCAAGGGATCATTGATCATCGTATCCCACGACCGGCACTTCCTCGACCGCCTCGTCGACCACCTCTTCATCTTCTGCGGCGACGGCAAGGTGAAGGATTTCATCGGCTCCTACAGCGAGTACCACGAATATATAAAGGAGTACGAAGCCCGGCAAAAGGCTGCCGCCCGTGAAAAGGCTGGCGCCAATGTCCGTGTCAATGCCGATGTTACCGATGCCGACAAGCCGGCCAAGAAGAAAAAGCTTACATACAAGGAGCAGAAAGAGCTGGAACAGATTGAAACAGACCTGGATACGCTCGGAAAAGAGAAAGCCGGACTGGAACGGGACCTCGCATCCGGGACCCTTCCTTATGACAAGATTCAGGAGGTGTCGGCGCGGTTCGGCGAAGTGAAAGACCTCATGGATGAGAAAGAAATGCGTTGGCTGGAACTACAGGACAGCATCCGATAGCCCGTCACACACAATACAAACCCAAAAAATACATAATAATGGCAAGATTTTTTGACCCGCCTGCACCGAAGCAACAGCTTCCGTCAGAGAAAGTTCCTAAAGTTTTCAATGCGATGAGATGGAAGGTGTTCCTTGGAGCCTTCCTCGGATATGCCGGATATTATCTGGTCCGCAAAAACCTCTCACTCGCAGCCCCGGACATGATCAAGGACGGAATCCTCGATGCCGGAAAAGTAGGACTTGCAATGTCAGCGGTATCTATCGCCTATGCATTCAGCAAGTTCATCATGGGCAGCGTATCGGACCGCTCGGACTCCCGTAAGTTCCTCTGTGTCGGACTGGTACTCTCCGCATTGGTAATGATTCTCACCGGCGTCATCCCTTATGGCGCGAACACGGCGCTGAACACGACCGTCATTTTCATCCTCATGCTCGTGGTAGGATGGCTCTCCGGAATGGGCTGGCCTCCATGCGGCCGAATCATGACACACTGGTTCTCCCAGAACGAGAGAAGCTTCAAGATGAGCATCTGGAACGTATCCCACACCATCGGCAGCTTTGCGCTCGGATTCCTGGCCATCGCAGGCGTGGCACTTTTCGCCTTTTTCGCCCCGACATTCGGCATTGACCCTGCACAGGCATGGCGAGGAAACTTCATCTTCCCGGCGCTCATTGCGATAGCCATTGCAATATTCTGCTGGTGGGCGATCCGCGACACCCCTGAATCATGCGGCCTCCCGTCCATACAGGAATACCGCAACGACTACAGCGGCGTGAAGAGCAAAGGCCCTGCCGGCGACAAGCTCCCGTTCAAGGTCCTTTTCATCGACTACGTCTTCAAGAACAAACTCCTCTGGATCGTCGCCCTCAGCAACATCTTCGTATACATGGTGCGCTACGGTATCGGCGACTGGTCACCGACCTTCCTCCAGGATGCCGGCATCATGACCGCCGACGAAAGCAAGGTGGCATTCTCCGTACATAACCTCATCGGTGCATTCGGAACCATCCTCTGCGGCCTCGCCACATCCAAGATTTTCAAGGGCCGTTGCGCTCCGATGAACGTCATCTGCATGATAGCATGTATGTTCGGTGTCCTCATCTACTGGTTCGTAGGCGCCGGATATGTAGCGATGAGCCCGGCTCTCCAGAAGACGCTCGTCTACGTCGCACTCTGCCTCATCGGCTTCTTCATCTATGGCCCTGTGGCACTTACGGGCGTACAGGCATTGAACCTCGTGCCTAAGAACGCAGCAGGAACCGCAGCAGGCTTCGTAGGACTCTTCGGCTACTTCATAGGTGACGCCATCTGTTCCAAGATTTTCGTCGGCAGCGTAGCCAACCACCTCGGATGGAACGCCGCAAACCTGACTGTCGCCGTCGGCGCCGGCATCGGTGTCCTCCTCTGCGCAATGCTCATCAAGAGTGAAAAGTCAATGACCAACAACTAGAATTTTATATGACAAACGTTGCAATCTTCGTTTCCGGCGGCGGAACCAACTGTGAGGCCATCATCAGGCATTTCGCCGGCTCACAGGACGTGAAAATCTCGCTCGTGCTCAGCAACCGTGCTGACGCCTATGCGCTGGTCCGCGCCCAAAACCTCGGAATCCCGACCATCGTGGTTCCGAAAAAGCAGTTCAATGACGAGGCTTACATGATGGCGCTCATGAAGCAGTTCGGCATCGATTTCATCGTACTCGCCGGCTTCCTGCTCGTCGTCCCTGATTTTCTTATCAATGCTTATGAACACAAGATGGTCAATCTTCATCCCGCATTGCTCCCCAAGTTTGGCGGCATGGGAATGTACGGACATCATGTTCACGAAGCGGTCAAGGCAGCGGGGGAGACCGAAACCGGTATGACGGTCCATTACGTAAGTAATCAGGTCGACGGTGGCGAAATCATCGCCCAGTACTCGACACCGATTTCTCCGGACGATACTCCGGACGACATTGCAGCCAAAGAACACGTTCTGGAGATGCAACATTTTCCTGAAATTTTGGAACAATTACTGTCAAAATAGATATTTGATAATTTATGCCGTAAATTTTCAAATGCTTTTTTGACCGGTTTGAGGTGCTTTAATTCATTTATTGCCCACTTGCGCCAGAAAATGGCGCAAGTGGGTTTTGTGTTTGTCGGGGCGCTTGTTCCTGCGCTAAAATATGGCGCATGTAAATTTCTATGCATGATTTTACAGGGGGGGGGTGAATAGACGCTCTATAAGGCACTTTTTTGCACTGCAAATAGAAAAGTTCCATATTGTAATTTTCGAATCTGAATTCTATTTTTGCAATCGACAAATCAAAGGGATGTTTTGCCGGCGGCTTTCAGCCGCAGCATAACTGATGTAAAAAAGGGAAGATTGTAAAATATGAATTGGCTAGTTAAAATAGCTCTCACGGCATCCTTGTGTGTGTCGACGGTCAGTGCGCTACACGCGCAGACACCACCCGATACGGATGCGCCTCAAGAGACTGGAGCACGTTCCGTCGCACGACGGTTCGCGATTTGGTACTGGCTTGACCGTATCGACATCGACGAGCATTATCTGGATAACGAAAGGCAACTTGCTGAAATCAAGAAATACCTTCTGATTTCACCTAAGATTGACAGTATCACGATATGCTCGTACGCTTCTCCGGAAGGTGTGTATGAGAGAAACGTGTGGCTTGCCCGCAAGAGAGCAGAGGCGGCACGCCGCTTTCTCGTCAACAATATCCCTGACGGGTCGTCTCTGAACGGAGACAAGATCAAGCTTCAGCCGATGAATGAGAACTGGGAGGGACTCAGGGCTGAGATCGAAGCTAACTACACCCTTCCGAATAAAGACAAGGTGATGAGGATTCTCGATGCCAATGTGGGCAACGACACCAAGAAATGGAGAATCCGTCACTTGGACAACGGCTATACTTGGCACTACATAATCGTTAACCACATGCCTAAGCTGAGACTTGCCACATGGATCTGCGTATGGGTAGATCCGGCAGTCCCTGCCGTGGCTGAGATGGGACAGCAGGCAGCGGAACCTGAAAGGCCTTTGGCGCTCGCCGGGCCATCCGCTCCTGCCGGACCTGTTGTCAGGATTGAACCTCCCAAGCCTCTGTATGACAGGCAGATGATTCTTGCCGGACGGACAAATCTCCTCGCACCTGGACTTAATTTCGGCGTAGAGATTCCTATCGGAAGACACGTTTCCATAGGTGCCGACTATTGGTATCCTTGGTGGCTTGCCAAGAACAACAAGTATTGCGGCGAAATGCTCGGCTGGTTCATTGACGGAAAATATTGGTTTTCACGCCCTGGCGGCAAATATGAGTGGACACGTGCAGACAAGCTGAAAGGACATGCACTGGGACTCTATGCCGGCGGCGGTTACTACGACTACCAGAAACGCAGAAGCGGCTACCAGGGAGAATATCTGGATTTCGGTGTGGACTACACCTTCGGTCTTCCTGTCGGTCGCAAGAAATGGATGCGTATGGAGTTCAACCTCGGCGTAGGCTGTATCATGACGAAGGCTCGTCACTACACTCCGACTGCTGATTATGAGGAACTTATCAAGGATCCTGGAATCAAGAACAAGTACTATACTTTCTTCGGTCCTACCCGCGCGGGCATCTCGTTCGTGCTGCCGATTATCGTGAAACACAAGGCAAAAGGAGGTGAGCGATGAAAAGGACAATGCAAATTTTGATTGCAGCTGTAATGCTGCTGTCACTGTTCTCTTGTCACAGAAGGCCGCTCACTACTGCGGACTACACCGTAAGGCTTGATATCAATATCGACCGTGACATCGTGAACTATGAGATGCCTCGGGATCCTGAAATCATGCGAGTTGCGTTCTATGACCACAATACCGGACAGCTGTTCACACAGGCGTTCCTTCCTCCGACAGGCGGTGAAGTGAACATCGTTCCGGAACGTACCTACGACATATTGGTCTACAACTTCGATACGGAAGTGACATTGATCAAGGATGAGAACGACTGGACTAAGATTCTGGCGACTACGAACACCATTTCGGATGCGTTCAAGAGCAAGCTGAAGAGCCGTGGTACGAAGAGTCCTATGACCGATGCGGACGCGGACAAGGATGAGGAAATCGTCTATGACCCTGACCATCTTTTTGTCGGACGCCTTAATGAAGTGAATATTCCGGCGCGCTCCGTGGATTCTCCGGAAATCACTTTGCGGGTGGATTGCAAGTCCGTCGTGCAGACCTGGCTTCTGGAAGTGAACAATATCAAGGGCGCACAATACGTGGCCTCCATTTCCGCAGTCATCACCGGACTTTCCCAGCACCACAAGATTTCCAGGGACCTGCGTTCCAAGGAGTTTGCGTCAGTGTTCTTCGATGTCCAGCGTCTCGACAGGGGCGGTATCCTCATGACCAAGTTCAATACTTTCGGTATGAATCCGGAAGCGGGCGAGAAGCAGATTCTCTCACTGGTCATTACCGATACCGGCGGTAAGTCCCATATTTTCAATGTGGATGTATCCGACCAGTTCCCGGGCAATGACAGTCAGTATATCCAGGTGAATACCGATGAAATCGATATTCCTGAACCTGAAAAGAAGGAAGGTGGCGGACTTGCCCCATCTGTGGATGAATGGAAGGATATCGTTTCCAATATTACGATCTAATTTATTAACAACTATAGTATTACTAAATTGTTTGAACAATGAAAAAAAGTTTGATTATCGCGCTCGGTGCCATTGCACTGGTCGCATGTACCAAGACTTCTGTCAGCTATGAGCAGACAGGCGAGATTGGTTTTGCTCCTGTAGTCAGGAAGAACAGCACCAAGGCTGCTGTCGAGGGTACTGCTTTCCCTAATCAGAAAATCAAGGTTTATGGCTACTATGACAATTCCATGGCTACAGGAAGTTCTTATTCTGCCGGCAAATTTGCTGTAGAGTATCTTCCTGGAGTAGAGTTTGCGAAAAAAGGTGCTACTTGGGCAGGTGCAACAACTCCTTATTATTGGCCTAAGACCGGTTCCATGCTTTTCGCAGGTTATTCTCCTGCTGATTTTGGTGTTGTGACATTCAGTTTAGAGAATAATAGATTCTCTGTTGCAGAATTGGAGCAGCCTGAATTCTATCCTACTATTAAAGACCTTCTTTATGCTGGATATACAACCTCTGTTCTTGGTCGTACTGTAGACATGGCGTTCTCTCATGCACTTTCTTGGGTTACAGTCAATGCTAAAGCAGTAGCTGCAAATCAGATTAGGATTACCAACATTAAGTTTGTCGGTTTGGCGGCGAAAGGTTCTTCTACAGGTCTCCCTGAGTGGACGACAACCGGAACTAAGGATCTCACTGTATTTGCTCCTGAATCAGCATTTCCGGTTCCGGCAGAGGAAACTCTAGTTGAGAGCAATGCTAAATGTGGTCTGGTATTCCCGCAGAAACTTACCAATGCGGAAATTGTCATATCTTATGAAATGAACAATGGTGCTGATCAATGGTTTGCACAGGCACCGTTTGTCCAGAAACTTAACTTGCTTACAATTAATGATGGTGCCACTCCACTTGAAATATGGGAGGCAGGAAAGCATTACATCTATAACATCAACTTCTCTGCAATTGGAGAACCTGGTAGCAATAATGAAATCACGATAGCTCCTAAAGTTGACAAATGGACTGATGTTAATGTTGACGGCGTCTCAGCCAACTAAGATTTAGCAAACATTTACTCGTAGCAATACGTTAAATAACTCTATTATGAAACTCATTTCCAGGACCTTGGTGCTGCTGACTGCAGCAATCACATTGACCGGCTGTCTTGCTTCCACGAAGTACGACAAATCGACCGGCGACATACGTCTACGACCTGTGATCGGCATCGGCACAAGGTCCGGGAAGGAGTTCATTCCATTCCCGGAAGACAGGAAATTCAATGTTTTCGCGATTTCCCAGGACACCGGGCGTAAATTCCTCGACGATGTTGCCGTGACCTACGGGGGCAAGAGGGGCTGGTTCCCGGAGAATACTCCGAAATGGCCGGTGGATGAATCACTTAAATTCATCGGTTATTACCCTTCCGACCTTCAGATGACATGCAACAGCGACGGGATATTGAAAATGCCGGCATATACTGCCGGAGACATTGACCTTCTGGTTACCGATCCCACGAAGGCCTATAACAAGAACGACAGCATCGCGGGCCTCCCGTTCTATCATGCATTGGCGAAGATTGACTTCCGAGCGAAGCATGCATTGAACAGCGCTACACGCGTGCGGGTCGAAAAGATCGTCATCAAGGGAGCGTATGTGCAGGGCGCATTCGATTCTTCCGCAGACCTCCGTTGGAACCCGGCCGGACAGCAGACGGACATAACTGTCTATGCAGCAAACGGTCGCGAGGAGGGGATTGAGATTTTCAATCTGGTTCCTAAATATGTGGGCAGCAGCATGTTCATCATTCCGCAGAAGAACATGGGCTCGTCCATTGAAGTTACCTACGCTTTCCAGACAGGTGAGAGCGGATGGATCGGCGGACAGACCGTGTCCGCACCTGTCACACTTGAGGCATGGGAGCCTGACAGGCACTATACCTACACATTGAGCATTTTCAAGGATCAGGAGAAAGAACTGACCTATACTACCGGCATGAGCAGCTGGGATGATACATTGAAAGATAATGAAAACTGATATGAAACATATAAATTCGTTGGCAGCGGCAGTCTTTCTGGCGGCAGCTCTGTCCTCATGCGCCAAGATGCGTGTGGAGACGGAAGAAATCCGCCCGGCCGGGACTCCTATCCGTATGGCGGTTTCGTCAGAAGGTGCGCAGACGAAAGCATTGTTCGACGCGGCCTCTTTTTCCGCCGAAGGCAATGTCCTGCAGATATGGGATGTCTATTTCAATTCTGTCGTAGCTCCGCAGGCCTACATTGAAGGTGCCAATGTCGTTTCTACACGCACCGGCGCTGTCTGGCCGTTCAAAGAAGGTGATGCCGTTTCATCTCCGGACAAGCATTATTATTGGACCAAGACCGGCACCCACCGTTTCTACGGCGTGCTGGTGAAGGATAATTCCGGCAGCGCACCTTTGACACCGACAACCGGTTGGGGGTTCGACACTGCGCACAAGGTTTACTCTGTGCCGACCACGACATTGACCCTGACCTCGCCCCAGTTCGATTTCGTTTATTCCAATGTCATTGAACGCAATCTCGACAATGGTGACCCTACCACAGCCGTTCCTCTAAAATTCAACCACCTATTCTCGGCATTCGGTTTCACATTCGAAAACGACAGCCCTTCCAGTTTCAATATCAAGTCCGCGACTCTCAAAGTGAACGACCAGGCTGCCGCGACGATTGATTATTCCAATGTTTGGGACAAGGATTTTGCTCCAGCTGATGCAGACAACTGGAATCCGGAAGTTACCTATACCGGTCTGACAATGTCCTCGACAACCGGCATTTCAGGAAAAACCGGAGATATTCAGGCCGGCACCTGCTACGACATGTTCCAGGGTGGCCTGCTCGACAAAAACAATATGGCCAATTATGACAAATATACCCTCATCTGGCCGCAGGATTTGACCGGGAAGACGCTGGTGATCAATTATGATATGACGGTGACTCGGACGTATACGAAATATGTGTATGTGTCATCTGGTTATGGTGGATGGGATGTCGATTTTGAAAGTGTGAGAGATAAGAATGGTGCATATAATCGAAAATATGATTGGGATAATTGGGGTTACTACTACGAATACGTCGGCGAAGGCAAAGGCTCGTATAATGTAATATCTGCCACGGCATCCACTATGGGAAAGTATAAGCAAGTAGAGGCTTCCGAAACTGTAACCGAAAACAAGACCCTGACCATCGACCTTGCCAAGAAAACGAAAGGCGGAGAATGGATTGCAGGTAACAAATATCTTTATAACCTGTTGTATACCAACAGTGAACTTGAAATGAAAGTCACAGTGATGCAGTGGGACGGCGGTCATGGCGGTACTGCGGAATTCAACTAAAGGAGAAATAAGATGAGACACTATATAAATATTATATCAGCATTGATTCTTGCCGCATTGGCAGGCAACTCCTGCGTGAAGGAAAGCGTTGCCGCTATAGGTGGGGAAGGCGAACCTGTGGAATTGACATTGGACGTTACTTCGCGGGCGCTGGACAAGGTCATTGTCAAGAGTTGGGACCCGAATGATGAGGATGAGGCGAAGGTCAATGATCTTCGTGTGTATATCTTTTCAGAGAACGGGGCTCTTGTCGGATACAAGTATTTCGGTAAGGCTGACCTGAATTTCAGCGCGGACTTGGATTCAGATAACGGATACAACTCAAGTGCGACTCTGACCGGTATCAAAACCAAGACCGGAACCGCATATATTTATGCGATTGCCAATGCCATTACTTCTCAGTATCAAGTGACTGAAACTGATGCGAAGGAGATAACCAATATTGATGAGACTGATTTGTCAAGTTCGAATCTTACTCGTGAGAAGTTCCTCGCGGCTACGTATTCCCGCCAGGCCGGTTCTTATGACCCGCGAGACAATACTTTCCTCATGTCGGGATATGTCAATAATGGGCGTCCTGTGACGATCAGGCGTAAGACTGGCGGAACTGGTGTTGCCGAGATTGTCTCACCGACAGAAGATAAGGACAAAAGGCTGAAGCTCTTCAAGGTGTTCTCCAAGAACAAGTTGACCATTGAGACAGGAAATGATGCCGCCGGAAATGCAATATCTTTCGATCCGGACTATATGGAGATTCACAATGTTCCGAAAACCGTGGCGCTGCTCCCTTACGGAACTACGGATGCTTCTGATTTCGAGACATTCGAGCGTGTGGTATTGGATGAAAAGTATTTGAATTTCTACCTGCCGGAGAATCTGCAGAGCAAGAACAAGAAAAACACCATCAGTGTCTGGAATGACAGGGAAAAGAATACCTATTCAGCTGCCGGAGACAAATCTTTCGTCAATGCTCCTGACAATGCAACATATCTGGTAATTCATGGGCGCTACCGTGCTGGTAGTTATGTCGGCAATGTTGCATATACCATCCATTTGGGAGACTTCGGTATCAGCGGAAGCATTGATAATTTCGATGTGTGCCGTAATTTCAGCTATCAGTACACATTGAAAATCAATGGTGTGAACAATTTCATTGCCGAGGCCAAGAAAGAGGGCGACGGGACGATTGCTAAAGACGATCCCGGTTCCGAAGGCATTGTCATTAAGACGACTGCGGCCGGCATGTTGCATGCGGATTGTCACTACGAGGCCCGTGTCATGATATTCAATAAAGCTGAGGTAAAGGGACTCATTGACAACAATTTCGGTTATATTCTGAAGATTCATACGATTTTTGGAGAGTCTGAATGTCTGATAGTTACCGGTGATGGCGTTTACGAGGCGACCCAGTATTACTTGGATAAGTCTAGCGGCAAAGTGCCGACACCTTTGACGACGTTCAACACTGATGGTACGCTGGCCGATCCTTCTCGTTTGTTGGTCGGGAAAGCAGGAGAGGCTGACTTTAATTGGGTACATTTCGTAAAGAATACTGGAGCGGCTCCGAGCAGCTCGCCTTCGAATTCGCCTGGATGTCGGATTACGTCAAATCATACGAAGCAGAATGTTTGTGCCTATCCTGGTACGGATAAGACAATGAGCGTTTTCCAGTTCTTGAAGGAACTGTATGTGGCTGCGAGTACGAACAATGCAAATGATGGTTTCTTCGATAGCGACGGAAATGTCTACGTGACTTGTTTCATTGACGAGAATTATTATGCAGACCGTGAGTGGACCACGTATACGAATCAGACAGACAGCAGAAGGCTTTATATTGCCAATGACTTCCAATTAAGTAAGGATGGAAAGAGTTCCTATGCCGAGGCCAAATACGTCATCGAACAGAATTCCATCTGGACGTTCTATAGACTTGACAACAGTCTGAAGCCTTATGGCGTGGAGACTATTTCGGAGGAGGAAGAGATTGAAAACTTTAGTGTAAGTTATTCTGGTTATTCTTCTTATCAAGATAACTGGAATGGTTATACTGTTGCGTCTAATTATTATAAGGCTAATAGCCTGTATACCCCTGGTAATGCCATCAAAATTCGTTCTGCGAGCACTTCGGAACCAGCAAAACAGGATTTGTACACGGATGCGTACCGAGCATGTATGAGCCGTAACCGTGATGAAAACGGTAATGGAAAAATTGATGACGTTGAAGTGAAATGGTACTTGGCGACTGTGGACCAGTACAAGGGACTTTGGATTGGCGAGTCTGAACTTCCGACCCAGGCTAAACTTTTCGAGCCGACTGATGCTAACTGGGTAAAACTTGATGACGCAGTAAAAGCGGCTGAAGCAAATAATACTGACACTGATCAAGCACTTAGTCCATGGCATTTTTTCACAGCATCAACTCAAGCTGTTTTTTGGCCGGAAGAAGGAGCGTCGACGTCTCCGTGGGGATTAGGCTGGAGTAAAGCCTCTAAGGTGCGTTGCGTGAGGACGTTGGAATCGAACAGTGATGGCCGTAAAGACCCGGATGTCTTTTATGATGCCCCGGTTAAGAATGCTGATGGTTCGTATGATATAACATTGCGTGTGACTGATGGTGCCGGACGCGATTTTCAATCCGGACCTGTGCCTTGCACATTGGAACGTGGCGAAGCGACTCAAAATAAGGTGTCACGTAAATTCCGAGTTGATTCGGGCAATCTGGCGGGAACCTTTAATCGAGCGCAAATTACGAGTAGCGCAACTTCTCCTGATGTGTTAGTCAAGGAGGATGCAGATGTTTGTTGGAACAACAAGAATGGAAGTGCAGATAAGCCATGGCGTGTACCTAACCAGAAAGAATTACTGGTCATGTCGGTGGTAGCTTCAAATAATGATAATACGTTCAAGCTTGATAATATTACCGATTTCTTGTGGTCGAGTACCTATTTTACTGGTTTGGTGAAGAATTATAAGCTTTTCAATAAAGATTCTCAATTGACCGCGATGTATAAATCAGGTACTATAACTACAGATGGTACAAAAGGACTCGGATTTGTTATGTTGAAAAATTCATATCAGTTCACTATTAGTCCTGGAACAAGTAGTACCGGTAATGTCCGCTGCGTAATGGATGTGAAAGAATAATCAACACGATAATCAAAACATCTTTTTGATTATATATACTATATTGGTAAAATGGCGTCCGAAGTGATTTCGCACGCCATTTTTGCCTCTTCCCATCTCACCTCAGCCCGCACCGCATTGTCTTACACTCCGCCTTCTACTCCGCGCTTCGCTCCACCCCGCGCAGCACTCCGCCTCTCACTCTGCCCTTCGCCCTGCCTCCCACCCGGCACTCCACTCTGCATCCCGCCTGAGCTGCACCCCGCACCCTGCACTCCACTCTTCACCCTACTCTGCGTAGCCCTGCACCCACCCCGCACCGCATTGTCTTCCACTCCGCCTCCCACCCCGCGCTTCGCTCCACATCTCGCCCTGCACTCCCACCCTACACCCCATCATGCGCTTCACCCAGCACCTAGACCCCCATTCCCATCCTTATCCCTCAGCCAAGTCTCTTCTTCCTCCCGCCCACCCATTTCCCATCCGCGTTTCTCCATCCTCCGTGTTCCTCAGCCAAGTCCCGCCTGAGGATTTTCTCGTGCGTAAAAAGGCCAGGTTCACTCACGACATGACATTTTTTCGCCACGACGTGCGTGGAAAACGTTTTAATGCTCACGAGGGGGCACATAAAATGGAAATGATCATCAGCAAAGACCATGTGGCAGAGAAGCCCCGGCGGGGGTGGGGCCTCTGGAGGCATGGTCGCCCATGACCTTGTGAATGGGTG